>Ga0172369_10000664_pt1 | contig 50873 bp, 44 predicted proteins | sample LakKiv25m_FD_114539 | JGI IMG/M metagenome (GOLD analysis project Ga0172369, IMG submission 114539) | Freshwater microbial communities from Kabuno Bay, South-Kivu, Congo - kab_022012_11.25m | ecosystem: Environmental > Aquatic > Freshwater > Lake | place: Democratic Republic of the Congo...
ATAAGACCTGAAAGCATCTAAGGTCGAAGTCAATCTCAAAACTAGGTGGTGTAGGCGGTTATAGCAGATAACTTTGATAGGGCGGGGGTGTAAGTGCTTAGCTTACGCGAGGCATTCAGCCTGCCGCTACTAAAGCCGTTTTAACATATTATAGACTCGCTTGTGTTATCAGTCGCTCTCTTTACTACTGTGTGATTTTTTATCACCCTTAGCGGAAGCAGAATCGTATGCAGGTTTTTATTTTTCCCTAGCGCGAGCTTTCGCTGCCCTTGGGAAGAAAAATGAAAAGAAGGAACAGAATTATTACGGCGAGTTTGCCTTTTCAAAAACGTGCGCGTACTTGCCGCCTGAGTAGACGTAGATGTAGCTGCCGATGGGGCACTTGAAGCCATTTTTGCGCAAGACCGCCAATTCCTGCTCGTCAAGAGTGGTCAGTTTCTCCCCCTTGGCGTTGAGCACCTCGACGTCCTTGTCAGATGCAGGCATTGGGAAGGATGACACGTACTTTCCCGCGCGCAGCACCACGCCGCGCTTTTCCAGCATGGCATTGACATTCTTCGCAACCGAATCGGCAAGAGATGCTTCGCACACCACCATCTTGGCAGTGTCCTGCGAAACCTGCCCTGATGTTGCCTTTGACTTCCTGTCCTGAGCGTAAGTTTTGTTGAGGATGCCCTCTACGCCAAGCTTGTACAGGAAAAAGACCGCTGCGATTTTCACCGCGCGGCTAATCTTCATTTTTACAGGCGTCTGGAAAACCTTGTGCGCTTGCTTGACATTCATGCTAACCCCTCCCAAATGTAAGTGTTAAAATAAGGTGGGAAGGGGATTTAAAGGTTGCGGCGCGAGATGCTAGTCAGGCTTCAGTCTCCTCGTCTGCCCCGCGAGGCGGCCGGGAGCGTGGCTTCTTGCTCTTCGCAGGCGCCCTCTTCCGCATTACATCGCTTGGCTCTTCTTGCGGCGGCGCCTCCGTTCTTTCAGGCCGCTTCTCAACTTGCCCCTGCGCAACATCATAATTCTTCGGCTTTGCCTTGGCCGGGCCTGCGCCCAGCGACTTGCCAAGATTGCCGAGAATTTCATCTGACCTGGAAGGCACGGAAGGCTCGGGCTCCTTGATTTGTGCCGAAGGCAGTGGGCTTTCCTTGTCAAGCATGCTGGGGATGTACCCTTGCTTGGCTGCCATGCGGGCATCATGCTTCTCGATATTCTGCTTCGTTTGCTCGTATTTCTTGGATACTGTTCCCTTTTGGTTTTTCTTCTGCTCTTCCTCATCGTTTGATCGCGAGGCAATCTGCTCTTGTTTCAGCTGCTCTGTTGAGGCTTTGTTGGGAGGGTTTTTGAGGAAGTCATATGCCTGGACCTCCATCTTGGCAGAGAATGCGTTCAGGGCTGGGAGCAAGGACATGTCAAGCGAATCAACCCTCTTGTTAGTCTGGACTTTCTCCGGCCATGATGACATTTTGGCAAGCTCTGCCATTTGCTCATCTTGCACAATCTTTGAAGTGTATTGTGGTCTGCTCGAAAGCTTCGCCCATTCATCCTGCGGGGTCGGCGCGCTATTTTCAAGCTTCTCGAGATTCTCCAGCTGTTTGTCGCTGAGGAAAGGCTTGTTTTCCTTGTCTTTCGCGTATGAAACCCTGAAAATCATGTTTTTGAGCTCGTCTGCGGTGTAGTATTCCTTGTCGCCTATTTTGTTTGCCTGTTTCTTTGTAAGGACGCCCGCACCCATGAGCTCCTCTATGGTGAAAGATGGCTTGGCATCAATCTGGTTCATTGTGGATGCAAATAGAGTTGCCATGGCAGTTGCCACGTTCAGGGTTTCCTTGTCGAGATTCTCCTTTGCCGTCTTTGCTTCCTCTTGCAGCGCAGCCGAATTCTCATCCTTCCTTCCTTTCCAGGCAGCTGTTTCGGCTTCCTGGCTGATGGTCTTTGCCCTTTCCTTTGCCCCGACTTTATCCAGGAGGCCCTGCATTGCCTTCTGGTCTGCAAGTTGCATGTATTGGATGTTTTTCTTGAAAGTGTCCACCTGCACTTCCATGGCATCGAGCCGCAGCGTTATTTCCTTTATGGACTTGTCCAGCTTGCCCTGGTCTGCCAAGTCGCCCGCCATCTTGTCGTTCTTGTCTTCCATGCACGCTTTCAAATTGCTGTGCATCATCGCGAAAACATCGTTTATCTTTTCCCTTGCTTCCGGGCTATTTGCCCTGATGTAAGCAGGCATCATCGCATTTGCAAGGTCAAGCTCCAAGGCAAGCTCCCTTTGCACCAGCTTGTTTGCCTGCCTCACAGACATTTTGTCAACGCCTTTGTTGTTAACTTCCGTATTTTCGAGCATGACAGTCATTAATGAGATTGCCTCAAGCTCCATGAGCCGCGATTCTGCCACTTTGTATTCCCGCGTGCCAGGCTGCATGCCGGCAATCTGCACCTTGAGATTTTCAATTTCCCTGGACAGCTTTTCCTGCTCTGGCGCGTTGTTTATCAGGTCCACTGCCCTCTCGGCAATGTCTTGGCTGTTCAACTCGTTCACCAGGTGTGTTGTCTTGTTGACATAGTCCTGCACCAACTTCATGTTCCCATAGTTGATTGCAACCCCGGTTTCTGATATGCCCTTGCCTTCAGCCTGCGCTTCCAGGCATTCGTTCTGCAGTTCAAGCGCACGGATCGATGATGCCTTTTTGGAAAGCCGCCTCTCGCCCATGAAATCGCCAAACGATTTCACCAGGTATTCCTGCACCTCCATCCGGGTCGTATTCCTGGCCATTTGGCGCTGCAGGAATTCATTTCGCTGCTTCGATGACAACTCAGTTACCTTTCCATCTTGGGAAGATTTTACAAGGACGACCCCACCCGTCTTTATCAATTTGTCCAATTCGCCTTTTGCTGCATCTGTTAGCTCCTTGCCAGGGATTGGCACCCAGATTGCTTTCTTGACCAATAATTCTGGGCCCGCCACTGATGGAAGGGGCGACTCTTTGATAGGGAATCCTGATTCTCTGATTTTCGTATTTTCTTCGCCTATAGAAGTAGTTATAGTAAATGTGCCTGTTGAGTGGTTATATGCTCCTTTTTGATTCTCCGCTCCTTCGGGAACTAGCTTGTAATACTGGTTGTTTCCCTTTCCATCTGGCAAAACACCCACCATTCCTTCCTCGGTAGGGGTCGAGGTTGCCATTGCCTTGGGCGCGCCGCCATCGGGTGCGGATTTCTTTTTCTCAACAGCATCATCTATTGCCTGCGCGATGCCGCCAAGGCCTAGCTTGAGCCCGTCCATCACTGGGTTGACGATATAGGTAAGCGGATATGGGATGTAGATGCCTGCACCAGTCCCTGCGGCCTGCATGCGTGGGTCAAGATAGCTTGCCACCGCATTCACATTCACATTGTAATTGCCTATTTTGAACATGCTGGTGTCGTTGAAGTTGTCCATGAAGCCCTTTGCCTGCGAATTGCCGCCCATGTTCTTGTAAATCTTGGAATATGCAGATATTTCGCAGACAATGGAATAAAGCGCGGTGATGAGCTTGATGATGTCTATCAGCTTGTTTACCACTGGCTTGACGCCACCCTTCCAAGAGCCTTTCTTGAATATGTCCTTGATGTCATCAGTGCCCAGCCCGTATTTTATCAGCACCACATTAGCAAGCAGCTTCAAGATTTCCAAAAGCGCCTGCCCGAAATTCTTGCCCTTGAGCCCGCCTGTGAAAATAGATGTTATGCTTGCGCCGATATAGCCCTGTGCATCACCCGACTTCTTGGCTGATGCAGCCATATCGGTGAAATACTTCGAGTTCTTGGCACTGGCATTTGCCTTGATATCCGCCTTGAGGGTTTTCCTGTCTTCCTTGCCCCTGCGCAGGGCCTTGAATGCGCCAAACACGCCGATGATGCTTGCAGTGGTGTTTTGCGAGCCGCCGATGATTGCAAGCGTGGTGTTGCTGCCAGTGCCAGTGGTGGGGGCATTGGGATTGCTGCCCTTTTCCTGGGTTGCTGTTGCCCCTGCCTTGCCCAGGCCAAATGTCTGGTTGAAGTCATTCCTTAGATATCGCCCGGTGTTGTGGATAGCCCTTCCTGCCCAGGTCTTGTGCGTGGTGTCTTTGCCGCTTTTGTTCCAGTGCGGCCCGCCTTCGCCGCTAGCTCTGGCTTTTGAATCCTCATCCTTTGATTTTGAGCCCTTGAAGGCCTGCCCTATTGCGTGAAGCGCCTTGCCCATGTTTGTCTTGTGCTCTTTGGCAGGCTTTACCTTGTCTTCTGCCCCGGCGCCTTCCTTTTCCTTCCCCTTGCCTTTTGCCGCACCTTTCACCGAGCTAACCCCGCCTGCCGCAGCCATGAGGTAGCCCAGCAGGTCAAAGCTCTTGTTCTGCACGCGAGGGGTATACTGCCTTCCGCGCTGCATGCGCGGGGAGGAGAGGTCGAATGCGGCAAGCGGGTTCTTGCCAACCGCAAAGCTTGCGCCCAAGAGAAGCCCGAGTATGAGCATGAGGGGCCAGCAAAGCGGCGCATAGTCCTTGGGCACGGTGTTGCAGAAGTAAAGCACATTGTGAGACAATATGTGCGTGGGATAGTTGGCAAGCGTGGGCGCAGGCTTGTTCAGGCAGACTGTAGGCGCGGGGTAGATTATGGTATCATAGTTCAGCTTGGTGGAATTCAGGCAAAGCTCGCGCGCGTTCCTGCCAGCATCGTCGCTTTGCGCAGCTGCCGAGAACGGGCAGAAGATGAACCAGTAATCTGTGCATCCAGGCGCATCAGGGCTGTATGGGAAATTCAGCCAGCCGTCTGCATCAGTGGAATCATAGCACATGTTGATGTTTGCCTTGTCAGAGAGGTTGACCATGAAGATAAGCGCGTTTGGAAGCGCGGTCTTGTTGTAGGTCGCCTCAGTCAGGTTGTAAAGAAGGGCGTTTATCTGGTGGGCCGCGGGATCAAGCGTGACGTCAAGGTAGGATGGGATGGTGGGGACCACTGCGCACTGCGCTGCCTCGCACTTGTGGTTCTTGCATATGCCGCTGCAGCACTGCGAGCCGGCATAGCATGATGTTGGGCTGGCATCAGGCAGGCAGCAGATTGTGCCAAGAAGAGAGGTGGTGTTGCAGGAAAGCCCGGCGCAGCAGGATTGAGTGAGGCAGGACTGCCCGAGCTGCGCGCAGCCAGAGGTTGTCCAGACGCAGGTCGCGCCTGAGTTTCCGACCATGAGGCAGCCGTCTTTGTTGTCATTGTAATTGGCGCATACAGTCGGAAGATATATGCTGCCAGTTGGAGTGCACTCATCGATATTCCATGTGCAGCCGCTGATTTGGTTGCAGCATGCGGAATTGGTTATTCCGCCGCAGTAGCCTGCAACTGCGCCAGGTGCCATGGCGCAATAGCCGCTGCCAGCAGTCACCGAGCCGCAAGTTACAGGCGGCGGATCTGGAGGCTTGTTGACCCAGGTGCAGTCTGAAACAAGCGGATCCCCGAAAATCTGGCAGCCATCAGGATTGTCGTTGAAAATGCTGCATTGGATGAATGCATTGATATGGGCAGGCGGGCCAGGGTCCAGCCGGCAGCTGTTGAAGAGCCATTTGCAGCCATCTGCCTTTTCGCAGCAGACTTGGTAATCTATTTGGGCACAGTCATCTGAGATGCTGGAAAGTCCGGCTTGCGGGTTGCAAAAGCCGCTGCCACCGATATATTCCCCGCAGTTTGTCACGCACACGTGGTCAGGATTCACGCACTGGCCTGTTGACACGCAGCACTCCTGAGGGGCAGGGCAGTGGTTGTCCTGGTCGCATGCTTTTGCCCATGCGCTTCCTGAAAAAATTGCAAGGAAAATGATGGAGTAGATTAGAAGGGGCAGCAGGCGCATGCTTTTTGTTTTTCCGCTCATTTGCACACCGTTGATAATTCAGTCAACTTCTAAAAACCTTCCTCCATCAGTCATACGAATAGCCGGTTTCAATCTGCTGTATGTTTATGGGGTTGACAGGGTTGTTGATTTTCATGCATGCGATTTCCTTCTGCGAAATCGGCACCCTCACCCCGCAGAACTCCAGCACCGAGGTGTCAGGAACGCGGCCGCAGTCTATGTCAGCCTCTCCGCGCTTGGGGAATTGCAGGAACTCGGATTGCTGCTTGGTGCCAGTCATCGTAGTATAAGTGTACTCTGTGCCATAAAGCCCTTCGCCCGTGGACTGGAGGCAGCACTTTTCCTGTGGCGAAAGCCCGGCAAGGAATTCCCAGTTGTAGTCATTTATCTGATTGTAGGGCAGGCTGTAGCCCGAAGCTGGCGAATTCGGCGTGGAAATCCTGCAGAATGATGCCGATGACAGGTAGGTTGAGCTGTTGCACAGTTTGCACGCAGTTTCGTTGAGGCAGCGCGATTCGCACTTGTACTGGCTGTAAGGTATTGGGCTGCGGCTTTGCTCGTCAACTGGCATGGTGCAGGTGTGCCCGTCATTGCAGTAAAGCTGGGGGAGGTTGGGGTCGTTGTTCTGGGCAATCAGCGCCTCCCTGTCGCACACGCCGGTTATGTAGTCGTATGATGTGCACGGGTCGCAGAAGCACGTCTTGTTTTCTGCATAGATTTTCTGGCCATAGGTGAGCGAGGTGTATCCTATCACGCGCTTGGAGAATGCCTGCATTGCGCAGAAGAGCGAGCCCCTGCCCACTCCTGGGTCGTCAAGCGGGGTGGTCAGGTATGTTGGGTCGCCGCGCTTGGTTGTCCGCGCATCAGTCATGCCGGTGTTGAGGGTGACGGTGGATGGGACCATGGCACCGTCAGGCTCAATATATGATTTTGTGGGCGGCCCATAGGGAAGCCCATCCCTTGTCATCCAGTCGCTGTAGATTATGCCTATTATGCCCGAATCCACCATGAGGGCGGTTTGGTTGAACAGGTAATCCAGGAAGAATGTCTTGTTGCACATCGAGTTTGACGGGAACCCGAATTTCCAGATAAGGGAAGGCTTGGAGAAGTTGCCCATGAGGGCGCGCGCAAGGTCGATTCTCAGCTCGATCTCGGAGACTTCTTTCTCGCCTGGGAGGGTGCCCGTGCCCTGGCACATGGGATACCAGTCATGCATCAATATGTCCACATCGTCTGCAGGCTTGTCAGGCGTGCCGCGCTTCACGCGAGAGGCGAAGCCGGACAGGTGCTGGGGTGCATTGCTGAAGAAGAGCCTGTGCAGGCTGCCCCGGCTTGGATTGTTAGGGTCGGCAAGGTCGCCTGTGCCTATCAGGCTTCCTGTGCTCGCGTCACCCTCAAGTATCTCAATGCCTATAAGCGGCGGAGTTTTGCACTGCTTCTTGAGCAGGTCAGTCCGGACAAGTATTGCCCTCTTGCCATCCTCTGCAGTGCTGCCAAGCTGTATTGGCTGTGTGTCCGGGGTGTTTTGCCAGCCAAGGTAATTTCGCATGTCGATGCTGAGCGCAGATGGCACCACAGTGCCAAGGTTGCCCCCAGATACTAGCATGTGGCTGTTGCCAATAACATGCACCACCCCGCCGTCGCCGCCCATGGTGTTGCAGATGGAAAGCGGGTTGTAGCCCTTGTTGATGTCGCTCATGCTGGAGCACTTGTTGTTGCAAGTTGTTTGGTCGAAACCATATTGCACAGATGGGTTGAGCGGGCAGGTGTAACCCAATGATTGGTCAACGCAGTTGCTGGTGAATGGGGGCGGGGGCAGGCAGTTGCTGAAGCTGCATGTGCAGGGGCTGCCGCAGCTTGGCTTGGGGTTGCGGCATACAGATACTCTGCCCAATGTGCACCCAACTGCCTTGGTCATGGTGTTTTCAGAAACTTCGTCAAGTATGGGCATGATGTTGGACTGCAGGTATGAGGTGAGCTTTTCCTTCAGGTAAGGCGCGGATGGCGTTGGGATTTCGTTCGGCTGCCACCAGCCGTTGTTGGCATGCCACTGGTCCATGCAATAGTATTGGTAGGCATTGTCGGCATTTTCCCCTTGCCACAGGTTGCCGTCCGTGTCGCGCTGGTAGGCTGCAGGGTTGCTTGTCTTTCTCACAGGCTCAGTGGATGGCGAGGATGTTGAGCCCCAGCGCAGTATGCCGTCGAATTGGGAGTATTGGCCAGGCGCCTCCCCTATGTTGCCGCCATATAGGGCAGACCCAGGCACGTAGTTGAACTCGCCACGGTATTCATAGCAGGAAAGCGCGCGGGGCGTGCCCTGCCCTCCAGGGTTGGGGTTGCCCCAGCTGACTTTCTGCACTGCAAGCGTGGCATAGGTGCAGCCCGCGCACCAGCCCAGGTTCTTTATGTCAAGATAAGGCGGGGCTGCAGGCACCATCTGGCCATTGTCTATCTTGCCATTGAGCTTGCAGGTGCCAAGATGGGCGGCGTTGACTGGCTTGGAAACGTTATCGTTGTTGATTGTAAATTCATATTTCCAGTAGTTCTTCGGGCCTGACGGCTGGGGGATTCCTTCGTCCCAGCAGGAGTCGTCCTCAGCATAGTAGTGGCATTTGTTGTCAGTGGATTCCTTGATTATGAGCTCGTCGGTGGTTTGGAGCTTTTCTTCACCGTCCCCAAAGTCATAGCAGTACTTGTCGTGCATTACGCAGGCCTGGACATAGGTTGCAGGGACTCCGCAGATTTCAAACAGCTTTGGCTTGGGTTGCCCTGCGCCCACCGCCGGGAAATAATAGGCAAATCTAGTAGTTGCGCTGCCGTTGGAAAAATGCCAGGATTGCTCTGGGAGGAACAGCGGGCCGTTGGAGTTTATCGGGTTTGAAACGATGTATTGCCCAGTATGCTCTGCAAGGAGGCCAGTATTGGAATACGCCGGCGGAGTGGTATATGAAGGAGGAAGGGAACCCAGGTCAAGCTGGCAAGTCGGGTAGAAAGCCTGAGTGTCGTCAACCCTCTCTGCCGAACACTGGCAGGAGATGAGCAGCCCGTTGGTGACGTTCTTGCACATTGGGCGCTTGTAGTAGCTGGTGTCGCAGCTGCCAGACAGGCAGTCGCTGCCCGACTCGCACTCAAAAGTCAGCCTGCCGTCCTGGTCAGGCTCGGGGTACTGGCTCAAAAGCTCCTTCTTGTAATAGTCATAGTCAAAGTCAAGCGCTGAATAGGCGTGGTTGTCCATGTAGGTGCGGATAGTGCCAAGCTCGTGGCAGTTTGTCCAGTCATTATAAGTCGCATTGCACGGGTAGGTCCAGAACCACGGCCCGTCGGTCCAGCCATAAGGCGGGGGCCAGTCATGCGCAAAGTCATCGCACCTTATTGCCTCGTTATCCTCATCAGGTATCCTCCAGCCCAAAAAGCCATACGAGCCTGTGGGCCCGCGGTAAAGCACACATGGCTCGGAGCCGCCAGGCGCGCGCGAAGCAGTGTCCACCATGACATCTGAGACCATCTTCATCCTGTAGCGCGCCCTGCCGCTTTGGGTGTCCAGGAAGGGGAAGGCAGTTTCATTGTTGGCGCAGAGGTTGGGGTTGCTGATTATGCTGCACTTGAGCTTGCATGTGGTTTGATTTTCATAGGCAAACCCGTCCTCGTTGCAGATGTAGCGCCTGTTGTTGTAATCAGTCACCTGCACGCACGCATATGGGGCTGAGCCGCCGCCGCAGTAAAGCTGGCATTTGACTTCGCTGGACCAGGCAAGCCCAGGAAGGTAGGAGACCCCGTTCTTTTTGCATACAAAGTATGTCGGGCTTTTTTGGCAATATGTTTCGGTATAGTTCAGGTAAACCGTGAAGCGGTCCACCTTGGCAGATGGGTTTGACGCGCACACCTTGTCAGTGGTGGGGAAGAAATATTTTGACGCCTCATAGTCCCCGAAGCTGCTTCCCACTCCGAAGCGGAAGGAGTTCACCCAAAGCGCGCCGCGCGAGGATTTCACCTTGTTGTAAAGCTTCTGGTTCATTGCATTGAAGTCGCAGGTCAGTCCCTGCAGGCCAATGGAGGGCATCTGCATGTCGTTTGCCGGGATGACCGTGCCAGGGTCGCCAGTGCCCAAGTTCTGGTTTGCTGTTTTGTTCGCATCCCAGTCGGATGAGGCAGGAGGGGGGGAGGGGCGGATATTGGAGTAGCCGCACATCATTGCCATGCACCTGTCATTAACGCAGCTTTTTGGCACCATGTCGCTGCAGACTGGGAGCACCCAGCGCGCAGGCCCAGTGCCATTTGCAGTGCAGTTGGACCCTATGATCACCGGGTTCCAGATGCAGTTGAATGTTTTTTCGCACTGGTCCTGTATTTTGAGGCTCTCGCAGGATGTCACCCCGTCGCTGCAGGCAGCCGCGTTCTTGACATCAGGGTCAAGCAGGCAGTCGCCGCCAAACGAGCTTCCGTTCTGGAAGATACAGGTTGGATTGCCAAGCGGGTTGCCCTGCGCGTCATATATGCCGTCTTTTACGCAGCAGGGGACGTACTTGCTGCTCACACAGCCTGCAAGGAAAAGCGAGGAAGCTAGCAGAAGCGCGAAAAGCGCAACAAGTGCAAGGGAGTTGTTTCCAACTTTCATGCCATCATCCCAGCCTCGATACCATCCTCATCAGCTCGCCCAAGTCCCCGCCCAAAAGCGGAGTCATGGCGCGCACGAATATCAATGTCAGCACGAGCGCGACAAACGGGTAGAAATTTGTGCCTATGGTCATTTGGTAGACCAGGTCAGCGCCCTGCGCGATTGCCAGGTCTGACTGCTGGCCTGCCCCGCCTGTTTCCACCACGCCGGCAAGCAGCACTGCGCTGCCCTTGAAGCCTGTGAAGCACATGCCTTCCTGGCGCGCCTGGTCAGGCGGCTCGCTGACTGCTATGAACGTGGGGTCGGAAAGCAGGAAGAAGGTGGGCCAGACAAAGAAAAAGCCCACGCCCAAGGCAATGAAAAGCCCGCCCACCCCGCGGGTGAGGGGGAATATGCGAAGCACCATTCCAAAAGGCAGGAAGACAGTGAGCATGTTCTTCTGCACGTATTCAGCAAGCACAAACTGGGCGTTTAGTGAAATTGACAGGTCGGTCATCTTGTTGGCAAGCAAATGCGCCTCCTCCACGCGCTTGTGCGCGGCAAGGTCCCAGTCCCCGCACCAGACCGGCACGCCAAGTATGTAAAAGCACATTGACGTGTATTGCTCGTTCGGTTGGTTGGCGGACTCCACGTTGTCAAACGCGATGTCAATCGCGTTTATCTTCTCCTGCAGTTTGCACTTGAACGCAGCAATCGGGCCTGTGCCGAACTGCGGGTCGCCCTTCCAGATGTAGAACCTGCCCCCGCTTGTGGCTGCGCAGCTTATGCTGCTGGCGCCGTCGCCCAGTATGTCGCCCATGAAGTCAAAGCCTGCCACTGTTTGGCTGCTGCCCCCGCCAGTTACTGTGAATATCAAGTCAACTGCAAAAAATATTATGAGCGAGCTTGCAGTCACCTGCAGGAATTCGGACTTTGCGTAATTCTTTATCTCCTGCGACTCCAGCGCATAGCCCATCATGTAGACCAAGGTGTTGAAGGAAACGCAGATGAGTATTGCGGTCGCTGCCAGCAGCCACCAGCCGTCCACGCGGTTCTGGAAATAAGTCTTCTGCCTTGACACATAGTCGCTGAAGTCAGAGCCCCAGGCCAGGTTGGCGAGCAGGAGCAGGGAAAACACGGACAGGAAAAGCAGCGCGCCGTTTGGCTTGCGGGATTCAAATCCCTGTGCAAACGCTATTAGAGGCGAAGCGCCCTTCATTGAACGCGGTTTTTTCTTCATCAGACCAACTTATCCATTTCTAAATCAAATCATCTGCCCAAGCCTGGACATGTCTGCTTCCTCACCGAGGAAGCGCGAGAGCTCGCGCCCCAGGGCAGCTATCACTACGAAGTTCAGCGCAGGCAGGAATACTGCAGCCATGAATATAAGCACATTGAGCTTTATCGCCTGCCATGTTTCATTCGGGTGCAGCCCGTTCATTGCTGATTTGCTCCTGCCAATGCCTTCCATCTGCCATTCATAGTGCCCATAGCATGGGTCGGTGCCCGCGGTGCTGCAGGTTATCCCGATAACGCTGCCTGCTGAGAAAATGTCCTTGCCTGCGCAAAGCCTTCCGTCGCGGTCGCACATCACCACAGGGTCGCTGTTGACTGTGAAGCCTGGCGCCACATAGGCATCTGCAACCAGCATGAGGGGGTAAAGCAGGTAAAGCGAGACAAAAATAGCGATGAGCGAGCCGCCGAAGTGGCGCATGAAGGGCATGGAACGCATTATTATTGCAAACGGGAGGAAGACAAGGAAGAGCCCGCCATAGATGTAAAGCAGGGTGAAGTACTGGAAAATCACAGCCAGGTAAGACATGGTGGCAATGCCCAACAGGTTGTTGGTGATGGCAAGGCTCATGCTCTCCCCGCCGAATGGGGAGATGCTCACGCTTGAAAGCGAGAACAGGCAGTCGCCGGAGCATTCGAAAGTGTTGTAGGAGGTCCGGATTTCATACGATCCCAAGTCATAGCGAAGGGAGTTGACGCTGGAAAGGGCAAGCGCAGCCATGTTCTCAATATATCGCAGCGCGCCCACATAAAGCGTGTCAGTGCCGCCGTTGGCTTCGTATATCTTGGGAAGCGCGGAGAGCCCGAATACCGACTTGAGCTCGCCAATCTGGAAATCGCACATCGTCATCAGGGTGAAAACCAGCACCGAGGCAATGATGATGGACGCCACACCCTGCACTGCCTCAGTCTTTGCCCAAGTTATCATGCGCGGGCTTTGCATTGTCTCCCCGCCTATGTAGGCAAGCGCGATTAGGGCAAAAAGAGCAAGCGTGGCTATTCCGCATGCCTCCAAGATGCCGTTGAATTGCGTGCCGTCGCAGATGAACGGGCCTGTGGCAAAGCCAAGTTGCGAGGCGGCAAGGATACTAAGCAGAACGAAGAGGGCAATCCTTGCATTTGCTTTTGCCATCCAAATGCCTCGCTATGAAATCCTTGCCAGCGAAGAGACGTCGATATCGCTGCCTATGATGTGCGCAAACGCGCGTATGAACGTGAGCGTGATTATCAGGTTCAGGATGGAAAGGAAAAGCACGCGCACCAGCACAGTGTATGCCACCCCTCTTTCCAGCTGGAAGTTGGTGAGCTGGGAGCCATAATCCTTGAATTCGGATAGCGCCACTGAAACGCTGCCCTGCTTGGGGTCGCAGGTGCCAGGAAGCGGCATGTAGGGCGTGGCAGGCGACCCGGCTGTCCCGTGGAGCAGGTTGTCAGTCGCAAGCAGCACAGCAGGATAGACTGTGTAGAAGCCAAAGCCTATTGCAATGAGCGAGCCGCCCGCAGCCCTGCTTACCTTGAAGCAGCGCAGCAGCAGCCCAAGCGGGATTATCACGCTGAATGCATAATTCCGGGCAAACGAGAGTATGAAGTCCTGCGCGTAGGTATCAGACATTGCAATCGTGGTGGTGAACGCGGCTGCAGTCAGGCTGCCGCGGTAGGCGTTTAGAGGGCTGCAGTTGTTCAGCGAAAAGCCCACGCCCATGAAGTTGCAGAACACGCCTTTTGACGCCTCGGTGCCAAGTATGCTTGACACCTCCTGGAAATTGGTGAGCACGCCCTTTGTGGCAGTCTCCAAGTCAGCCACCTTGTCTGCTGCCGCATCCATAACGCTTCCAATGTCATTGCCTGTGGCGCCCGAGGCATTAAGCGTGGCCACCACATACTGGTCCACTGCCAGCTGCGTGCCCACCAATGTGAGCGCAATGGCGCCGGTTGCAAGTATCTGCAGCAACTCGTCCTGCAATATGGCGCGAAGCGAGGGGACATTGAAGGCATAGCTTGCCATGTAGGCGATTGCCACAATGGCAAATGGTATGGCAAGCGCAAGCGCATAGTAGTTGTAATTCACTGCGGCAGGAGGATTGGCAGTCTGCCCTGCAAAATAAACGCTTGCCAAAAGCAAGGCTAGGAAGCCTGCGAAAAGCAGCATGCGCCCCGCGCTTAGTTTTTTGCCCATTTCATCTCACCGTCATATTATCCTGCCCAGGCCAGGTATCTCGATGTCGCCTCCGAGTATGGGCGAAAGTATCCTGATGAATGCCACCACAATGACTATGCAGAACAGCGGCAGCACCACAGCAGGTATGTAAAGTATGCCTATGCTTCGCGCGCTCTCGCCATTGGCGCTTGTTGCAGCGCCCGGCAGGCTCTTGATGAAGTCCTCAGGCCCTATGTTTACAGGCCCTGCCAGTGCCTCGTCGCTGCAGATGTCTGAGCAGTCTGTCCTTATTGCAGGATAGTAGGTGCAGTCAGTGTCGCAGTCAAAGCAGCCCTCGCACGGCCTTTCAGGCGGGTCGTCCATCATGCAGCCCTCAGTGCAGCCAGTCATGGGGTCGTTGCCAAGCTGGCACGAGCCAGGGCAATCCCCTGAGACTGCCATAAGCTCGCTGCTCCTCCTGCAAAGCGCAGGGCAGTCCTTGCATGCCATGCCTGATTCTTCCGGATAGGGCTGGCACTCGTCGTGCCCGGTTTCAGGGAGAGGCTGCGGTATCCTGCATACTTCAGGGCAGCTGTTCAGGCTGCAGTCCACATAGATGCCAACGCCATTGTCTTTCACGCCGCAGATGCCAGTGTAGTTGTCCACCCTGCACTGCTCAGGGCACTGCCTGCATGCCGCAGGGTTGCCATACGGGTTGGCTGCGCGCATATTTATGGGAACGACATCGTGCGTGTATATCCAGCTGCAAGCGCCAGTGCAGGCTGATTGATTTTTCCCGAGGCATGACGCATCGTCGCAATATCCGTTGCTCCAGCTGCAGCCAGGGCTGGTGCCGCACGCTTCCTGTGAAAGAGAGGTGCATACTGCGCCATGGCAGGACTTGGGGCCATTGCCCAGGTATTCGCTGCACAGCGGCTGCGGAGTCACTTGTTGCCCTGCCCCGCTGCTGGGAGCGCCGAAAAAGCATGCGGCAGGAAGGCTGGCACAAGCAGCAGGGCAGCCAGGGTTGATGTATCCGTCCAAGCCAAGCACGCGGCAGCCATAGGGACATTCCGTCACATTGGCATCCTTGCAGGCTATGTTGACATCCTCGTTCGGAAGCTGCACGCGCACATTGGAATAGCAGAATGGAGTGGGGCAATTTGCAGGCTCGCAGTGGTAAACGCCAGTGGTGAGATTGATGTCGGCGTCAGTTTGGGTGCAGTCGGGCTCAGGCGGATTGGGCGCAATATATGTCTTGGTGCTGTTGAACCAGTTGCCCCAGATGTTGGAGGCATTTGCCCTGCAGGAGAAGGTCCAGTTCTGGTACTTGAGAATGGGGCCAGTGGCATTGGCAAGGTTCACCTGCACGTTTTGCCCAAACGGGCCTGAAACATTGCCCTGGCTGGAAAGCGTTCCGTTCACATACCAGCGGTACTCGAATGTCAGGGTGGCTGACGGGTCATAGCTGTAATTCGCGCTGCAATTGCCCTTCAGGGTGTCAGATTGGTAGGCAGTAGTGGCAGGCGTGATATTTGCAGACTGCACCACTGGGCCAGGCGTTGCAGCAATAGATGTGTTGGTGCTATTGATCCAGACGCCCCAGATATTGGTTGCATTTGCCCTGCAGGAGAAGGTCCAGTTCTGCCCAACCGACAAGTTTGCGCTTGAGATGTTCGCAAGGTTGATTTCCAAGCCTTGCGTGAAGGGGCCTGAAACATTGCCAGACCGGTTCAGCGCGCCGTTCTTGTACCACCTGTATTCATATGTAAGGTTAGCAGAGGAGTTTGCTGCAAATGTGGCATTGCAGTAGCCTTTCAGCGTATCTGCAGTGTAGGCAGTAGTGGCAGGCAATATTCGCGCGCCGCTCACCACCGGGCCTGATGCCAGCGTGGTATTGGTGCTGTTTGCCCAGGTGCTCTCGAAATACTCTGAGCCATGGATATGCGTTGCCTTGCACGAGAATGTCCAGATGTCGCCCACAAACAGCTCTGCAGGCTGGATGTTGATTGGCGCGAATGTATCCTGCCCGCCAGTGGTTGTCCATTGCCCGTTTGCATACGCAACGCCATTCTTGTACCATACGAAATTGTAAGTAAGGTCGTTTGAGGGGTCAAGGCGCACCGTGCTGCCACTTCCGAGGGAGATGGTGCCGTCCTTGCGCTCCAGCACTGCATTGTGGTTTGCCTCACTGGCTGTATTGCAATTGTTGCCAGTGGTGAGATATGCCTTGCACCAGCCGACAAGCACGGTGGACGCGTTGGGGTAGACTGTTCCATTGGGGTCTATGCGGACCGAATTGACAGTGACGCCGCAGCCGTTGAACGAGATGGTGCCGCCCCTGCCTGCAAAATCGACTGTGCCATCTTCAGATGCAGCCGTGCCTGCAGCTAGCTGGCTTCCGCTTGTGGTGCCTGAGAGGATGATATTGTATTCTCCTGCAGGGGCAACGCCCGAGGGAGGCTCATAATTGGGAATTGTTCCAGTGCAGTTGTATCCCGGCCCGTTCTTGGAGTAGTGCAGCTTGTAGCGCGCGTTGTCAGGGCAGCCGCGGCAGATTGCAACATCGTTGTCCAATGTGTGCGCGCTGCTGTAGGGGCGGCAAATGAGCGGCACATCTGGGCTGGTCCTGCAGGAAGTTGCACAGGCTGAGGTGGAGCAGTTTATTTCGGGGTATTTGGTGGGGTCGCACACTGCGGGCGTGCCGCCTGTCCCTGTGGGGTTGCGGTCCACCAGGGAGAAGCCGCCTGTGAAGTAGTTGTTGAAATTGTCGCGCCTGCAGTAATCCGGGCAGGACAGGCATAGCGTATTTGCAGGTGCAGTGGTCGGATAGGATGCGCAGCCTGCAAGCTGGGGCATGGGAACTTCCACCATGCATTCTGGGAATTGCTTGCACACTGCGCAGGCAGCTGCCTTCTCAGGCGTGTCCGAGCAGGCTATGGTCAGGTTGGGCGGATCGGTGTCATAAATGCTGGTCCAGGTGCTGTTGAAAAGCTGGGTGACCCTGCACTGCTTGGGGCACACTGTCTTGGTGCCTGTGTTCTTGTCAGTCACGCTGCACATTGAGTCGCAGGTGGCATCAGTCCCAACATAGGTGATGTAAGAGCAGGCTGCAGGGCAGGTCGGGTCGTTGTCCACTCCAGCGCATGCCATGTTCAGCTGGGGGTCGTCGTAGACGCGCTCGGTCTTGTTGGTGGTGGCATTGACCTTGAGGAATCTGCACCAGGCAGGGTATTTGTCGCAGCCGCCGCAATTGACAGACAGGTTGGCAGGTATTATGCCGCCCGTCTCGTTGCTGAAGCATTTGTTCTCTGTTGGGATGCGGGTGCGGCACTTGAGCGGGCACTTGCCCGTGCATGCAGGGTCGACCTCGCAGTTGAGCCTCTGGCGCACTATCTTGCAGCCTGAGTTGCACGCTGCGCACTTGGTGATATTGCAGCCAGGCATTCCAGTTGGGAATGGCACGTCGCGGCAATAGTCAGGGCAGTCAGGGCAGGAGTTGGGCGCAGTTGCAGATAGGATGCCAATCTGGGTAAGGTCGCGGCAGGCAACCAAGCCAGGGAATTCCTTGGTGCCATCGCCATTGACATCCCCGCTTGCCCAGTTGGAGGCGTTGATGCCTGTGCGGATCAGCGACTGTGTAGTTGGGAACTGCACCAGCTTGCCATTGCTTCCGTCAACAAAGAAAGCCACGGGGTAGGTGGAGGTGCATTCGCCAGGGCAGGCAGGGTCGCCTACCGCGAGGGTGCGCTCCCCATACACTGTGACATTGAGCGTGTACCAGGCAAACACATAGGTAAGCGGATAGATTATGAAAAGCGAGATGGCTATCGCTAGCAGCAAGCCGCCCAATTTGCGCGTGAAGAAGAAAGTGCGAAGCACAATGCCAAGCAATATGAAAAGGGGCGCGATGCCGAATGTGATGACATCTATGAAGTATTTCTGCGCATAGATGCTGGCAAGTATCTTGCTCACCTGGGAGAACATTGCGCCATGCCTCTCACCCATTATGGAGTCGCCTGCATTGAAGCGTATTGACATGCCTGCAAACAGCAAGTATATCTTGTTGAAGTTCAGGTTGTAGCCATAGCTTGCGCGCTTCATGCGCTTGATGGATTCCTCCAGGTTGTTTTCCGCGTAACCGCTGCCGGTGTCAAACAGGGTCTTGAGGTAGTACTTTGCCGCGGTTATATAGCACGGCTCGTTGCTGTTGCAAGGCACAGGCAGGTCTGCGCCTGCCACCGCGTCAACCGCAATCTCGTTGAAAAAAGCCACCAGCGCCACGAGCGAGACTATGAGGATTGCCGAGATTATCGCCTGCTTGAGCTCATTGTTGGCAAATGCCTTCACTTCAGGAAGATTGAATGCCTTGCCAATCATTGCTGCAAGCGCAATTATTGCGCACACTATTGCAACCCCGACAAGGCCGGTTGCCTGCCAGTCAGAGAACCAGCCTTGCTGGTAAAAGCCCGAGCTGCTTCCCACCACGCCAGAGCCTGATGAAAGGCCTGCCATTGCGCCCTGCGGCGTAAGGATAGTCCCCCCAGCTGCAGAATTGGGGGGCGGAGGCACATAGGCAGCAGGTGTTGCAGTGCATAGGCCAGGAAGCTGGGCGCACTTGCCCGCAGTGGTGTTGCACACCAGGCATTTTGCGCAGTCCGAGGAGCTGGAACAAGATTCACCATAGCCTTGGGGCCCGTCGTTCCCGCCGCACGACCCGCTGCCCCCCGCGTTGCCAGATGTCCAGTCGCATCCGAAAAGCTGGCACGCAGCAGCATTGCCAGTGAATTGGGAGCAGGAGACCAGATGAGTCCCGCCAATGCCAGTGCAAGTGAATTCCCCTGGGAACGGCTCCTCAGGCACGCACTTATTCATCAGGCCGCAGCATTCCGCGCTTTCTGCAATTGAACAATCCACGTTCCTGGTGCCTCCGCTGCAGGTGCCTGAGCCAGGAATGGTCTGGCCGCACTCTGCATAAGCAGGCTGGCAGATAAGGCACGCAAGGAGCGCGAGCGCGAAAAGCGCGCGCCATGTTATGGTTTTTGCCGATGATGCCATGAATATCACACTGCTATTGCGCGAAGCGCCTTTGCCATTGCCATCACGCAGGTGACTGCCACCACGATTATGAGGTTGGGCAGGAAAATCGCCTGCGGTATTGTGGAACCTATCCTATAGAGCATGGTAGTCTTGATGTCCGCAGGGGGAGATTGACTGTTGTCCAGCCCATAGGAGTGGAACATCTGCAGGCCTGAAACAGTATAAGGCGCATTGGCGCCTTGGACATTAGACATGAATATCTGCCCGCTCATGGCATACATAGTGGGTACCACGATGTAAATGCCGAAGAAAAGCGCAAGCAGCATATTGCCGAATTCGCGCGTGGGCGGAATCAGGCGCAGCACGAATGCGAACGGAAGAAGCACGTATGCCCCCATCCAGGCAATGCCCTGCAGCACGTATTTCTGCGCAGTCAGGCTTGCCACAATGGGCGTGTACATGTCTATAAGGTATTCGCGGTGCGCTGACCAGGACTTGCGGTTTGCCTTCACAGCCACGCCGTCGCCCCAGAAGGGCGAAATCCCCATGTAGATGTATTTGGTGGCATCCAGCTGGTTGTTGATGCTGTCTGCAGTCAGCGTCTTTAGGATGTTAAGCCCGTTTGCCTGTATGAGCACGTCAAGGTACTGCTGCGAGGCAGTGATGGGATTGGCATTGCCGGAATATGACTGCGCAACTTCGCATGAGCCTGTGAAGAACGCAAGTATTGCAACGAAGAGGAAAAGCGATATTATCAGGTTGAACGCCTCGTCCTTTGCCCACACGCCCATTGCAGGGTCCTCGCGCGCCTTGGAATACATGTAGGCAAGCGCGATTGCCGTGGAAACCAGGGCAAATGCGACTGCAATGAAAGAAAGCGCATTGCCGCTGGATTGATTGAAGCTTGTCACGCCACAAGTATCTGCCAGGTAGTCTGGCGGCGGGGGTGCTGCTGCCCAGAGCGCCGAAACGGCAAGCAACAGGATTGCTGCGAATATTTTTGCCTTCATCAAACCAGCTTAGACAGCCCGTACAGCTGCGCCTCGCCCCCAAACGCAAGGGAAAGGTTGCGCAAAAGCGAGAGCGTGATTATTATCGGGATGAGGAACACCACAAGCGAGAGGACAGTGAACTTGGCAACTGCAGGAAGCACGTAATCCATCACAGGGTGGTAGTAGTCATCCAGCAGCTTGCCTGTTGTGGTGCCCGTTTCCATGGTGAGGAAAACCGATGCAAAAATTATGATTGGGAACAGTGCCTTGACTATCATGAAAATTAGGTTGATGACTTGCTTGCAGGTGACCATGAAGCACTGCGCAAACAAGCCTGCGCCTGCGCCCGGGATGGCTGCAAGCACCAGGCAGATAGGCAGGCACACCACTAGCCACCAGCCGATTTCTCCGCCGACAAGAGGTATGGGGCTTTGCACAAACATCTTCATGTACGAGCTGCACACCACGCTGGAAAGCGGCGGATTGTCTGCGTCTTTCACCCGCACGTTCCCGAAAGGCTCGGTGGAGGAAGCAGATATGCCTTTCATTTCAGGTGCAAATGTCTTGTAGACTTCGCCTGCAAGAAGCACGGAGGTAGGATAGATGACCACTGCTGCTATGGTGGCAGCAAGCAAGGTGGCGCCTAACCTTCGCGTGAATGAGAATGAGCGCAGGAAAATGCCAAGCGGCAGCATCACAATGGACGCCGAGCCGAAGAACTGCAAGAATGCTGATTGCGCTGCAGCAAGCAGCATGTAGTTTGCCACTGCGTCAAGCGCCTGGCCAACCTCGCCCACCAGCGGCGAAAGCCCTGACCCTGGGGCGGAAGTGTAGGAGATGGTGAAGTAGCCTGCGGCGGAAGTGCCGGCAGTGTAGGAATATGACGCGACCTTGGCGACGTTGAAATACACCTCGGCAAGCTTCATGTAGAACAGCTGCGCGTCGGCATACATGTTTTTCTCCATGAATTCCTGCGCTGCGCAAATAACATTTGTGGAGCTTCCAGACAGGAACTGCGAGGCGCCGTTGGCAGTTGCAATGAGGCCGATGCAAAGCACTGCAATTACCATGCTTTTCATGAGTTCGCCAAGCTCGATTTTCACCCATGCCTCAAGCACGGCAAGCTCGAATAGCCGCGATGCCATGTAGGCAAGGCCCAGGAAGCTTGCCGCCATTATGACTGCAAGCGCCACCCAGGCATACACGCCATCATACCAGTTGGTCTCAGTTGCGCTGCAGGCATCCGCTGGCTTGCAGGTCCCAGCATTGCAGGTAAGGCCTGCACAGCAGTCGTTTGGGTGCCCCGAGCAAGATTTTGCGTTGGCAATGCAGCTGGCGCAGGCGCCGTCGCTGCAAAGCCCGCTGCAGCAGTTGGCGTCTGAGGAGCAATAATAGCCGCAAGAAACGCTATTTGCGCAGGTGCAAGAGGTGCAGGTTCCCGCCTTGCACTTCATGCCTGAGCAGCAATCGCCATCCACTGAACAGCCAGTCGAGCCTGGGCTGACGCAGGCTGCGCAGAGCTTGACTTCTGGCTCGCTAGGGTCCCCAGGCTGCAATTGGCAAATTCCGCTGCAGCAATCAGATGCCAGTTGGCAGTCATCCCCGCAGGAAAGCTTGTTGGGGCAGTCGCATTCATTCATGGTTGCGTACGCCAGCCCTGCGAGAGAGAGCGCAAGGATTAGGATAAGAAATAGATGCCTTGATGCTAGCCCCACACCCATGCGGTTTCGTCGCTGGTGAAGTTTATAAGGCTTTTTGGGATGGCTCGCGCCTCACTTGCCAAACGACGGAAAATAGTAAAAATGGGGAAGCATGGTGATGAATGCCGCGCCAAGCAGCCCAGGCAGGAAAACCCACCAATCCATCTTTCCGAAAAACAGGCTGCCCGCCACTGTGAGCAGGAAGAAAATGATTGCGCCGATGCCATAGCTTCGCTGCTTCCTCTCGAATTTTTCGCGCCTCAGGACTGCATCGGAAAAATGCTCCTTGCATGCGACAGTGTGCTTTGCAGGCTGCCTCAAGCTGGTGCGCAGCCACCTTGCAGCGCGCACCGGGAACTCCGGCTTGGCAGGCGCGCCTGCGCGCATCTCGCCGCAGATTATGCAAATTCCCTTTTCAGCCATAATGCGGCTTTCGGCGCGCGCCCTTATAAAGATGTGGATTCCAAACTTTTCGGGATATTTATGGCGGATGACAACGAAGATCACGAGGGGCACGCTCACGTGCATGATGAGCCGACAGAGGAGGAAATTGCGCAGATGTATGCGAATTTCGAAAAAGCCGGGAAAATCGCGGCATCGGTGATAAAGGAAGCGCCCAAGTTGGTGCTTCCGGGCGAGTCCTACTTTGACATTGCCGAGTCGCTGGAAAAGATGATAGTTGACGCGGGCGGGCTTCCGGGCTTTCCAGCAGGCATTTCAGTGAACGAGATTGCCGCGCACTTCACGCCCGAGGCAGACAACGTGGTGCTCATAGGCGAGACCGACGTGGTGAAAATAGACATTGGCGCGCAGATTGAGGGTTGCATCGGCGACACTGCGGTGACTGTGGACCTTTCAGGCGAGCATGGCAAGCTTTGCGAAGCGAGCTCTGCTGCGCTTGACGCTGCAATCGCGTGCATCCGCCCGGGAATGGATGTGGGAGAGGTGGGCGCGGCGATTGAGCATGAGATAACCTCGCGCGGCTTTCGGCCGATTGAAAACCTTACAGGGCACAAGATAGAGCCTTACCTTCTCCACGCCGGCGTGGACATGCCAAACATCAGGACAAACGGCGGCTATGCAATACAGGAAGGGGACATTTTTGCAATCGAGCCTTTCTCCTCAACAGGAAGCGGGCATGTTGCAGACACTTCGCAGGTGGAGATATTCGCGCTGCAGGCAACGCCCAAGCTTCGCATGAAGTACTCGCGCGAGTTGCTCGAGCACATTGTGAGGAATTACTTCTCGCTCCCGTTTGCCGAGCGCTGGCTGCGCGGCGTGTTCAACTCGCGCCTCACGCTTTCCACCGCGCTTCGCGAGCTCCTCAACTCCGGCGCGCTGCATCCCTACCCTGTGCTTCGCGACACGGGCAAGGGGATGGTGTCGCAGTTCGAGCACACTGTGATTGTGGAGCATGACTCGGCAAAGCCTATTACAAAAGTTTGAGGCGCAACCATGCACGCCAAACTCGGGCAGAACTTCCTTGCTGATGAAAACGTGCTAGCCTACGAGGCAGAGTGTGCCGACGTGCGCAGCAACTCTGTTTTGGAAATCGGCGCTGGCGACGGAAGGCTGACATCGAAATTGCTGTCAGCAGGCGCAGGGCACATCACCGCAGTTGAATTCGACCCCAAGCTTGCCAAGACGCTGCGCATGAAATTCGCTTCAGCCAAGCGCGTGAAAGTGCATGAGGGGGACTTTTTGGAATTCAACGAGTCGGTGCGGTTCGGAAGGATAGTTGGCAATATTCCATACTACATAACCTCGCCAATACTGCTCAAGTTGGCCAGGATGAAATTTGACAAGGCAGTGATTTGCATCCAGAAGGAAGTCGCAGCCCGCATGATGGCAGAGCCGGGCAGCCGAGAGTATGGGAGGCTCTCGGTGTTTTCGCAGCTGTGCTTCAGGTCAGAGACCCTGGCGCTGGTGGAGCGCACTGCTTTTTCGCCTGCCCCGAAAGTTGACTCGTGCATAATCTCGCTTGAGAAGACGGGCTTTTTGATGGATGAGTGCGAAGAAAAGGCAGTTGGCGCGATTTTCTCGCACAAGAAAAAGAGCCTGAAAAACGCCGTGGTGGACGCAAGGCAGGCGCTGTTTGGCTCGAACGACAAGCCGCTCGCTTCGAAAATTGCGCAAACGCTTAAATATCCGGAGCGGAAAGTCTTTTCGCTTGCGCCCGAGGAGGCGCTTGAGGTTGCACGGCAGCTTTGCAAGGTGGAATGATGGCGGCATACAGGATGAGGAAGCTCGAGGCGATTGACAGCGTGCTTGTCGCAATGATAGCCGAGGTGCTGCTGGTCTGCGCAACTGCGCTTTTGTTCTTCGTGCAGCTCAACCTCCCGATTTCAATCTCGACAGGCGGGGCGCTCTTGGTGCTTTTCATAGGCTCGCTTTTGTGCTGGAAAAACCAGGTGGCAGCGTTTGGCATCCTTGCGATTTCGCTGCTTGCAGCCCAGGCAATGCTCACGCTGCGCTTTTCATTGCTGCTGCTGCCGTTTGCAGTGGTTGACATCATACTTGTGATGGTCGTGTCTGGCGCATGGCATGCTGGCGAGCTGGATCAGGCCTGATTTTTCGGAAGCTGCCGCCTTTCCTGCGCTTTCCCCTTCCACTCGCTTGCGCCGGAAATCAAGTTAATCTCGCCTTTTGCGCACTTTGCGGACATTCTTGCAGGTGCAAGTGGCGCCCCTGCTTCCTCACGCTCATATTCCCAGCTCCAGCTTGCGCCATCTGCAAGGCATGGGATGTGAAGCAAAAGCGGCCTGCCTTCAACGCCACCATCAGGGTCGGCGATGGTTATGTTGGCAAGTTTCTCGGCTGCGCTGATGCGAAGCACAACACGTGCGCCTTCAATTTGCTTGGTGAAATCCGTCCTCTTGCGAAGCAGGCGCCTTGAGATGAAAAATGCGGCGAGCAGGAAAACCGAGGCTAAGCCTGCAACCATTGGAAGCGCGCTTTCTGCGCCAAATGCGCCCGCCACAGGCATCTGCGGCAGCCGCACCAATACTGTTTTTGCCTCGCTGCCACACTGGATTGTGTAAGGCCCGTTTCCCTGGGGGTAAATGCGCGCCTGGCTGCTGTTGTCAAGCGCTATGGCGCGCAGCTGCCCGTCGGGCGCGGAGAGGAAAACCTGCGATTGGCCCTCGCAAAGCACTGAGATTTCCCCGCCTGGCTGCACCTGGCCTGCAAGAAATAGTGCGTGAGCTGGCAAAACGAGAAAAAGAAGGCATATGAGGAGAAAACGATGTTCCATTCCCCCACCGGCAGAAAGACAACGACGGGCCCGGAGGGATTGACGGCACTCGTGCCGGCAAATATTTGCGCCGGCGCAAATGCTTTCGAACCCTCAACCTTTTGGTAACTTCCAAGCAAAGATGAATTTGCCAGTTCGAAGCCAACTGCTCTATCCATTGAGCTACGGGCCCGCAAGTAAAGCGCTGGGAAGGAATAAAATGAGAACTGCTTGTTAGCCTTCCTCGTAGTGCTTGGAAGGAGGTCGCACGAACAAGTAATACTTGGAGTCTCCCCCAAGCTCCTCGTTCACGCGCGAAACAATTAAGTTGGACGGGTCGGGAAGCAGCGTAACGCGCGACTGGATGTCCTTGAAGCTCTCGAAAGGCTTGTCCTCGCGCGCGTCGAGTATTTCCTGCAGGTGCTTCTTGCCGATGCCGGACAAGAGCTCAAGCTGGTGCAGCCTCATGGAAATCGGGCCTGCTTTGTTGAAGAATGTCACGAAGTCCGCCTCGCGCTCGGCTATAATGTTTCTTGCCACTATGGAAAGCTCGCTTCTCGATGTTGCTGATAGCTCCTGGAAGTCCAGGCGCTTCTTTATCTTTTCCACTTCCACCCTGCCTTCCTTTCCTATGCAGACGCGCTGGCCCAGCGTGCAGGTGGAGCCGCGCACTATTGAGACCTCAAGCAGCGTGAAATATTTCTCGCCCACAAGCTGCGCTACTGGCTCGCGCATGCGGTCGGCTGGCCTGCCGTCTGGCATGAAGTCGATGACGCGGGCGTACATTTCCATTTCCATAGGATGACCTAGTTTTGATTATCTTCGAAGCAATATAAAATGCTATGTGCCCTAGTCCTTTTTCTTTTCCGCCTTCTCAGGGGCAGCCTCGGGCGCCTCGGCTGCAGGCGCCACTGGCGCATCAGGCACTGATTCGACCTTGGGCTCGAACTTCTTGGCCTTCTTTGAGTAGTCTGCAATCACTTCCTCTACTTTGGCAAGCGCCTTTTCGGAAAGCTCCACCTTGTCCTTCTGCAGCACGAGCATGAGCTGGCTCTTGTTCTTGGGAAGCAGGTCCACGATTTTCACCGCAGTCTCAGTCTTCACCTCGAGCTTTTCAAGCTCCTCGAGCATGTCCTTGGCGTCGCTGTGCTTGAGGTGGGAAAAGCGCTTGGCGTATTCAAGCGAGGTCTGCTGCTCGAATCCGAACTCTCCGCCGCCCACGCCCTGCCTCTTCTCGAGAATCTTCTCGACTTCTGCAAGCGTTGCCGGGCGGATCGTGTTTGCGCCTTTTCCTATCATTTCAACCACCTATTCCTTCCTGACAAGCTTGAGGTGCACGGGCGGGATGACAAGCTCCTTTGTGGCTTTCATGTCGCTGATCTTCACCACATAGGACTTGCCGCGCTGCGCCACGATGGTGCCTGTCCTTCCGCGGTAGCGGGGGTGCGGCATTCCCGAGTACTTAGACTGGGAGTCGATTGCCACGCAGTCCCCGATTGAATAGGCACTGATGAGCCCGGGAATGGTCAGCTTGCGCTGTGCCTGTCCGAGCGAGCGGCTTCTCTTTGACATTTTTCCAAGTGAGCGTCTCATTCATATCACCTTAGTAGTTGCAAAACGCAGCCAGAGGGAAATTACCTGGCGACTAGTTTAAATACCTTGCCCTTTTAAATACCTCAGTCGGTTTAAAAATGTTTTGATTGGGGCTGGTTCTAATGAAAAAAAGGAGTGCCAAAAAGGCTGCCAAAAAGTCGAATAGGCAGATGACACCGATAAAGCCGACGTTCAAGATAGAGAACATTGTAGCCTCGTCAGAATTGGGCCTTGAGCTTGACCTTTACACGATAGCTTACAAGCTGCACGATGTGGAATACGAGCCTGAGCAGTTCCCGGGCGCCATCCTCAAGCTTCATGAGCCCAAGACCTCGCTGCTTCTTTTCAAGAACGGCAAAATAATTTGCGCGGGCGGAAAGAACGAGAAGGAAGTGGCAAAGGCGATTGAAACCACCATGCAGATGTTGGTGAAATATTCCAAGATTACGCCGCCGAAGAACTTCAAGCCCAAGTTCATCATCCAGAACATCGTGGCATCCGCTGCGCTTGGCGTGGAGCTTGACCTCTACGGAATCGCATCAGAGGTGCCTGACGTGGAATACGAGCCTGAGCAGTTCCCGGGCGCGATTCTGAAGTTCCAGACGCCTAAAACCTCGCTTCTGCTTTTCAAGAACGGAAAGATAATCTGCACAGGAGGAAGGAGCGAAGCAGACGTGACAGCCGCGCTTAACCAGGCTGCCAAGCTCCTCGCGCCCTATTCGTCCCCGCTGCCGCCAAAGAAAGAGTAGCGCGCGAGGCAGAAGCATGCCTGACGCACCCTGCGCTTCTTGCCCTGGCAAGCTTTTCCGCTGCCTTTTCATCGCATCCGGCGGTGTCCAGGGAGTCGGCTTCAGGGACTTTGTTTGCAGGATAGGCGAATCCATCGGTCTTTCAGGCTACGCAAAAAACCTTGCTGACGGCACAGTGGAAATCGTCGCAGAAGGCGAGGCGGCAAAGATAGATGAACTCGCGCGCCGCGTGTCGGTGCGCATGCTCAATGGCATTCACGTTGAGAAAATGGAAAATAGGGAAAAGACGGAAATAAAGAAGCGAAGCCGCGCCTCATTCTCAGTCGAATTTTAAAGGAATGCCAGCCCGCAAACCGCGCCGAAGATTGCGCAGATTGCGTTCGTGGTTGCCTTGTTGCCAATGCCGCGCTCCTCGAGCACGCCGACAATGCTGTCCACCATGCTGCCGCCGAAGCCAACAAGCCCGATTGCAACCACCTTGCGCAAGTCTAAGCCAGGGATCAGGAACATTGCAGCAAGGCCGATGAGAAGCGCGCCGTCAAGGGACATGAGCGTGCCGAAGATGGTGATTGCGCCGTTCCTGCCTGCCTTTGTCTTCTTGAAATTCATTAGAGAAATCGGCTCGCCCCCAAGCACGCCAAGCTCGGAGGCGAACTTGTCAGCAGTGATTGCCGCGATTGAACCGAGGTAGGCGCCCCAGCCGATTGCAGGGCTGGCAACTGCGCAGACTGTCGGGATCAGGCCGTTTGCAAGCACATTCTCCCAGCTCCGCTCGTGCTCGTAAAGCCCCAAGTCGCGCTTCTTTTCATATCCATAGCGGGTCACAATGACTGAAAGCACCAGGAAAACCAGCATTATTGCAAGGAAAGCAGGATTGGCAACTGCGACGATTATGCCCATGGCTGCAGCAAGCCCCAGGCCTGCGAAATCCAAAAGAGCGATGTTTGCCTTCTGCGCCATTCAAACGACCTCAACGTTCCTCTCGCTGCCAAGTATAATATTCCTTCCTGTCATGGCACGGATGACATCTGCATTTGTCTTCAGGTGCGATGAAAAATCAGGCGTGGAAAATTCGGTGCTGCCTTTTGCAAGCGCGGCATAGATGAGAAGCTGGTCGGCGAGGTGCGTGTCCACTGCACAGCCAGACTGGATGCCTTGCGCAAGCCCTTCACATGCCTCTGCCGCCACCTGTTCGGCAGGCTTCCGAATTTCGCCAAGCGCGGACGAGCCGAACAGGCCGCTCCAAGCAGTCACAGCATTGCCTGTGCATGCCGCTTGCGCCTCGCACGCCGAGCCTGACGCGTTGGGGAATTTTTTCTTCACCTCCTCTTCCTCGCGCTGAGAAACGTGGGAAGGGAGGGAAGAGGAGAGAATGGAGTAATGGATGGCTTGCCGCTCTTGCGCGAATTTGCATCCATTAAGCGAACACGGCGCCACTGCAATCTCCACAATGCCTCCCCCTTTTGGGTAAAAGCCTGCGCGAGGCATTTTTGCTTTTGCGCGCACTCCGAATTTTTGCGCGGCAGGCAGGAACACGGATGAAAAATACTCGAATGTTGGCGAGTGTGGCACGTGCGTGCCGCCCTTTATTTCCAGGGAGCTTTGATGCGCTGCGTGCGCAAGCACTGGAAGCGCGGATTGCAAGAGCAAGGTGCACGAGCCTGCGGTGCCGATGTCGAATTTGTAGTCTCCGCCAGAGATTTTGCCAGGCGAAAATGAAAGCTCAGTGGATCCGATGTGGGCACCTTGCATTTCCGCCCCAGATATTTCAGAGAGAAGATTGCAGGCTGTGAGGTGCTGAGCAGCAAGCCCGGGCTTTGGCCTGCCGGCCCTGATGTTTTTTATGCGCACCTCTCGCCCAAGCACGCATGAAAGGGACAGTGCTGTGCGCAGCACCTGCCCCCCTCCCTCGCCGAGCGAGCCGTCGATTTCAAGCATGGTGTGATGATAAAGGCAAGGAATAAAACGCATGCAGCCATGCAAAAGGCACTACAGCCATTCCAGCCTGCGGCAAAGCGCAGCCGCGCCAATTGCAAGCGGGAGGGCGAATGCTGCTGCAAGGACGGCAAAATCTGGGAACGCCCCCTGCTTTTGCAGGGCGGGAAATGATGCGCCTGTGCCCTTATCATCAGCAGGCTGCTGCAGCATTGCTAAAGATGATCCTGCCGAATAAAGTTGCGTTGCTTGGCGCACCGAGAAATTGCGCACAAATGTTTCCGAGTGCGAGAATGCGTCTTCAAAGATTATTTCAAATTCCGCCTTGCCTGCGCTTGCATGCCAGGGGAATTCAGCGTAGAATGGGAAGTAGGATGCATTTTTCCCAACCAGCTGGAATGGAGCGATGGGCGCGCTTGTGTTGAAAAACGCGCTGCCAGATGGCGAAAATGCCCGCTCCACTATTTTTTCTCCGCACGGGCCAGTGCTTGTGGAAAATGAATAGGGGAAGGAGTTTGCAATGCCATTGCCGGAGAATGAAAACAAAATGCCTGATGGCAGCCTTCTGGCAAAGAATGCCACCTTGCCCTCGCCTTGCCCTTCAAGGCGGGACTGCAACGGCGGATTGAGCCAAAGCATTGAGACTGGGCCGGCCTCCACAGAGAAATTGCGGGAGTCTTCCAGAGGCTTGGAAAATGTGCGCAAGCCAGACTCGTACTTTTGCTCGCAGCCGCAGCCAATATAGCCGTTTATTTCCTTGCAGGCGTAAGAGTAGGAACTTTTTGAGAATGAATACGTAACTGAAACCGTTCCGGAAAGGGAAACTGAAAGATTCGCAAATGGCGCTGAAAAATCCTCTTCGGTGAGTTTTTCTGCGCTTAAGTTCAGGCGCACTGGGTTTAATGAAAGCTGCGCTGTTTCTGTGGAGTTGCCATAGCGGTAGGCAAGCGCGCCTGAAAATGAAGGGGAGGATGGTGAATTGTAGCTTATTGCGCCGGCAGGGCAGCGCTCGTCCTCACGGATGGAAAAGCGCGCCTGAGCAGGGAAAGAGGCTGACCAGCTCCAAATGACCGAGGCATTTGCCAAGTCAGAAGTTGTGTTGCCCGCCTGCGGCACAAGAGAGACAACCCGCGCATCAGCAACTGAGAAGATGTCGCTCTCAGTCGGCATGCGCACCGGCGCATTGCATGCGTTTTGCGCGCCAAGCAAAAAAGGCGCAAGCGCCAGGTTGTGCAGTGATGCCCGCTCCACATCTGGAGCTGCAAGCACGCACGTGCAGAGAATAAGTATGATTAGCGCAATCCTCATTTGCCCACCTAAGGAAGTACGGAATATAGCGCCTGGCGGCTCGCAGTGGTGAAAATCACCGAGTCATTTGAAAGCGCCAGCATTATCCTGTTGTTTTCTGAGTCGGGCGACAACAGTTCCTGCTCGAATTCCTGTTGTGCTTCTGCAGATTGGAACACCACTGCCCTGCATGCCTTGCCGATTTTGGCAAGCACTGATTTCTTTCCCCGGAAAAGCGCAAGCTCAAGCACGCCACGCTTCACAGTTATCACTGGCTTTCGCGAAAAGCAAAAGCCTTGCTCCAGCATGCATTCATGGATGGTGCGAAGCGCTGCAAGCTCGCCTGCTGAAAATCCACCCATGGCATTTTTTGGCACAAACGCGCTTTCGTGCTCTGCAAACACGCCCTGCTGCACAAGCTTCCTAAGGACGCGCAGCATGCTTTGCGGGTTGATAGGCACCTTGCCAAGCTGCGCCGCAATCTCATCAGGGTAGCAGGGGAGGGAAAAACCCCCGAATTTCAGGTCAGCGCTGGAATATGCTACAAGCGTCTCGCGGGAGGTGACTTCGACTATCTCCGATGCGGTTTGCGCTGCTTCGTGGAAAGTGATTGAGTATTTTGCCAGCCTGCCTGCGCGGAGCAGCAGGAAAATCGCAAGGAGGAAAAACGCTGCAGGGATGCCGAAGCGAAGGTACGTGTCAAAAAGCGCTGATAGGCCCGACTGCTGCGCAACGAATGCGTAATCTGCCCCTGTCCCTGACAAGTCAAAATGCAGGGCATGGCTGCCAGGCGCAGGCGCTGACCAGATGACCAGCCTTCCGCCTTGCACCGAATAGTTTTTCGGGGTTCCGTTATCCAGCCGCGCCGTGATTGCGCCATTGGCAGGCTCGCCGTCAAGAAGGATGAAAAACTCGTACCTGCTGCCCTCTGCCGAAACCTGGCTGGCATCAAGTTTGGGCACCTGGACAAATGCGGATGCATGCGCCCTGCCGAACTGGTCCAGCACGCGAAGGGCATATTTCCCCCCGTGCGGGAAGCTGAAGTAGAACCTGCTTGCCCAGCCCTGGCTGATTTTCCCGCCTGCGATTTCGCGTTGGGATTCCAGGCCAGAGGCAGAGTAGGCGGCTGCAAAGAAGCGAAGCGTCCTGCCCACCTCAGAATCGCTCAGGAGGGAGAACTCGAATTCAGCTTGCCTGCCGTCAGTAATGCGTGAGGGCCCGGAAAGGGAACCTGGCGCGGCTTGCAATAGGCCGCTGTCTGCAAAACGGTACTTCCCAGCGCCAGCATCCAGCGCCACCCTGCAATAGGCAGAGGATGAATTGATGGGGATTGCCAATGTGAGGTTGCCAGATGCCGCCGCGTGCGCCTGCTGCCCGCCAGAAAGGAAAACCGAGAGGGCGACCAATTCGGCAAGCGCATCAATAGTGCCATCTGCAGGCAGCCCCACCAAATCGAAATTCTTGGGAAGGCTGGCGTTCAGGGGCGCGAGGCTGCCGTTTTCATTTATTGTTTTCCCTGAAAGCGAGATTAAGGATACCGCGCGCGAGTTTGCCTGCTGCAGCTGGCTGGCATTTTCCAGCAAGGGAAGCGGGATTGCCCCGCTGCAGGAAATTATGATTGCGTTTTGGGAGGTGAACGCATCCTGCGCGCTTGCTGTGCGCGAGGAAATCCCTGAGCGCGAGAGCGCAGCTGCGACTGAGGAGGCGATGCCCTTGTCTGTGCCTGGCACATGCGGGAAATCCAGGATAAGCACGCTTTGCTGGATTGGTTTGTCTGAGCAGAAGGCAGAAAGGTTGCGAGGGGAATCTGAGAAAACTGAAAGGCGCAGCAGCGCGACCCGCGCTCCGCCTGCATCTGCAATCTCGGCAGAGCGCAGCAATATGCTATCAGGTGCGCTGCCACCCTTGCCGCCCTGCGCAGCAGGCGGCGCGCTAGGGAAAGGAATGAGCAAAACGAGGAAGGCGAGCAGGAAAAGAAGCGCGATGGCTCCCACCACCTTGCGCATGATGCTATTTGCCTGTGAAAAAATATAACACTGCGCCTGCCGTGTGCGCGCAATTTTAAACCCAGCCGCCAAAACTCCTGTGTGGGAGAATGGCAGATTTACCGCTCGAGCAAGGCCAGTATCTTGTTTCCCTGTCACGCCAAGCAATAGGCGCATACCTTGCTTCAGGAAAGAAAGTCGACCCCAAGCGCGCAGAGGGGGCGCTTTCCGAGAAGCGAGGCGTGTTCGTCACGCTGGAGACCCATCCTGCGCACGAGCTTCGCGGCTGCATTGGCTATCCGCTTCCCATAAAGGAGCTGTCACTTGCTGTTGTGGACTGCGCTCTTTCTGCGGCTTTTGAGGACCCGCGCTTCCCCCCTGTCGATGCTGCCGAGCTTCCCAAGCTGGTTGCCGAGGTGAGCGTGCTTTCTGTCCCGCAGGAAATCAAGGTGAAAAAGCCCGAGGAATACCTGAAGAAGGTGAAAGTGGGCAGGGACGGGCTCATCATCCACTATGGCTACTCATCCGGCCTGCTGCTTCCGCAGGTGCCCATTGAATGGAATTGGGGCGAGGAGGAATTCCTTTGCCAGGTATGCGTTAAGGCAGGCTTGCCGCGCAACATGTGGCAGTCGCCTTCCGCGAAGATAAGCTCGTTTTCCGCGCAGATATTCACCGAGAAAACGCCTGGCGGCCCAGTGGTGCAAAAACGGCTGATACGCTGAAGATGGTTTTGTGGAATTCAAAGTGAAAAAAACGCAAGGCGGCATTGAGCTTTCAGGCAGCCTGCCTTCTGAAATTTCAGGCGCGGATGCAGTGGAAATCTTTCCGCTTAGGGACGGAACCTACTTGCTTGCGGTGAAAGGCGCAATAGATAGGCAGAGAAGCGCATCTGTCCCGCAGGGGCTGTCAAGCGAGGAGAAGGCGCTTTTGAAAAAGCTGCTTGCAATAAGATTTGAGAGGCGCACGCCTGATGAGGTAGACAGCGTGCTATCTGCAAAGGAGCGCGCCATGCTGGGCTCGCTTTTGGAGAAAAAGGCAGTGACGGTTTTTAGGAGCGAAAAATACCCAAAAGGGGTGTACAACGTCTCCGATGCCATTTACGGCCAGGCGCGAGATGCGCCAGTTCAGGCAGCACCTGTGCACGACCCGCTTGCGCGCGGTTTTTTGGTGCTGGAAAACGAGGGGGACGCACGGCAGCTTTCAAGCGCGGTTGCTGAAAGGATAAAGGCTGGCGAAGTGGCTGGCCTGCGCTCGTTTGACAGGAAATACTATTTCATCAGGAAAGACTTCGCATTGGCGCAATGGCCCAAGATAATGTCCGCTCTTGAAAAGGGGGACAAGACCGCTGAGGAGCTCTCGCGCATGATTGGGCTTCCACCCGAGGCATGCCTTGCAATCCTGCTGCACATGGCAGAGGAAGGGGAGCTTCTGGAGAAGAACAAGGGGAAGTTTGCGCTTGCCTAGGGAGGGCGCGCTGGACTGGGAATGCAGGGCTGGCGCCTGAGAGGGGTGGTGTTATGTTGAGGATTCGTGACCCGCTGCACGGCACAGTGGCAATGTCTGAAACCGAGGAGAAACTGCTTGACTGCCAGCAGATGCAGAGGCTGCGCGGCATCCGCCAGCTTGCCACTGCCTATCTTGTCTATCCTGGCGCCAACCACACGCGCTTCGAGCATTCCATTGGCACTCTTTTCCTTGCAGACAAGATGTGCCGCGAGCTTAAGCTTGACGAGGAAAAAACCGCAAAGGTCCGCGCAGCTGCGCTCTTGCACGACATCGGGCACGTGTCATTTTCGCACGAGGCCGAATCCGTGCTGAAGCACAGGATCGGCACGCACGAGGAAATCGGCAGGGAGATGATGCTGCGCTGCGACATCGCAGATGTGCTCTCGCATGAATTTTCCCCGCGCGAAATCGCGGACTTGTGCCACAAGCCGCTAGGCGAAATAATCACGTCAGACATTGGCGCAGACAGGATGGACTACCTGCTTCGCGACTCGCATTACACAGGCGTTGCATATGGAGTGATCGACTCGGAAAGGATTTGCGGGAGCTTGGCGCTTTCCCCAAAGGGGCTGATGCTCCGCGAGCGGGGATTGGAGGCTGGTGAGGGGCTATTGGTGGCGCGCTTCACCATGTTCTCCACAGTCTATCTTCACAAGACAGTGAGGATTGCCTCGCGCATGCTGCAGCAGGCAATAACGCTTTCGCTTGGCGACAAGACGCTGGCAGCCGATGATTTCCTGCTGCTTTCGGACGCGCAAGCCCTCGACGCGCTCGCATGTTCGCCGCAGGCCGCGCCTTATGTGCGCAGGCTCAAGCAGCGCGTGCTTTTCAAGAAAGCCGCTTCCATACCAATGGCTGCGCTGAAAGGCGGCGCGGCAAAGGCGGAACGCGAGCTTTCCGAGAAATGCGGCTGCACTGTGCTCATAGATGTGCCTGCACTTTCCGCAAAAACAGGCATAATGCTTGAGAGGAAAAATGAGAAGGTCGCCTTGCTTGCACACGAGAGCGAGCTTGTCGCCGCGCTTGTTGCCATGCAGTCGCGCAGGCTGGAGGCGCTTGCCATCTGCGAGGAGAAGCACGTAAAGAAAGTCGCTGCCGCGGCTAAGAGGATGTTTGTTTAGGCATCATCTGCTTAAGCGCTTCCCCTAAGAAGGGTGTCGATTATCTTCACAACTAGGATGAAGATTGCCGAGAACAGCACCACGCCGCGCGGGTTGAACTTGATGCCGCCAAGGTTGGTGTTGGACGAAATGCCCATTATTCCCGCAGCCGACTGCGGGCCCGATACCGATAGCCTGTCTACGCTCATATCGGGGTCTGTGCTATCAAGAGTTTAAAAGGCTATTTGCCCCAAGCAAAAGCATGGCAGGGATGTTTGGCACTTCAGGCATACGGGGCTTGTATGGCAAGGAAGTCAGCTGCAGCCTTGCCATGAAAGTGGGCAATGCTGTGGGCAAGAAAGGCGGAAAGCTAGTGGTGGCGCGCGATGCGCGCACTACCTCGCCCATCCTTTCAGACGCCCTCTCATCTGGCGCCATGCTGACAGGCGCGGATGTTGTGGACATTGGCTTTGCGCCCACCCCGCTTCTTGCATACGCCGCTTCGCGTGAAAAATGCGACGCGGCGATGATAACCGCCTCGCACAATCCGCCGGAGTACAATGGCATCAAGCTTTTTTCAAGGGGCATGGAATTCACGCGAGAGCAGGAAGCCGCAGTTGAAGCAGCAATGGCAGGCAGGGGAAGCGCGGTTGCATGGAATGATGCGGGGCAGAAGCAAAGCAAGGACTACGCCAAGGAATATATCCATTTCCTCCTCTCGCAAGTTGACACGCCCTCCATCGCAGGAAGGAAGCCGCGCGTTTTAGTGGATGCGGGCAATGCCGCAGCCTCCAATATTGCGCCTGCCCTTCTCAGGGCTGCTGGCTGCGAAGTGGTGGAGCTTTACTGCTTTGAGCCTGGCAAGTTCGCGCGCAATTTGGAGCCGAAGGCGGAGACGCTTGCCGAAGCCGCGCGGCTGGTGAGGGAAAAGAAATGCGACTTCGGCGTTGCTTTTGACGGGGACGGAGACAGGGCAATCGGCATTGACGAATTGGGGCGCGTGCTTGCGCTTGACGTCCAGCTTTCCATTTTCTGCTCGCACTTCCTGAAAAAGAAAAAAGGCGCGATAATCTCAACTGTGGAGGCTTCGCTTTGCGTGAAGGAGACAGTGGAGGCGGCAGGGGGCAGGCTATCGATAACACCAGTAGGCAGCCTGCATGTTGCCAGGCAGGTAAAAGAGAAGAATGCGGTGTTCGGAGGCGAGCCTTGCGGGGAATATGTCTTCCCGTCATCCACGCCGTGCGCGGATGGCTGCCTTGCTGCGCTCACGCTTGCCGAGATATTCTGCACGCGCGGGAAGCTTTCTGCCCTGGCAGATGGCGTGAAGACTTACCCGATAGAGAGGCGCAAGTACAAGTGCGCCGGGAAAAGCAAAAGCGCGGTTATGGCTTCCCTGGCAAAGGGGCTATCATTCCCTGGCGCAAAGCTTTCCACTGTGGACGGGCTCCGTTATGATTTTTCCGATGGCTGGCTGCTTGTGCGCCCTTCAGGCACTGAGCCTGCCATGCGCCTGACCTGCGAGTTTAAGGGGAAAAAAAGGCTGGACGAAGTGGTTGGCGTTGCTGAAAAAGCCATCCAGGCATTGCTTGGCTGAACCTATTTTTGCCTCGCAGCAGCACGACGCGGGAAATTTAATAAAGTGGCATGGGCATAATGCTCCCATGGCAATCAAGAAGGCTGTGGTGCTGTCTGCCGGAGAGGGCAAGCGGCTGCGCCCGCTCACCTACACGCGCCCCAAGTGCATGATACAGCTTGCAGGCAAGCCCATACTGCAGCATGTGCTGGAGAACCTCAAGTCGGTGGGCGTAACCGATGCCGCTGTGGTGGTCAAGTACAAAAAAGAGACCATCACTGACTACTTTGCGGCGCACCCGGTGAGCGGCATGAAGCTGTCTTTCATTGAGCAGGGCGAGAACTATGGCACCGCGGCAGCGTTCGGCTATGCTGAAAGCTTTGCAACAGACACATTCTTCGGGGTGGCAGGGGACATCATATCAGAGCCTGAGGCGCTTCGCAAGCTTGCGGATGGCGCAAGCGGAGAGGCCACTGCCGCGCTCCACGCAGTGGATGATGCGCGCGAGTACGGCACTGCGGTTGTGAAAGCAGGCAAAATATCCGCATTTGAGGAGAAAGTGGAAAAGCCCAAGTCAAACTTGGCAAATTGCTCTCTTTACGTTTTCGAGCCGTCAATTTTCAAAAAAATTAGGAATGTGAAGAAGTCCGCGCGCGGGGAATACGAGATAATCGACCTGCTTCTCGGGGCAACCGCAGTGGAAGTGGGCGGCTTCTGGCTTGACATGGGCATGCCCTGGCAGCTGTTTTCCGCAAACGAATTCCTGCTTTCAAAGCTGCCTGAGAAAAAGGGCAAGCTCGAGAACTGCACTGTGAAGGGAAAAGTCATCATGGAGAAAGATGCCGTTGTCTATGACTCCTACCTTGAGGGCAATGTATATATCGGCGAGAAGACAGAGGTGGGTCCCCACGCCTACATACGCGGCACTACCTCGATTGGCCGTGACTGCGGCATTGGGGATTCCACTACGCTGAAAAACAGCATAATATTCGACCATGTCAATGCAAAGCACCTCACCTACATAGGCGACTCCATAATCGGGAGCGGCTGCAACTTCGGCGCTGCCACGCAGATTGCCAACTACCGCTTTGACGCAGGGCACATAAAAGCAATAGTGAACGATGTTGTGATTGACACGCGCAGGAACAAGCTTGGCGCAATAATAGGCGACAACACCAAGATGGGCGTGCTCTGCTCTGTAATGCCTGGCAAGATGATAGGGGACGGCTGCTGGGTGGATGCCGGAGTTGTCGTGAAGGAGAATGTGGAGAGGAACACGCATCTTGTGCTGCACCAGGCAATCACGAAGAAGAAGCTTGGCGGCGAGGAAGTTGGCGCGGGAAGCGACTGATTCTGGTGGCTGCTTGTCTGATAAACGATACTCCATCGTGGGCATAGACCCTGGCGCGACTTTTGGCATAGCACTATTGGGCCTTGACGGCAGGAAGATTGCGCTTCGCTCCACATCAGGCGGATTTTCAGATGCTGCGAGAATCATAGAGCAGCAAGGCACCCCTTCCCTTGTTGCATGCGACACCAACCCTGCGCCCGAGGCTGCGCTCCGCTTGGCTTCCTACTTCTCATGCAGATTATTTGTCCCTAGGCAGAGCGTGCGAGAGGATGAAAAAAGGCAGGTCTCGGCGGGGGCAGGCACGCAAAACGCGCACGAGCGCGACGCCTACACTGCGGCTGTGCTTGCATGGCGGGCAAGCCAGAACAAGCTCCGCCAGATTGACGCGCTTGAAGGATTGGCGCATGCCGAGAAGGAAAAGGTGAAGCACTTGCTTTTGCGCGGCGTGCGCGTGCAGGATGCATTCATGATGCTGCGCGAGCCTGAGAAAGAAGATGCAGCTATGAAGGCGAAGGTGCCATCGACGATGAAAGCTGCTTCCCCTGAAGAGCTTAGGCAGCGCCTTGAGTCGCTTGCGCGCGAGAATGCGAATTTGAGGCTTGCCCTTGAGAGGCTGGAGGAGGAAAAAGCTGCGCTTCTCCATAGGATGCGCCTGATGGAAAACGGGGTGCGCGAGTCTGTGATGCGCGACTCGGAGTTTAGGAAGCTCCGCTTCCAACTACAGCAAGCAATGAACAGGCTGACCTGGCGCAAGAGGCCCAAAACTGCGCATGCCGAAAGGCAGCAGCATGCTGCGCCGCAGAAGAAGCGCGAGGAACCCACGCGCGGGAAGATAGAAATAAATAATGGCGAGCCGGAAATAGACCTGGAAAGATTGGTGGCGGATTACAGGAAGGGAAGGAAGTAGATCATTACGAGGTGGACACATGGAAGATAACACAACACCGCAAACAAATGTGCAGCCAGCAGCAGGCGGCAACGCTGCGCAGCAGGAAGCGCCCGTGAGGACGGACGGGAATGTCATTTACATTGGCAAGAAAAGCGTGATGGGCTACGTATTGGCAGTCGTGACGCAATTCAACCAGGGAACGCCCGAGGTTTACATCAAGGCGCGCGGCAAGACGATTTCGCGCGCAGTCGATGTTGCCGAAATCGTGCGCAACAGGTTCCTGCCTGAAGTCAAGATTGCAGGCATAATCACCAAGACCGAGGAGCTGGACTCCGAGGACGGCAGCAAGTCCAAGGTCTCGGCGATAGAGATAAAGCTCGCAAAGTAATCCAGCCGCAGCGCCGCCTCTTTCCAAGGGAAGTGGTTGGATGAAAACTCCAGTTTGCGACTCAGACCTGAAAGAGGGCGAGCTTTGCCCCCAGTGCAGGCAAAAGCTATCATCAGGCAGGATAACGCAGCTTGACTTTGATGTGGCGCAGATACTTTACAAGATAAACGACCGCTACAACATAACAAATGCCTCATTCTACAAGGCGATCGACCTTGGCCGCGTGGTGCTCATACTCACGCACGGAGAGGTGGGGCTGCTGATTGGCAAGCAGGGGAAGGTGGTCTCCGAGCTTTCAAGCGCGCTTGGCAAGAAGGTTAGGATTGCAGAGGCTTCGGGGGACGTGAAAAAGACCATCGCAGACATCATCACGCCTGCGCGATTGCTAGGCATAAACAAGGTTTTCCACGAAGGCAGGGAAATCATGAAAGTCAGGATTGCGCGCGAGGATATTGTGTACCTGCCCCTAGACATAAACTCGCTGGAAAAAGTGCTGCGCTCGCTTTTGGAAGACGACGTGAAATTGAGCTTTGAGTGAGACGAGCAGAAGGCAGGAAGAGTTTTATTCTCACGCCTGAAAAGAAAGCCATGCGTTTCTACAGGGGGCAGGGCGCCACACAGTTGGCGTCGCCGCCAACTTATCGCCATCTGCTTGCGCAGGGGGCGACCGAATACTTGGTTCTTCTCGCAGTCGTGCTAATTGTCGCGCTTGTGAGCGTTGCCCTGCTCGGCTTCTTTCCAGGCATGGCATCAGACTCGCAGATAACGCAGTCGCAAATGTACTGGAAAAGCGCGAGCCCGATTTCGATTGTGGAGAGCGGGTCTAGATACTGCGCCTCGTGCACCGCTAACTACGTCTATATGCGGATGGTGAACGTCGGAAATTATCCGATACGGATAACCGCAGTAATCGGGGGAGATGGAGGGAGGGCAGTGGAGTTTGCAGGTTATAATTGCGGGATAGCGCCTAGTTTTGTAAATATTACTAATTATTTTTACATGGCGCCTGGAGAGGAAAAGTATTTTGGGGGGCTGGTGTTCGGCACAGCCTGCGATTGGCGAATAATGTCAGGTACGGGCACACCATCATATAGCGCATATATTGCCGGAGCATCATCAGTATGCCAGAATTCCAACACAACGCCAGGAACGCTGGACTACAAGTCAATTGGCTTTGAATATATTGCATACATTGACGGGCAGCAGATAACCAAAAGGCAAGTTGGCAAGGACTTCATAGTAAAATGCATGCCGCCTTACTAAGTCCCTTCCTCAAAGCTTTCCGCGTACTTTTTCTGCTCAGATGTGGGCGGCTCGAGCTTTACCCCCTTTGACGCAAGAAGCAAGCGCGCGACCTCGTCGTCGACTGGAACCGGCACGTTGTGCACGCCGGGCGCGAGGCGCTTCCCTTTTGCTGATTTTGCAAGAAGCTCGCAGCAGAGCGCCTGGAGCGCGAATGAGCCGTCCATTATCTCAATTGGGTGGCCCTGCCCCGATGGCTGCGCCAAATTCACGAGGCGCCCCTCTGAGAGAAGATAGATGATGCGCCCGTCCTTCTGCTCATACGCCGCCACATTTTCCTTTACAGGATAAACCTTCCTGCTTTGCGCGCGAAGCGCTTTCTCGTCGATTTCCACATCAAAGTGCCCGGTGTTGGAAAGGATGGCGCCGTTTTTCAGCAATGAGAAATGCTCCTTGCCAATCACATTCTTGTTGCCGGTTGCGGTGATGAAAATGTCCCCTATGCGCGCAGCTTCTAGCATGGGAAGCACGCGGTAGCCCTCGTAATGCGCCAAAAGCGCGCGGTGAAGGCCCGATTCGTGGGGGCCAAGCGTTCCGTCCACTTCAACTATTACTACGCTGGCGCCCATCCCGGACATGCGCGAGGCAACCCCCCTGCCGCACCAGCCATAGCCTGCAACGACAACGGTCTTGCCTGCCAATATGACATTGGTGGCGCGCGAAATCGCGTCAACCGTGGACTGCGCGGTGCCGAATTGGTTGTCAAGGAGGAATTTGGAATGCGCGTTGTTCACTGCGAATACCGGAAAGAGGAGCTTGCCTGCCTTTTGCATTGACACCAGCCGGTTTATGCCAGTTGTTGTCTCCTCGCAAGCACCAATTATCTTTTTCATCTCTGCCTTGCGCGAAGTGTGCAGCAGGTTTATCAGGTCGCATCCATCGTCAATCACAATGTCTGGCTTGCCATCCAGCACGGCATTCAGGCAGGAATAGTATTCCTCGTTTGTCTGGTTTGCCCAGGCGAATACCTCTATCTTGCCCCCCGCCGCTAGCGCGGCAGCAGTGGCATCGTTCGTGCTCATGGGATTGCAGGAGGATGCGAAAATGCGCGCGCCCCCAGCGGCAAGCGTTTCAAGCAATATGCCGGTCTTTTTCTCAAGGTGGAGCGCAACCGATATGGTGAGCCCGGAAAAAGGCTTTTCGTGCTCAAAGCGGCTTCGTATTTTTGCAAGCACCGGCATGTTTGCGCGCGCCCAGGAAAGCTCGTCAGAGCCTTTTTTGGAAAGCGCAGGATCCTTTACTTTTGACATGATAAGCACCTGTTGCAATTTGCTGGGGCAAGATATATTAGCCTAGCCCGGGCAATGTTGCCATGCAGAAAATGTCCGGCACTGACCTGGGCTTTGCGGTTGCTGACCTGCAGCTGCTTTGCGGAAAGCGAATAGCGCGCATCAGGAGGACGCCGGAGGGGATTTTCCTTCTCAAGATAGGCAGCGAAGAGGTGCTGTTCCAGCCAGGCGTGCGGCTGCATCTCACCAGGCAGGCATTGCAGGCAACCGAGGCGCCTGACGGGTTTGTCGCTTACCTTCGCAAGGCTCTTGAGGGAAAGACCGCGCAGGAGATAAGGCAGGTGCCTGGCGAGAGGATTGTAGAAATCGTGACACGCAGCAAGGAAAGGCTGGTGTTTGAGCTTTTCAGGAAGGGCAATCTTGTTCTTGTCGGCGAGGATGGACTTGCTTATGCATGCCTGCAGAAAGACGAGGCAGGCGGAAGGAAGGTAGCACGCGGCGAGAGGTATGAATACCCCAAAGCCACTCCCTATGCTGCCAAGCTGCCGCAAGAAGTGGCGTTTTCTGTGAAGGAGAATGAAAAGGGTGAGCCGACAGGCTATTCATGCGACGCAACCGCCAGCGGCAGGAAATTCGCCTCAATGTCAGAAGCACTTGACCACTACTATGCCAACCAGCGTGATGAGTCTGGGGCGCAAAAGGCATCTGCTGAAAAAATCGCAAAGCTTGAAGAAAGGCTGTCCTCGCAGGAAAAAACGCTTGCCGAGATGGAAAAGCAGAGGCAGGAAATTAAGGCTGCGGCTGACGCCATCAGCAGGAATTTTGAGAGAGTGGAGGAACTTGCTGCGCTTGTTAGGAAGATGAAAAAGCAGGGTGCAGACGAGGAAGAGATAGGCAACGCGCTTGCAAGGCATAAGGCAAAGATGTCTGGAAGCGCTGTCGAGTTGGACCTTTAGCCCTCGCACTTGTGAAGATAGCTGCCAAGCGCCCTCTTTGCCTTTGCAGTGTGGTCCGCTTTAAGGGCATAAAAATCATATCCGCCCTGCTTTGCCAGCAGGTTGAGGGAAATCAGGTTTATCTTGTCCTTTGAAAGCCTGGAGGAGAACTGCGCCATCTGGCCGGGGTCGTCCTTTATCTTTACCACCAGCACGTCCTGCTGGAGCACCTGGTAGCCATTGTTGGTAAGAAGCTCGGTTGCCTTTTTCTCGTTTTTAACCGAAAGCTCGATGATGCACTTGTTGCCCTGGGCCTCTGCAGAAAGGGCGTCGATGTTTATCTTTGCCTTGCCAAGGATATAGGAAATGTCTGCAAGCAGCCCCACTCGGTCCTCTGCCACTACTATTAACTGCTTGATAAAACCACCCAAACGTTCTGGCGTTGCCGCCTATTGCGCCTTGACCAGGTATTCGCAGAGAACTTTTTTCGCCTTTTTCGGCTTGTCCACCATCAGGGCGTCAAGCGAGTATCCCTCGCCGCGCGTGAGAAGGTAGATGGATGAGATGTTTATCTTCGCCTTCTGCAGCTTCTTGGAAACATCTGAGAGCGCGCCCGGCTCGTCCTTGACCTTTATCACCAGCATCTCGCCTGAAAGCACATGGTAGCTGTTGGACTTTAGCACCTGCTCTGCCTTTTTCTCGTCGCTGACCACTAGGTTTATCACGCTCTTGCCGCCCTGCACCTCGACTGAGAGCGACTCGATGTTTATCCTGGCCTTGCCAAGTATGTATGAGATGTCGGCAAGCACCCCCACCTTGTCAGCCACTACTACTGTAATCTGCTTCATGAGAATCTCCCAGCCGGATATGCCTGTGAAAGACTTATATATCATTCGTTCCCCCTGGGACGGGAAAAAACGTCATCGGCGAACGACGAACAAAGCAGGCTTTTTAAACCCTGCCTGAGCTTGCGAAACAGGGTGAATGGAATGGCAGTAATTGATTTGATGCTAGGGGTCGGAATCGCATTCGTGCAGCTCATAATCGGGCTGGTGCTGGCAATGGTTTCGGTTTACCTGGGCATTTGGATGTTCGACAAGCTCACACAGGGCATAAATGAGTTGAAGGAGCTCCAGAAGGGCAATGTTGCGGTTGCCATATTGCTTGGCGCCATCATAATCTCCATTGCAAACATAGTGGAGGGTGGCGTGTATGGCTTGACGCAAAGCATCATCCCGGGCCTGACACCTATGGAGCTTGCGGCTGCGCTGGTCATCGGGGTTGTCAACCTGATACTCGGCGTGGTGCTTGCAATACTGTCCATCTACATTGCAATCAACATACTGGACAAGATAACTGTTGGGCTTGACGAATTCAAGGAACTCAAGCGCGGCAATGTGGCAGTTGCCATAATGATGGCTGCTGTGCTTCTGGCGGTTTCGTTTGTAATCCGCGGCGCAGTGACTGCAATGGCCACCGCGCTCTCGCCGCAGAGCGTGGCAATGTCGCTTGGCTGGGCGTAAACGCAGCATCTTTTTCTTTATTTTTTTATTTTGGCTTCCGCTAGCCTGTGCTTTTTGCTTTTCTTTCCCCTCCTACTTTTTATTTTCCAATATTGGCCTGAGATTTTTTATCTTTGTTGAATTCGCTGCGCTCATTCAACATCTAGCCAATCCGCTGGCGCAGATTGGCTATCATGTCCTCTGAGATTTCCTTGAGGCCGTACTTGTGGCGCCAGCCCCAGTCCTGCCTTGCCTGTGAGTCGTCAATGGACTTGGGCCAGGAGTCTGCAATTGCCTGGCGATGGTCTGGCTTGTAGTCGCAGGTGAAGCCAGGCACCGCTCGTGCCACCTCATCTGCCAGTTCCTTTGCAGAAAATGAGATTGCCGCGAGGTTATACGAGGTCGCGACCGTCAGCTTTTCGCGAGGCGCGTCCATCAGCTCAATGGTGCCGCGTATGGCATCAGGCATGTACATCATGGGAAGCACAGTGTGCGCCCCCACAAAGCAGGTGTATTTCTTTTGGCGTATCGCCTCGTAGAAAATCGCGACTGAGTAGTCTGTGGTGCCGCCGCCTGGCTCTGCCTTGTAGGAAATCAAGCCAGGATAGCGCACACTGCGCGTGTCAAGCCCGTATTTCCTGTGATAGTACTGCAACAGCAACTCGCCTGCCACCTTGGTCACCCCATACATTGTGGTGGGCTCCAAAGTTGTCCTCTGCGGGGTGTTTTCGCGCGGCGTGGTTGGGCCGAACGCTGCAATCGAGGATGGCCAAAATACTTTCTTTACCCCGCACTCGCGGCACACGTCAAGCGTGTTTTTCAGGCCTATGAGGTTTATCTGGAAGGCAAGGTCTGGGTCTTTCTCGCCGGTTGCCGAAAGAAGGGAAGCGAGCTGGTAAATGGTGTCAATGCTGTGCTCTTTTATTACCTTCTTCATCGCTTCCTTATCCGAGACGTCAAAGAAGATGCAGGGGCCGCTTTCCTCCATTTCCTTGGGAAATGGGGTCTTGCGGGTTGCGGCAACCACATTCTTGCCGCCGTGCCTTCGCCTCAGCTCCATGGTAAGCTCGGTTCCGATTTGCCCGACTGCGCCGATGACTAGTATGCTTGACATCAATACCACCTGCTGTCAAAGTGGGCTTCAAACATTATAAACACTCTTCACAAAAATACGTCATCAGTCGTGGTGATGAAATGGAAAACTTCCTTCTCGTTGGCAACGGCGCGCGCGAGCATGCAATCGCCGAGGCAATATGCAAAAACGCCAATGTGCGGCTTTTCGCCTTCGTGTCCTCAAACCACCCAGGCATTTCTCCCCTTGTGGAAAGAAGCGGGGGGCAGCTTGCTATCGGCGACATACACTCGCCGCAGCAGGTGTCATCGTTCGTGCAGGGAAAAAGCATAACGCTTGCCTTTCCCTCTCCTGACGCAGTGCTTGCTGCAGGCGTCACCGACGCTCTTCTTATCGCAGGCGTGCCCTGCGCTGCGCCCACCAAGGAGGCTTCGCGCTTGGAGTGGGACAAGTCCTACTGCCGCGAGCTTTTGCGCGACTTTCGCGTGCCCGGCGCCCCAAAGTTCGGGATTTTCAACTCGGAGCGCGAAGCGCATTCGTTCATCGACTCGTGCCATGGCGAGGTGGCGGTAAAGCCATCCGGCCTTACAGGTGGCAAGGGGGTGAAGGTGACTGGCTTCCAGCTTGCTGACGGCGCAGAGGCAAAGCGCTATGCATCCGAGCTGCTTTCCGCCAAGCTTGGCAACAAGGCAAGCATTGTGATTGAGGAGAAGCTGGATGGCGAGGAGTTTTCGCTGCAGGCATTCTCAGACGGCAAGAAAGTCTACGCCATGCCCATTGTGCAGGACCACAAGCGCGCGTATGAGGGCGATGTGGGGCCAAATACCGGGGGGATGGGCTCATACTCCGACGCGAACGGGTTGCTGCCTTTCCTCAAGCGCCATCACTGCGACGAGGCGCTTTCCATAATGCAAAAGACAATCGAGGCTTTCCACAAAAAGACAGGCAGGCATTACATCGGCGTGCTTTACGGCGGCTTCATGGCAACAGCCGCAGGAGTCAAGCTCATTGAGTACAACGCGCGCTTTGGCGACCCAGAGGCAATGAACGTGCTTTCCATAATGGAGAGCGACTTGTACGGGATTCTCAAGCAGATGGCAGAGGGAAACATCAGGCAGGCGCCGAAGTTCGAGAAGAAGGCGACCGTGTGCAAATACTTGGTGCCTGAAGGCTATCCGATAAAGTCGGTCACTGACCAGCAGTTGAAAATTGATGCTGCCTTGCTCGAGAAATCAGGCGCGCGCACTTACTATGCATCAGTTTATGAGAAAGGCGGCACCATTTACACGCAAAGCTCGCGCTCGATTGGCTTGGTGGGCATTGCCAACCTTATCCCAGAGGCTGAGAAATTGGCAGAGGCAGCATGCAACGCAGTGTCTGGCAAGGTGTGGCACAGGAAAGACATTGGCACACCGGAATCGCTGCAGAGGAGAATTGCTCACATGCAAAAGCTTGGGCTGCTTTAATCTTTCCTTCCCTTTTTCCAGTCAGTTATTATGGGCAGCTTTGCACCGCATTTTGGGCACCTCCCGTCAGATAGTTTGTTTTCCAATATGTCAAACCCGTGGCGCGCAATCACGCAAGAGCCGCATTTGGGGCAGTAGGTGGACTCACCCTCGTCGCCAGGTCGGTTGCCAGTGTAGACATAATTCAGCCCCTCCTCAATTGCAATCTTTCTCGCGCGCGCAAGCGTGGAAAGCGGAGTGGGAGGAAGCTCCATCCTGTTTGCAGGGTAATAGGCAGTGAAGTGGAGCGGGATGTCGCAGTCAAGCTTGCGCACCCATTGCGAAAGCGCACGCATCTCGTCATCCGAATCGTTGAGGGTCGGTATCAGAAGGGTGATGATTTCGATGTGCATCTTGCTGTGCAGCAGCTTGATGGAATTGAGCACCGGCTCAAGGTGCGCCTCGCCGCACACGCGCTTGTAGAAATTGTCCGAGAATGCCTTGAGGTCTATGCGCGAGGCGTCCAGCCATTTCGCGTCTTTTATTGTGTCAGGCGCCATGTAGCCATTGGTCACAAACACGTTGTACAGGTTGCGCTTGTGCGCAAGCAATGCGGTGCCCTTGGCATACTCGTAGAATATGGTTGGCTCGGTGTAGGTATATGCGATGCCTTCTGCTTTGTGCGCAAGTGCAAAGCCCAAAAGCTCCTGGGGCGATGCCTCGCGCCCGAAAATTTCAGCAGGCTGGGAAATCTCCCAGTTCTGGCAGTGCTCGCAACGGAAATTGCACCCTGCTGCGGCGAATGAGAATACTTGCGAGCCGGGCATGAAATGGTAGAAGGGCTTTTTCTCAATCGGGTCAAGCGCGCCTGAGACGCATTTTCCATAGTTCAGGGAAAACAGCTTGCCTGCCCTATTCTCGCGCACGCGGCAAAAGCCGCGCTCGCCGTCCTTTATGTAGCAGCGGCGCTGGCAGAGGAAGCAGGAAACCGCATTTCCAGGCATCTTCTTGTAAAGCTCTGCTTCGCGCATGAGCAGGAATGCGAAGAAAGGGGTAATAATCTTGTTGCCCAAATCGTGCGCATGGAAACCGCAAAGGCGCTTGCGCACCAGAGGAAAAGCGGGCTGGTGCATGTTCTCACCGGCGATGGCAACGGCAAAACCACATCCTCGATAGGCATAGTGGTGCGCGCGGCAGGCAGGGGCATGAATGCGGCTTTTGTGCAGTTCCTCAAAGGCGGGCTGTCAAGCGAAATCCCTCCCCTGCAGAAGCTGGGCGTCATTGTGGTGAGCGGGACAAAGTATTGTGACAGGCAGGGCGAGCACGTGGAGCATCTGCACGAGAAGGGCTTCATGGTTTTCTGCAAGGGCTGCTTTGCAGTGAATGACGAGGACAAGAAGCTTGTCCGCGCTGCATTTGCGCGCGCAACTGACTTTTGCACCTCTGGCAAGTTCGATCTCGTTGTGCTTGACGAGATTTTCTGGGCGATAAAGGAGAACATTTTAAGCGAGACAGAGGTGCTTTCTCTCCTCCGCAGCCGCTCAGGCGCCTGCGAAATCATACTTACAGGCAGGGGCTCCACCCAGGCGATCGAGGAAATCGCAGACTATGTCACCTATGTGCAGAAGAAGAAGCACCCGTTCGACTCAGGCATAATCTCGCGCTGCGGCATTGATTATTAGATTCGCCAAAGAGTGCGCTCATTCGGCGAATGCTCGCCAAGCTGGCTTGGCGACTGACCTGCTTTCCGCGCGCAGCACGCATTTTAAACGTTGCCAAGCCAATCCAGCCTGCTTTGTGGGTGCGTAAGATGAATGCGTTTGGTAAAGTGGCTAGCTTTTTTCATGCTAATCACCCGCGGGAAAGGAAGCTTACGCTGAACATCAATCTTGACCTGGAAGGCAAAGGCGCCGGAAGGATGGTTGCCGTGGATTTCATGGTCGACTGGCGGGGAAGGGCGCGGCTCCTTGCAGATAAAGAGCTTCCAAGGGAGATAACGAAGAAATACGGGGATACGCTTCTTGCCGCAGTGGTGTCGGTTACTGGGTGGGAAGTTGTAAAGACAGGGCAGGGGCTGCGGCTGCGGAGCCCTGACGGGATTGTGGAATATGAGTTCATAATTGCGCTCAAGGATGGAACGACTGGGATCCCATATAGGGTCAGGCCATGGACCGGAAGGCGCGAATATGGCGACTTGCGCAATTACGGAATTTCTGACTATTTGGAAGGCGCAACTATCAACATCAAGATAAATTCGGTCAATTGCGACTTGAAGAACTCCGAGCTGAAGGAAATCAAGAGGAAAGTCAGGCGTTTTGAGATTTACAACCTTGACGGCTCGGAAACCGTTGTTTATAGGGCCCAGGCGCCGCCCGCCATTGAAAAGGCGCTGTATCAGGAATATGAGAGCTACAGGAAGCTGTCCATGGTGAGGCATTTGCTGCCAGGAAAACAGCCAGTTTTCCCAAAATTTTCATATTCTGCGTTTGACTCGCCTGAAAGGACGACGTGGCTGCCAGGAATGCCTTCACAGGCAAGCCAGGGGGAAAGCAGCAGGCGCGCGTTTCCAATGCCGAAAATGGGCAAAGCGGGCACAGCTGTTTTTGGGAATGGCTTTGAAGTTATTGCAGATGTTTTGCCAGATGCGCAGGCAAGCTTGCAGCTAGTTGAAAATACCTTTCCTCAGGCGGATGAGCAGCAAATAACAGGCGAGAACCCCCCTGGCTGCATTGCATATGCCCGGGCCAGGATGGAATGCGGGAACCCCCAGGTTATAGGAATTGGGCAGTTGCAGATGAATGGCAGGATAACTGCGCTTGCAAAGCAGCAGGGAATAAAGCACAACATGGGCGTGCTTGCCCAGAATGGCAAGAAAGAGAAAAACAAGAAGGGCGCAGTTGCAAATGAAGAAACGCCTTCCAGGATCCGCAGCTTCAAGCCTGTCCCGTTCTCGGCGCTCTCGTCCTTCAAGGCAGTGATTTTCGACCTGGACGGAGTCATCGTGGACTCCGAGATGGTGCACCCGCGCACCTTTGAGCGCGCGCTTGCGGAATATGGCATCAAGATTGAAAACTCGCACTGGAAGCGCGCGTACACTGGCATCGGCTCGTATGCGATTTTCGAGGATATTGTAAAGAAGCACAAGATAAAGGAAGATGCGCGCGAGCTTGTGAAGAAGAGGAATGAAATCTACCTTGCGGAGATAAAGAGGAACAGGCTCCCAGTCATGGAGGGCTTCCCAGAAGTGCACAGGCTTCTTGAGGAAAGCGGCGTGAAGGAGGCAGTTGCATCAGGCGGGCACACCAACCATGTGGAAGAGTCGCTGCGCTCTGCAGGCCTCAGGCACGTCCCATTTGTTTCGATTGAGATGGTGAAACGGGGAAAGCCTGCGCCTGAGATTTTCCTGAAGGCGGCAAAGAGGCTGCGCGTAAAGCCGTCAGAGTGCATTGTTTTTGAGGATTCGCTTTCAGGCACTGAAGCTGCAGCTGCCGCAGAAATGCCCTGCGTTGCGCTTTCCACCACCATGCCGGAAGGAGAGCTTCGAGCAAGGGCGGCGCTGGTTGTCAGGAATTTCAGGTCGAAAAAGCTTGCAAAGCTCCTCACAGTGCTTCTTGCCAGGAATGGAAAGCCATCTGCAAAGGGCAAGGGCAGGAAGGCTGCGCCTGCAAGGCGCACATCAAGATGGAAGGGAAAGTAGGTGTCCTTCCGCCTTTCTCAGGAGATTCTGTGCATTCTCATAAGTTGCCTTTTTCCTCGCAGCTTCGTATGGCAGCCAGGCAAAGCCCATGTGCTCATCCGACAGCTTCACCAGCTTTTCATTTGTCTTTGCCAAGAAAAACGCAACAGTTTTGTCAGCCATCTCACCAGTGCTATGCCTGAAGGAGTATGACACTGTCTCGCGGAAGCCCGGCAGGAACTCAAGCGGTGTTATGCCTGTCTCTTCTGCTATTTCCCTGCGCGCAGTCTCTTCCTCGCTTTCGCCCTTTTCCACATGCCCCTTTGGGAAATCCCAATGCCCGCCTGCGTAATGGAGAAGGAGATAGAGCCTCTTTTCGCCTTCAAGGCGGAAAATGAGCGCGCCGCATGATTTTTCAGGCGTCATGCAATGTTCGCACCGCAAAGCTTGATAAACCTTTTTTGAGAATTGGTGTCAGGCGACCAATGCGGCAAGGATGGAAGATCCGAGCTGCACGACGAGG
>Ga0172369_10000665_pt1 | contig 50816 bp, 55 predicted proteins | sample LakKiv25m_FD_114539 | JGI IMG/M metagenome (GOLD analysis project Ga0172369, IMG submission 114539) | Freshwater microbial communities from Kabuno Bay, South-Kivu, Congo - kab_022012_11.25m | ecosystem: Environmental > Aquatic > Freshwater > Lake | place: Democratic Republic of the Congo...
AGCCTCTCAAGCTGAAGTGACCACCCCCGCCTGCCGATCGAATCGGTGAGGCGGGATTTTTTATCCAAAAAGACAGCCTTGCGACTGTCTTTTAACGAGGAAATTATTTAATTGTTGTATAAGCAATTGCTTTTAGAATACTCCAGTCATCCGCTGTCCCAGGAATTTGGCTGTAAACGCCAATATATCTCTTTAGCGCCTGAACTTCTTTTTTCAAATCACGCGGCGCGATGTGTAATCGATAAGCAATTATATGAATAAAACGCTCTTCTTGTTTTTCTTTATAATTAACTACTCGCCCAAATATCCTGGTAAACGCTTCTAAGGCAATTTTTTCTCTGCTGATGACACGCTTGGGTGTTTCGCCCTCACTTGTTTTAACCAAACTATTCCAATCTTTTTCATTTGCCGGTAAATAACCATAAATGTCTTTAAAATCACGCACTAATGTTTGTCGTTCCTTTTCTGACATCTCATTATAAATCTCGTTCCCTCCGTATGACAGAAAATGGACTATGTCCCACTCAACTTTCGTATCAGGCAGATCTCCAGTGACCATGATAAAATCCTTAACGCCTTGCACTTCTTTAAGAATATTTCTTTTTTCTGGCATAACCGGGATATTACTTTCAGTTTGCTGATCAATATTTGATTTTGGCTCCGGTTCTTTGTTTTGATTCTGTGGTGTATTAGTTGTCGGTACTGTTAATACTGGTGCGTTTATCGGTCCTGGGGTATTTGGTATTTCATTGCTAGGGGTTGAAGTCGGTTGGTCTGTTCCGGGCACGGTGGGCGCTGTGGGCAGAACCGGCAAGGTTATTGGTTGAGGTGCTTTTTGTTCAGAGTTAAAGGAATGCGAGGATCTGGTTTTTGTTTTTCCAGATACAGCGTCAACAGTTTCAAAGTTACCAGCATTATCTACAGCCCATATTTTAAAATAATATGTAACGTTGGATCGTAAACCAGTTACTCTTGTTCCTGCCGTAGAGATTGTATCCAGATCAGAGTCATCCTCTCCATCCCATTCTTCTGCCTCACCGTTGCGCCCTTGAACATCAGCCTCTTCCCGTCCATACCAAATTTCATAATGATTAAAGTTTAGCTCAGAAACCGCTGCCCAACTTAATGTCTCTGAAGCATAATTTCTACTTTCAATATTTAAAGCAGTTAATCCATTTGGATCAACATTGTCATAAGGGAAGTTTAAAGAAATTTGTGACTCGCCATCCATCAAACTATCGTTTGGAGTCACTCTAACTCTTACACTTTCCAGCGCGGTATCATCTAAGGATCCATTACCATTGTCGGACGACTTTGTATCCCAAGTAATGATCAAAGTATTTGCGGCTAAGGTGGAAATTGGCGTATTAGAACCAATTTGATAATTTTCAGCATTATTTAAATCGGGGGAACCAGTACTTGCAGTTACAGAAACTAAATCTGGATCATGCCAATTTTCCCCATCATTATCCGAATACTCGACTTTTAGTTTTAAACTATTATTATCCGCGTCAGCTAAGTCAACCACAAAGTTTACATAACCGCTTCCATTAGTCGCTTGTCCTAGATATCCAGGGACAGAGGCGCCTGGTCGTGTATTGTCAACATTAGTTATAACACCAACTTCTCCACCGTATTCTTCATTACCAAAAGCATCAACTGCCCAAATTCTAAAGAAATAAACAGTCTCCGGTGCCAAGCCAGTTACGGTTGTCGAAGTTGTTTCAAGTGATAAAAGGTTTTCGTCATTTAAGTCGTCCCATTCTAAGGCAGTGCCATTTCTATTTTCAACATCAGTTTGGCTTGTGCCATACCAAATCTCATAATGACCAAAATGATTCTCTGTCGGTGCACCCCATAAAAGCTGCATGGTTGTTATTCCTGTTGTACCCACACCAAAACTGTTAGTACCATCTGGAGCTAAATTATCTACCAAAAAAGCATCTGAAGTTACGGACTCACCATCGTTACTTCCATCATTCGGCGTAACACGGATCATTATATTATTACTTTCAATTCCCTCTAGCGAACCATGTCCGTTAAATTCTGACTTTGTATCCCACTGGAAAGTGACGTGGCCATAGGTTGGCAGATCAACTGGTATATTTGACCGATTTGATACTCCTCATTATTATCTACGTCAGGATAATTTTCCCACTCTCCAGGTGTTGTCCACGCTATTATAAGCATCGGATCATACCAGGTGACACCGGCATCATCAGAGTATTCAACTTTCAACTTAGTATTGTCATCTTCAACATCAGAAACATTCACATTAATATCTACTACCCCTCTACCTGTTGATAATTGTTCATCAAAAGCTAAAACATCGACTACAGGGGCGGTGTTTGGCCCCATGCGTACAGTAAAAGTATTACTTACTTGAGGCCCACTATCCAGTGCTTGGTCATTGGCGAAACAACGCACTTTAATATTATCTTCCACGCCGCTTATCGCGCCGTTACCATTTAGCGACGATGAAGCATCCCAATCTACGGTTACCGCGTTTGGCCCGGCCTCAGTATTTATAAGCGTTTCTTGCCCAACTTGATATCCCAAATTCAAAGTAGCATTGATTGCTGGTAAGCCAGCTTGATAGCCATCATCATCATCCAAGATTGTTACTCCCTCGGGTTGGTGATATGTATATACACCACCGTCAACCGTAAATACATTATCTACCCAAAAATCAACTGTTACGTTTCCCGACCCCCAAGTATTTTCTAAATATGTATCAAACATCTCGGCATTGGGGAAATCATCAGCATTAAGATACATCGTATAATATGACCCGCTGATGGTAACTAAGGCTAAATTCCAATTATATGTTCCATCAAGGAATAAATCAGAGATGTCCTGGTTACCAGAAAATGCTATTAAATAGTCACTCCAAAAACCACTAAAATTTCGCATTAAATAATATAATCCGCTTGTAGTATAATTGTTGGCATTATATTGATAAAACTGATAAGTATTTCGGTAAATAACATCAGCAGCAACATCAGGGTCCTCAACACTAGCATGCGCACCAACTATATATGGAGCATACCAATTTTCACCACCATCATCAGAGTATTGGCACTTCAATCTCAAGGGATCATCGTCCGGATCATCAACAGTTACTGACATTTCTATCGTTGATTCTCCAACGACTGGCTGAGTTCCGGAAGTCGACGATATGGTTGGTCTTTGATTATCTAAAAGCCCTGCGTCAAAACTTACAACGCGTTCCTTGGAATCTACGACAAACAGATTACCAAATGCCTCATCATATGAAAGATTCAAGGCACCTATATTATAATCATATAACCCAGAACCAAAGCCATCTGCTACTGTAAAATTTGATGCACCTATTACATTCATCGCTTCTTTATCATCTATCATAACATGCGCGTCAAAAACCAACACCCTATTATAACCATCTGAGACAAACAACCTTTCTCCACTGTCATCAAAGACAATACCACGAGGGTTGGAACAAACCCTATTTGTAGGGCAACCGTGAGTTATAGTACCCAACAAATAATCAGCGTTATATCCATTACCACGTTCTGTAAAAATTTCCGGCGCAGCCCGAAACCCGGCTATGCGGCTATTACCATAATCGACGACGTACAAGACATCATTCGTGTTGTCATAAGCCAATCCCGTGATACCGCCACTACCAGAGTAACTAAATTTATTTCGTTCTGCACCATAATCGGATGAGGAGAAATCACTTCGCCCTAAAATATTTATTGGCTCTTCACCATTAACAATTACTGAGACATCATACACAAACACACTACTACACCCATGATTTGATACAAAAAGCCGCTGGTGATTCCTGTCATATGCTAGTTCCCAAGGATTATTAAGACTTGTGCTAGAACATCCGCCAAAAGAAAAACTACCAAATTCAGTTTGTCCTAAAATCGCTATCGCTGCTTCCCCATTAGTAATTTCTTGCGTGTCATAAACCAGAACACGATTTGCCCCGAAATCTGCAACGAAAAGCCTATCATGATCTGCATCATATACTAGAGCAAAGGGATCATACAGGCTTGTGGCCTAAACATGGCTCACATCTCCGGCCAAACTAGAAGTAAAATTCATTTGGCCCAAGACAGCAATAGCTGTGCCGCCAGAAAAGTTGTTTGAACTATCAAGATTAAAAACCAAGATACGGTTATACCGATCGGGAACAAACAACCGGTGGTGCACTGAATCCACTGCCATACTGGACCCAGAATCAAAAAAGAAACCTTCTGCCCGTGGTCCGCCATTCATTCCTCCACCCAAAAAATCAATTGGAGCATTGGTCGAACTATCTGGCAAAGTGGAAACATCATAAACATTTAACTTACCCTCCCAATAATACCCGTGGAGCGCAAAAAGATAACTATATGTTGTTTCACCAGCGGTCCACTGCACAAATTTACCACTTGATGTTGCCTCAAAAACATTATGCCGTATCGGCGCTTCTGTCTCGGGCGTTATTTCCGAAATATCATACACAAAGGCAGACATATAATGTCGAAAAACATAAAGATATTCATTATTATGATCATAGGAAATATCACTTACATATGACATATCTGATCCATTACATGTTGTTAAGCTAGTTTGACCAATAACTGTATCAGCCGCTTCTCCGTTAGAAATATTTAATGGATCAACATCAAAAACTAAAACACGCGAATTTTGTAAGTCCACGACAAAAAGCCGGTCATTATAGGGGTCATACTCCAGACCCATATTTTCCTCCCATGGTGAAAAACCATCAGCCACACAACCAGTACGATCAATGTGGGAAAAGTCAGCTTGTCCCAAAACGTAATCTGCATTCATACCATTAGTGATTCCACTAGATAAATCAAAAACCAAAATTCTACGGTATGAAGCAACAAACAATCTTTGATGAGCACTATCATATTCCAGACCAGATAGTTCGTAAAAGCCATTCTGGGTATTCTGATGGCTGCCACTAGATGTAAAATCCGTCTGACCTAAAACATATGTAGCAGCCATCCCTGACGATATAAAATCAGTATTATAAACCAAAACACGGTTATTTTGAGCATCGGCCACAAATAAACGATGATTGGCCGGATCTACAGCCAAACCAGCACCATATTCTTGTGGATAAGCATAGTTTGCCCCATAACCATTAAGGTTTAGCGATGTTGCTGACGTTCCAAAGCTATTCGTCGAAAAACTATCTTGACCAATTACAAAATCAGCCTCTTTATCCTCTAGCATGTTAGTACCCGGGTTTAGATTAAACACTAATACTCGGTTATTACCGACATCTGCTAGATATAATTTGTGATGAACTATATCTACAGCGATATCACTTCCACCTAGAAAACCATATTTATTGGGGCCGTCATTAAACCCTGTTTTAGAGTAATCTGGCTCACCTGAATCGTTAGTTTGGCCTATCATACCAGTGGGCAGCGCTCCGTTACTGATTGCCGCCCTTGTATCGCCTTTATGAACCACTAAAATAACAACCAACAAAATACAAAAAAACGGGACGATAAGGTACACTCCCCGCATAAACCAAAACTTTTGTCTTATCATAAAGGCAAAACAAAAATGATATAATTTCACCTTCTATTATATCATTTTTGCTTATTTGAGCTTAAATAGATATCCCCACTAATCGTTCACCGTAAAATTGGTCCCAGATGTTGTATATTTATTATCTAAAGGATCAATAATTTCTGCGTAGATGGTGTACTTCCCAGCTGCTAGAGTCGGAATCACCAACTCTACCCCATTATTTTCAGGTAATATAGCTGCCCCCAGAAAATTTACTGTTCCAGAACCTTGATTGCGCAAATAGAAATCAACTTTTTTACTCGAAAGGACATCAGTGAGTTGTGCTTTCAATGTGTAAGGAAATGATTTCTGGGTAAGGGTTACATTAGAAATATTTTGCCAAAAAATATTGGGTTGGGCGACGTTGCTAATATTGATGTTAATGTAAATACTAACATCATTAGAATTATCAACATCATCATAAGCCACGGCGCGGAGCTGACGATTACCACGCATGAAATAACTGTTAAGTGGCAATGTTAGGCTATACGGCGCTACAGTAGAAATGCCCACTTTTCGCTTGCCAAGATAATATTCCACTCGATTCACACCTCTCGGTGCTGCTGCAGAGACATAGACCTGCAAAACACCACTATCGATCGTTTGCCCATTGGTTGGAGAATTAATTGCAATCACTGGTTTATTCGCTGCTGTATGGACATCATCCGTCTCGGTTGGTGGGCTATCATAAATATATTCTGGTTCACCGTCTTTATGCTCCGCTTGTTTCATCTCCACCCAAGCTTTAACCCCCGCTTCCCACTGGGTATAAGCTGGGGCAGACTTGGCTGGATCAGTTGGAACTGGTCCACGCGGATCTTCTTTTACAACATAATGAAGAATATCATGCGCGGTAATGAACTTCTTTTCTTCAATGGCACTTTCTGGTGTTTGGTCCGTCGCTAATTTCCCAGTGAACTTATCGATTTTAATTAATTTTTCTTCGCCCACCACTCCATCCAAGACAGGTTTACCTGTTTGATCAATTGTTGCCGGAGGGAATGATTCGATTAACGACCCGGATAAGGCTTTGTTCATGTACTCGTTCCAAATTGGTGCGGCTACTACACTACCATCAGCGCCTTTTTTCATTTCTGTATTATTGTTATTACCCACCCAGACACCAGTTACCAACGATGGAGTATATCCCATAGTCCAAGCGTCACGGAAATCATTAGTTGTACCGGTTTTTGCAGCCACCGGTCTATTAGCAAGTGTTAAGTTGTTTTGGGCTCCAAAAACAAAGGCACGGGCATTATTATCCGACAAAACATTACTCATGATCGCAGCGATATTTTTATCTAAGACGCGCCTATCCTTTTTCTCAAATTCCATAAGGACATTACCCTTGCTATCTTCGACACACAAAATTCCTGTGACTGGATTGGCGACACCCTCATTAGCAAAAGTCGCATATGCTGCAGCATGTTCAATCATACGAACTTCCCCACCACCAAGAACCAACGCCAACCCAAAACGACTACGATCTTCGAAAGAGGTGTAACCCATGAGCTCTAAAAAGTCGATGACGTTTTTTACTCCGGCCAAATATAATGTTTTAACTGCAGGAATGTTTAATGAACCATCCAAGGCCATGCGCATAGTCACTGGCCCATGCTGGCTTAAATCATAGTTACGTGGGTTATAATCTTTTGTCTCTGTCTTGAAAGTTGTATTAACATCGTAAAGGATTGTATTGGGAGTATAGCCTTGTTTAAACGCCGTGGCATAGACCATGGGCTTAATTGAAGAACCAGGCTGGCGCAACCTCAACGTAACATTTACATTGCCATCATGTTCTAAATCAAAATAATCTTTTGACCCAACCATGGCCAAAATTTGACCAGTCCTCGGATCTAACGATAAAAGCGCGGCATTATAAAAACCATACTTCTCACCACGATCTTCTACTCCCTTGGTTACTGCCTCCTCTGCTATCTTTTGTTTATCTAAATCAAGTGTTGTAATAACTTTCAAACCACCACGTTCCACCAAATCCTCTCCCAACTTCTCGCTTAAGAACTCTTTAATATACATGACAAAATGCGGAGCAGTGATAGATTCACGTTTTAAAGCAAATTTAATTTCTTGCTTCTTTGCTTCTTCAGCTTGATCCTTGGTGACATACCCCAGATCCGCCATTTGATCTAAGATATATTGCTGTCGCCCCATCAAACGATCGACATTACTCCCATACGGAGAATAATAACTTGGGGCCTTTGGCAAAGCAGCCAAAATAGCAGCCTCAGCTAAAGTGACATCCTTCACATTCTTACCAAAGAATGTTTGACTGGCCGACTGTACGCCGTAAGCCACCGAGCCATAGGGAATTTCATTTAAATACATCTGTAGAATCTGATCCTTAGAAAAAGTCTTTTCAATTTTATAAGCTAAAATAAATTCTTTAATCTTTCGTGAAATCTTTCTTTCATTGGTTAAGATTGAATTTTTAACGAATTGCTGAGTCAGGGTTGAACCACCACGCGCCTGCTTCCCCATTAATGGATCGAGTATCGCACCCTTAAACATGGCTATTAAGTTGAACCCCTTATGTTCATAAAAATATCGGTCTTCAGCCGCGATCGTCGCTTGTTGGACATAAAGAGGTATTTCGTCGAGTTTAACTAAAGTCCTTTTTTCTGTTCCATGAACATCGTAAAGTATTGTTTCACCCTTACGATCATAAAGCTTAGTGCTTTGAGCAATATTTCTTTCCGTCAATTTGTTCGGGTCAGGTAATGATCTAGAATACCAAGCAAAAGCGCCAATTAAATAAATCATTAAAAGAAGAAAACAAAGGACACCAAACACAAAGACACGCTTAAACCAACGTTTAAACCATCCCCTCTTATTTTTGTGATGAGTTGGTGGTTGATGATGCATGACGTGCAATTGCGTTATTGGCATATATGAAATATTTATTTAGTAGGATCAATCAAAAATTTCTTCAGGTCGCGTCGTCCAATGATCATGGGATATAAAAGATGTTCTCGCGTGATAACAGAGGCGTTCGAGGTAATCTCTATCCCCCCGAGTTGCACCTTTAATGGCACCTCTATACGATAAGAAATTCCATGGCTACTATAAGTTTTAACAACCGCAACTATATCTTGATGTTTTTTTAGTTCTTTGTAAACTTTTTGTTTGCTAAGTGCCTCAACCTCCTCCTTGGTCATGACTGTTTTAAAATTAAATCCCTGATAAAAATCAACGGCTTCGCCAAACCCCAAATCTCTAGCTAATTGTTCATCAATTGAACTAATTCCTGCGCCTGTGTCAATCTTGGCTTCGACTTCATGTTCTTTGCCGTCTTTATCTTTAATAACAATCTTATTGATAATACCCAAAACCTTTTTACCTGTTAACTCTTCCACTTCTTCTTCAATCTCGCCACCAAATAACTCCTTCGATAATTTTATACCCCGCTTGGCTGTCTTTACTTTTAACCCTTTAACACGCATCAAACGTTCTTTGAGGGCAGCCATATTGGCGTTTTGAATAGACAGTCCTGGGCGAGCATTAAGCTCCAAAATCATCGGACCCTTCTCTCGATCAATGGCAATATCAACCCCAGTGTAATTTAAACCACAGGCTGTGGCGGCTTGTATGGCCAATTCCAAAATATCTTCCCAAAAGGGAATTTTAATTCCCCTAAGTGGTAATTTTATATCTTCCAACGTTTCCACTAAATAATCATCTCGAATAGCGTAAGTGGTAGTGCCAGAAGCAATATCAATGCCCACTCCAATTCCCCCCTTATGCAAATTTGCTTTGCCGTTGGACCGCTTAGTGGGCAACCGCAGCATCGCCATTATAGGAACTTTATTGTAAATAATGACACGTACGTCTGGTATCCCCTTATAACTATAAAGCTTAAAGGTGGGATGTATTTTTAATCTTTCTTCAAAGAAAGCACTGTCCGGCGCCCCATCCATGGAATAGTCGCCATCCAAAATATTCAAGGCACGCATCATTATTTCTGGTAACGTTGCTTCACGATCGTTGGGTAAAACCCATTTCCCGTTTTTCTTGCGTCCAAAAGTAACCATAATTCCTTCCCCACCCAAGCCCCTATTTGGCTTTAAGGCAAAACTCGAAGGTAAATTTGTCCAATCGAATTGATAAAACTCTTTACGGTTACTAATCTTCCCAATCAAACCTGAAACCGGTAAGCCGTGTTTTACCAATACCTTTTTTGTTCTCAATTTATTATCAACAATTTTAATAGCAGACCGAGGATTATTCGGTTGGATGAATTTTAGATTTCGGGCATTCATGCCCAAAACCATTTTACTTTTTTTCAGCCAATTCAACATTTTTTATTACCTTTCTAAAACGATACATTTCAAATAAACGCAAACCAGTCCATTTGCCAACTAAATAATTGATCACTAAAGTGAGCAAAACTATTTCTGGATAGCTTAAAACAAAAGTTCTAAGCACCTGCCAATTAGTCAAAAAGTAACAACCAATCGCCAAGACCAAGGTTTCCAAGACAAGCATAGCCGCACCCTTATTTCCACGCTCAATCTGTACTGAAATAAATTTTTCAGTTAACAGCACCATTACAAGGATGGGGAATACTGTCATTTCTAGTAAACCAGTCTTATGGAAATATGCGCCAAGAACAAAAGCCACAAAAACTGATAAAAAGATTACTGTTAGAACCATCGCCATACGTGGCAAATAAGCTATCCTAACGTGGCGAGCAATAATTCTGCCTACTGTGCCAACTATGAGCGTCAATATAAAAATAGCCAGACCGTATTTTAAACCTGTATATAAAAACAGCACGGCAATAATTGATGGCGTATAAATTCCCAACGACTTGAATCCAATTATCTGTCGGGTGAAAGCCACCAAGGTCGCAATAATGGGTAGAATTAAAATTAGATAAATTGAATTTAGCGGAACACTCTCTTCAACCATATAGCCAACTAGAAAAGATAGGATGTTCCATGGTTGCAATGAATTTATGGTTCTTTGCGAATGAACACCCAAAAGTCGGAACTCAGCTCCAGTTGTACGCAACTTATGCAAAAGAGATTCAACATCAATGGTCGTAAAAACATCAGGCACTACTGCTTCTTTGGCCAGGACAACAAAGCTCGGTTTTAAAAGGTTATAAACACTTTGTCCAACCGGTGAAACCGTTAAAAAATTATCTTTTGTCAAAACAACCACATATTTTGAACCGGCATAATCAAGCGGCGTTTGATTTTCATTAAACTTTTGGATTGTTCCCAATAAAGAGTTTAGTCCTATTGTCTTTTCTGTGTCGATAATGATTGCCGTAGCTTGGCGCAAATCATCTTCATGATTAATCAAAGCTTGAACCAACTCTTTCTCAGCAACTAAATCTAAATCCTTGTTCTCTGTTTTGATAACAACAACGGCCGTGTTTTGATTCTTAGCATATTCTTGCCAAGCAGCTAATTGCTCTGAAGCGACACTCTTATCCACCACCAAAACAAACACGCGACTGTTTACACTGACATTCATTTCATCTTCAGCTAAGACGTTTTTGCCATCAACTTCTGCTGTAATTAAAAGTTTAACTTTATAGGCACCGATTTGATCGTAAATATGAATTACATCAGCTCCAGTTTGATAAGTGCCATCGCCAAAACTCCAAGCATAACTCACCTTTTTAGCGGTATCCGGAATTTCTGATCTAAAAGCAGAAAAAACAACCTGCCGGCCCACTACGACATTCCGGTCTTCTCCGATATTGGCTACAATCGGCAAAGCATTTTGGACTATGGGGGCATAATCAGTAGCTGCCCAAAGCGGATGGACCGCGAATAAGCCTAAAAGTGAAAATAATATTAACCATTTTTTCATATTTGCATTTACTTATTTTGACAAATAATTTTTTGTAAGCGCGCAGAGTTGGCTGCACAGATAGCAATAGCCAGGGCATCAGCTGCGTCATCTGGTTTAGGAATTTTTTCTAAACCCAAAAACAATTTTACCATTTGCTGCACCTGATTCTTTTCTGCTCGACCGTAACTTGAAATGGCTTGCTTAACCTGCAAAGGTGTAAACTCCACAACTGGCACTTTGGCCAGAACAGCAGTTAAGATTATAACCCCTCTGGCCTGTCCGACCTTAATGGCCGTTGTCACATTTTTATAAAAAAACAAATCTTCTACAGCCACAAGATTTGGTTTATATTTTTTGATAATTTTTGTTAATGCTTGATAGAGAGTCTTCAACCGTTCCGGAAAATCTTCCTTACTTGATGTTTCAATGACGCCATAATCAAGCGCCTTGAGACGTGACCCCACACATTCTACAAGGCCAAAACCCGTTAAGCCATATCCAGGATCAATTCCTAGAATTATTTTATTCGTTGGCATCTGGACTCATTTTAAATTAGTATAAACCGCATTGACATCGTCATGCGCCTCCAATGTCTCTACTAACGACTGCACACTTTCCGCCACCTCCGGTGAAGCTTCAATCAAATCCTTAGCAACCCATTCAATTTCAGCGTAATCTGGAGTCAAACCAAGTGTTTCTACTCCACGTTTAACTTTTTCAAAGTCAGCAAAAGAACATCGAATTGTGTAACCATCATCTTCTTCTGCCACATCCTCGGCACCCAACTCAATTGATTCCAATAAAAATTTATCTTTATCAACAACATGATCACCCTTAATACGAATTATGCCTTTATGCTCGAACATCCACTGCACAGCGTTTAACGAACCCAAAGAACCGCCAGACTTGGTCAAAATCGAACGAATTTCCGGCGTTGTGCGATTTTTATTATCCGTAACACCTTCAATCAAAACCGCGATGCCACTTGGTCCATAGCCTTCATACATCACTTCTTCCAATGTTGCTCCATCCAATTCCCCGGTCCCGCGCTTTATCGCCTTTTCGATATTATCCTTCGGCATGTTTCCGGCCTTGGCCTTATCAATAGCGAGGCGTAACGAGAAATTCATTTCCGGATCACCACCATTACGCGCAGCAATAGAAATATTTTTAGAAAGTTTAGTAAACGAACTTGAGCGCTTGGCATCAGCTGCTGCTTTCTTGTTTTTGGTTGTAGCCCATTTGCTGTGTCCTGACATAAAAAATAGCCTGATTAATAGTTAATCACCCTTTCTTTGTGTATCAAAAATTACACTCATAACATACCAAATTTGAGGCGGAAAATCAAGGCGAAAAAAGCCCCCCTAAATGTCACCCTGAAATTTTTTCAGGGTCGGCTGGTTTCTTTGCAGATGCTGAAATTAATTCAGCATGACAATGAGAGGACACTGCGCCCCGCAATTTAAAATGTGCATAAGTTTCATTGAATCATTTAATTATTTTTGATAAGTTTAAGTTAAGTTGATTTTAAATATGTCTCAAAAACTAGATAGTCAAAATTTGCACGCGATAATCAAAGCGCTACCGCAACAATTTCTAGATGGTTACAATTCCACAGACATAAAAATTTCTCCTGATACCAAAAAAATTCTTTTTGTCGGCATGGGTGGTTCTGCATTACCAGCTAATTTGGTTAAGACGTATCTTTCGACAACCAAAACAACACTCCAAGCCTCCATAAAAATAAACCGCGACTATCATCTACCCCGTGTAGTTGACAATAACTGGTGCGGTTTTTTTAGTTCTTATTCTGGCAACACAGACGAAGTATTAACTTGTTTAGAAAAAGCCCAAAAACGTGGTTTAAAAAACATTATTATCATGGCCCACGGTGGGAAATTAAAAGAAATCGCTGAAAAGAAAAACTATACACTGATCCAAATCCCTGATACCAAGCAACCACGCATGGCCTATGGATTCTATGTAGGCGCCCTGCTTAAAATTTTAGCTTCAAGCAAGTTGATTAAGTTTGATGTAAACGCTTTTATGGCTGATGTTAAAAAAGCTCAGTCAATTGGAGCGCAAATAGAAGCACATGCTAAAAAAATGGCTAAGGCATCTCAAAATAAAATTGTTTTGGTCTACGCCACAAACCGCTGGAAATATTTAGCCATGGTTTGGAAGATAAATTTCAATGAAAACGCCAAAACACAAAGTTTTTGGAATGCTTTCCCCGAGATGAATCACAATGAAATGGTTGGCTTTACTCATTTACTGGCAAAATACAAGACATTTATTATTAACGATCCAGATGAAGATTCCAGCAACATTAAACGCGCACAGGTCTTTACAAAACTGTTCAAAAATAAATTAAATATTGAAGTAATAGAGATGCCCGCTGGCTCCGACATGTACAAAATGGTAACAACACTGCAACTGGGTCTTTGGACCTCCTACTACTTAGCCCTTTTAAAAAAAATCGATCCGGCTCCAGTAGATATAGTCGAAAAATTCAAGAAACTGATGAAATAATTTCTCTTTAGGTAATTGCTCTTTGAATAGTCCGCCCTTGGCGGATAACCCTCGCACTATTCTTACGAAAGTGCGGGGCAAGAAAAAGCTCCCCTAATCCATGCTTGGAGGGGAGCTTTTTGTATAGACTTTTTATTGCATTGCCTCGAAAACCTTTTCAATTACGAAGTTAGAAATTGCATATGCCGCGATGATGATAATCAACCCGATAACAGCATTTAACATCCAATCTTTTGCTTTCTTGACTTGGTCAGATTCACCACCCGCTGTCATCCAAAGAAAACCAGCATAAAGCACGATACAAACCATGACGATACCAAGGAACCCTAAGACATACTTAATAACATTGCCAATTATTTCTGGCAGTGGTTTATTGCTTGCCTGTAAACCACTCTTGTCAGCGACAGGAGTTAAATTGGTGTTAATACTGTCTTGTAGAGGATTCGCGAATACAGGCATCGCGATAGCTAATGCGAAACTAGCTGCTAACGCGACAACCGGTAATACCAATAAAATCTTCTTCATAGTAATTAAATTAATTAATATATTTTAATATTTAACTTACGGCTTCAAAAATCTTGGTAATGACAAAGTTAGACAACGCATAGGCAACAATACAAATCAGCAAGCCTATTATAGCGTTTAACATCCAATCTTTAGCTTTTTTTACTTGATCAGACTCACCGCCAGCCGTCATCCACAAATACCCGGCGTAGACAATAATTATAACTAACATTACACCAGTGATAGAAAGAACTACCCCAATTACTTTCCCAATAATCTCTGGCATTTTATCTGGACCCGGCGCTGCACCTGCCCCATACATGCCTTCCCCGGCACTGTTTAATGGCGTATTTAAGTCAACGACGGCACTTACATAACCGGCAAAAGCAAAACTCATCACAACCAATAATAATGGAATAAGTTTTTTAAGAGAGCGCATTTTATAAATAATTTTATTCATATTAAATTAACCACCAGAAACTGCGGTGCTTATTCTGTCCAATACGAAAGAAGTGAAAGCATATGCAGCCAAAGTAACCGCCAACCCCAAAGCACCTTCTATTAACATCCCTCGTGCCTTCTTAACTTGATCAGATTCGCCATTAGCGGTCATCCAAGTGCTCCCAGCATAAACACAAATGATCAAAAAGATTAAACCCAAAATGCTAAGTAAAGCACTAAGAGCGGCACCGATAGTTTTTGCTGGGTCGCCTTCTTGTAATCCAACTTGTGTATTTGTTGAAGTTAAACCAGCGCTAGCGATGTCCTGCGCCGTCCCTGCAGAAACAAAATTGGCACACAAACTAAAAAGGGCGACTAGAGCCAGGGAATAAATTACGAGCCTCTTCATACTATTTTTATTGTTGTATGGTTATATGTGTAATTACGTAGGATACTACTTGGTAGGCCGTTAAAGTAATGGCCAACCCGATGGCCGCATTAATCATCCAGTTTCTTGCCTCTTGCACCTTCTTGGTATCACCGCTAGCTGTCATCCAGCGGATACCGGCATAAACAATGATTATCAAAAAAAGAAGTGAAACAAACTGTAATGCTATACCTACTATTTTACCAATTAAACTTGGGATATCGGTAACGCCAGCGGTTGGTTTTAGCCCTGGCACATCTGCAGCCGTATCCAATCCGCTCCGAATCTTAACTGGCTCTGAAGCATAAGCTGGTAAAAAACCCACTGATAATGCCTGCCCAGCCAATAAAACTAACGAAAAAATAATAAATATACGTAAAAATGTCTTTTTCATACATGGCACGAATCAACTAAAATTTACTTGACTCGTGTCATGCTCCTCCGCTTTCCGCGGAGGAGTATGAGGAAATATTAACAATTTAGCCTCCATCAGCAGGAGAATCAGTAATAGCCTTGGTGAATGAAGACAAAGCAAATGATGTAATTGCGTAGGCACTCAAAATAATAGCCAAACCAATGATGCCCGAAATAATCCATTTTTTAGCATCACCAACTTTTTCGTCAGATCCACCAGCTGTCATATACTTAAAGCCGCCGACCAAGACGATGACAACAGCAATAATACCCAAGAAGCCAAGCGCTACTTTGAGTAACTTACCAATTGTTGACTTCAAATCAGCCTTTTGTAAACCAGCGCCTTCCTTGCCTGCTACTGAATCCAAGCCATAGCTTGAATCATCAGCAAAAACAGGAGCGATTGCTGGCAAAACAATTGTTAAAATTGCCAATGTAAAAACAGCAATTCTAGCAATGTTTTTAACTTTTTGTACGTTTAGCATGTGCTTAAAGTTAATTATTAATTTTTATTTAAATTTATTAAAACGCCAACGATTTAATTAAAAACTTGATAATCATATAACTACAAAAAACTGCAAATAGGCCGAGTGCGGCCCAAATCATGGTGTTTTGGGACTTGGTAATGGTCTGTTCTGTCCCCCCTGCGGTCATCCACATTATACCACCGTAGATGAAAATGCACAAAGCAACTGAACCCATTATCCCCAAGAGAGTTTTGATAATATTGCCGAGTAAAGCATGCACGGCTATGTCGGGATCTGCACCATTAGCCGTAACAATTGTGTCCTTAAATGCTTCATCAATTTTGTTAACAGCTGGACTGACATCAGCCAAGACCACTGAAGCGATAGAAAAAGAAAAAAGCAATAAAATAGCGATTAATAAAAATTGTTTCATATTATTGACCAGTTAATTTCTTCAAGACTGTTTGGACTATGATTCCAGCCAAAAGGATAATGGCGATACCAATTACTGCAGTCTTTAGTGCCGTTGTTGCTTTTTGTACCTTTGCTGGCTCGCCTCCAGATGTCATATATAAAATACCACCATAAACAAAAGCCAATAAAGCAATTGAACCAGCAATGCCCAAGATTATTTGCGTTACGTTGACGGCGATTCTCTCAACCGAGCTTAAATTACAACAACAAGGTTTGTCAGTGCTATTTTTTGCCGAACGCTCGTCATTACTCACAGATATGGCGCAGTCCTCACATTTATCCTTATTCAAAACAGCCCTTGCAGCACATTCTGGGGGAACCAACGTCGGAAAAGCCCACACTGGCGCAGCTATAAAGAAAACCATCAAGCTCAAAATAAAACTAAAAATTATTTTTTTCATATTTATTCTTTGGAATAAATTGATTGGTCAACCTTCGCCACTCCCTGTTTCAAAGCCTTAACAGAATCAAGTGAACCATCTAAAACGACGTTAATCATTTCTTTAAAAGCCTGTTCTGCTCCAGCAGGATTCATTCCCTTGTACCAGCTCTTAGCGGTTAATAACTGATCGGCAAATACTTCCGTTTCCGGATTGGCTAACTGCTTATTAATCAACTTGGTAGATCGCAGCGCTGTTGGTTTCTTAGACTGATCCAAATATTTTTCAACATTTGCTTCTTGGGTAATATAATTTACAAAGTCCCAAGCATAGTCACTAACTTTCGACTTATTTGAAACAGACTCAACCCAATAATTTGCATAATTTACTTTTTGCGCATCGCTAACTTGTGGAACAGTGGCAATACCAAAATTCAACTTTGGAGCCTTGCTAACAATTTCCGCTCGGTTATAGGCATATCCCAAAAAATAAGCCGTCTTACCCTTTATAAAGGCTTCTAAACTATTCGGCATTTTATTATTCCAACAATAACCTTCGTAAAGAGGTGAAGCAAACTGCGTGTAAAACTCCAATGCGCCCAATCCAGGTGGGATGGTTATTTCCGGGTGACCTTTGGGTATTTTATGGAAACTCGCATTGCCAGAATCATCTACCATCGGCGCTAAATTCTGCATCATAAGGAGCGAAAGGATGTCAAAACTGCGCATCACATTATCCGCTGCACCAATGGCTGCACCAGAAACAACTATGTCGCCGGTTTCTTTATCAACTTTAGTTATTTTTTTCACCTGTTCCTGAAATTCTGCCCAGGTTGCTGGCGGAGAAATAATGCCAGCGTTATTTATCAAATCCTTATTATAATAAAGGGCTAAAGTATCAACGCTAAGTGGCAAACCGTAAACTTTCTTCTCATAGGTAGGCTTTTCTCCCTTCTTCGCAGTATTGTAATACATGACTACATCATCAGCCACAACATCTAGAAAAGACTTATTAACATTATTCGGATTTACTAATGTCGAAGGTCTCAACTCGATAACCTCTTCTTTCTTGACTGTCCCTACCATCGTCTTGTATGGCAAATTGATCATTGTTGGTTCTGGTGAAAGCTTTGTTTGGTACCTCTTCATCCAAGTATTATGGACCGAAAAAACATCCGGGCCACGATCTTCAGCTAAAGCTTCTAACAACTTGCGTTCATATTCCTCGTAACGGAATTTTTTATAATTGATAGTAACATTGGGATGAACTTTTCTGTAAGCTGCAATCAATAAACTGGCGTCAGCCTCGTCATTCCAAACACTCCACCACTCCAAAGTTACTGGTTTATAAGCGCTCTTTGCTTCCGTTGTCCCACCTTTTGAACAAGCAGAAGTAAAGAGTAAAACAAAAACTATCAAGGGCACTAACACTAACTTGAATCCTCCTTGTTTGACCATACTATTTTATTTTTAAACCTCTTAGATATTTTTTAAAATCTTTTTTTAAGTCTGGTCTTTGCAACGCAAATTCGACATTGGCACAAAGATAACCAATTTTTGAGCCAGTATCGTAATAGTTGCCATTTACTTTTTTGGCGTAAACAGAACGTTTTTTCATGAGCTTAACAATCGCATCTACCAGCCATAACTCACCGCCCTTGCCAAGCTTGGTGCTTTCTAAGGCTGCAAAAATATCTGGCGTTAAGATATAACCGCCAAAAGAACCGATCAACGAGGGAGCATTCTCTGGCCCTGGTTTTTCAACCAACTTCTTTACCTCTAAAACATCACTCCCCAAATCCACACCATCAATCACCCCGTATTTTTTGGTATCTTCCTTAGAAATGTCTTTAGCGGTTAAAACCGGGTCACCATATTTTTCGAAAACTTCAATCAACTGTTTTATGTGTGGCTTCTTAGGACACTGCCAGATATCATCACCCCAAACCACAGCAAAGGGTTCATCACCAATTATCGCTTTAGCACAAAGCACTGGCGTCCCATTTCCATATGGCCCTTTCTGACGCACAAAGATAAAATTGGCCATGTCCGCAATCTTTTTGAGTTCTTCCCTCTCGGCTTCCTTGCCAACACTTTTTAAATAATGCTGAATTTCAAAATTATAGCTAAAATGATCTTCAATCGCCCTCTTGCCACTACCAGTTACAAGGATGACATCCGTAATACCTGATTTTACAGCTTCCTCAACTACATATTGGATGATAGGTTTATCAACTATGGGCAACATTTCTTTTGGCTGAGCCTTGGTTGCAGGCAAAAATCTAGTACCGTAACCAGCCACCGGAATAACAATTTTTCTTATCGCTGACATAATTATTTAAATAATTCTCCAGTTATCGAATCAACTGAATCTTTTAAACCTTTTAACTTTCTAGTGTACTTGATAACCACACAAGCAAAATACAAACTAACAATAGCAATTAAGATAAAAAAGACAGCCGCTAAAACATAGAGCGCCTGTGGGTACACAAGGATTAGAATGGCTAAAGCCACCCAGATAACTGCCTGTAAAAGGAAATAAACAACAAACCAAACTAAGGTATTCCGCACGCTTAAGTAAAAGTCCTTGATAAAATTTAAAGACATAAAAATTAGTTCGATTTTTATACACTAAAATTATATCAAAAAATAGCTGTTTAGGCCAAAACTACACTGTATAACAACCGCCCGCCTCAGACATGAGGACGGGCGGCAGCTGTTAATACTTAACTTTTTTATCTTTTAGCTCTGGATGTGAATAATCTGGTTCTCTATCAAACTCATCTTTTCTCATTTTATAATAAACCTTGCTTAGTTTGTTTATGTAATGAGATTGAAGCTGCTTATCGGCTAATTTTCTTTTGATCGGCGGCAAGTCTAAGATAATCTTCAGGAGTCTCCGTAGCAAATCAAATGTCCACAAATTATAATTATCAAAAATTAAATTCTGCAATTTACCATTACTGATCGCTCCCATAATAAACCGTTCAAAAGCATCATTGGGCACAAACCTGGTTGTTTCTCTGTGGACCATCTCCATGGCTCTTGATCCGCAAAAGCGAGTACACACCCCACAGCCAATACACTTCTCGTAATCCACCACGGCTTTTTTGTTGATGATGGTAATAGCTTCAACAGGACATTTTTTAGCACACACGCCGCAACCTAAACATTTTTCTAAATTCACTTCAGGTTGGTAATTACTATTAATGGCTGGTCTAGTCCCCAATTTCTTGTAAGCTAAAATAGCTTCGCAACAACAACCGCAACAATTACATATCCAAGCCACATTATTTTGCACATTATCTCCAATTTGAACCAAGCCTAATTTAACACAACGATCTAATATTGCCTGAGCCTCATCCTTTGAAATTTCCTTGGCAATTCCATGTTTGGCTAAGCTCTTAGCGCAATTATTAAATGTTAAGCACACATCCTGGGGCATAGCGCAGGCTTTACCCATGTGTTCCATTTTGTGTCTACAATAACAAGTGCCCACTGTAATAAACGAAGCTGTTTTAATAACTTGTGTGGCTTTTTCATAATCTAAAATTTCTGTTTTTGCCTGTTCGCTTAAAGTGTCCTCATGTACAAAAGTACGAGCGATTGAGGGGTCAATGGCCAGAGCCTCTTTCACAAATCTATCTTCCACGTTTATATATTCATGATACAGCTCTGATAAAACCTTACGATCAAATTTGCCATCAGTGCGCATGATCGAAAACTCGAAAAAACCAGCCATCGTGGGCGCCAAAATAAAGGCTCTGTCCTCGCCTTTTTGCATATCAATAAATAAGCCCTTGTCAGCCAATTCATTTAAAATTTTTACAGCCTCTTCTTCTGTTTTCTGCCAAATTTTAGCTGCTTTTTTTGCAGTCACTGAATTGATCGGCAACTTAGAAACTAACGCTGCCTCTTCCTCAGTAAAAAGAATCTCTAAAATTTTAAATAAAGCTTCCGAGGCTGGAGCGCCCTGCGGGGACTTATCTAAACGCGATTGCAAACTTAAATAACTTTTTGCTGTTTGATGACCCATATAATTTTTACCTCGCTAGTTTAGCATCTTTTTCCAAGTAGTCCAAAACAATGTTCCAAACATCGGCAGCCACCTTTTCCTCTAAACCCTTGGTTGGGAATTGGTGCATATCTAAATACGGGAAACTATTAGCTTCAATAATGGCACACTTTTGCGTTTTGTATGATTGGCTGATATCTGGACAAATAAAATCAAAACCGATCAGTGGTTGACCTAAAATTTTTGCGGCTTCTAAAAACATTTCAATGTCATCTGGGTGGGCTAATTCTTTGACATTGATAATTTCGCACCCACTGGCAAGGGTAAATTTGTCCGAGAGTGTTATTGGCTGATCTTTTTCAAGAATACTTTTAAAATTTAAATTGCTTTTTGATAAAAGTGCTTTTAACTGTTCGTCGCATCTAATTGCTTGTAATGTTTCGTAAGCTTTTCCGCGCTTTTCACATATATTTTTTCGTTCAACCAGTTCCTCGATCGTTGATTTACCATCACCAACGATTGACGCTAACTTTTTTTGACAAAGATAAACTTTTTTTTGATCAACTACTGTTGCGCGATAGAGATTACCCTCATAATATTTTTCAACGATTATTTCCGGTTGATAAGCAAAGGCAATCTGGATAGCTGACTTCAATTCGTCGGCTGTTTTAATGTCCACTGTGACATGATGGCTTAGCGAACCGCTATTGGGCTTTACAACCAGAGGATAGGCCAATTTCTCCCCATACTGAAAAGCATCTAACTTTAGCCAAAAACTCTTTCCCTCTGAAACCGGAACGCCATATTTGTGTAAGATCCTTTTAACCCGCGCCTTGTCGTCAATATCAATCTTTTTTTTAGGCAATAGACTCAATGGTGTCCCCGTGTAACGATATGCCTTACTTTTATATTTAAAAACATATTCACCAAGATAATTACCAAGGAATTTAATAGCAAAGATTTCGATTTTCATTCTTTGCGCTTCTTCAAAAAAAATGTAGCTGCGATTTTTAATTTTTTCTCTATCTGGTTTTTTGTCGAAGCCAATCATCTTGAACGTTTTCAACACTTTCAACACTTTTAACACTGCCGCTTTATTAACCCGAACATCCGAAAATTCAAAAACAAAAAATTTTTTCAAACAATATTCTATCTTATCAAAAAAATGCCCACGTTTTTTTGTCGGCAAGCAGTAAGGGCAATATTTATGATCCATATTTTATTTCTTAACGTATAAATATATTTTTTGCGCCCCCTTCAAGGAACTAATTCTCTGCGGTGCCCAATCATCAATGGGCCAAACATAGGCAATAACCTTGGCCCCAGGCTTTAATTCTTTTTCTAACTTCTCTTTTAACTTTGCGTAAACCTTTGGCATTAGAAAAAAGTAAACAATATCAGCTTGAGACAAATCGACATGCCAAAAATCGCGAAAGAGAATCCGTGTATTCGCTTTTTTCTCAAAAAACAATTGTCTTATCTTCGCAATGCAAAAAGGTAATAACGAAATTTCATAACCCATGACATTTGCACCCTTCTCTGCGGCCGCAAAAAGCAGTCGACCATCACCACAGCCCAAATCATAAACTTTCTCCCCATCTTTTATGTCAGCTAACTCTAAAAAACGCGCCACGTCTTCCCTTTTCGTTGGTGCCCAAGGTGCCGCACGATATCCAGCGTAAGCAAAAGTGCCAATAAATAGTAAAACAATGAAAAAAATAATGTTCATGAATTTTATATTTGTACTCTTCTAAAAAAATAACCGCCCAAAGAAACAAAAACCGCGGTTACAACGCAAAGCATTAAAATGTCTTGACTTAACCCATAGTGACTCATGTTTATCAGTAGCCCACGGAAAGCATCAATTCCATATGATAATGGATCAATACGGGCAATTACGGCCAATACTGGTGGCAATCCTGGCAATGGGAAAAACGCGCCTGACAAAAAGACTAATGGCATGATAATAAAATTCATAATCAACTGAAAGCCTTGCATATCATCCAAAAAAGAAGCAATCATGGTCCCAAAAGAAGTAAAAAGTATGGCCACTAAAAACATAACTGGCAAAATCCAGATAATATTCCACCAACTATACGGAGTAAAACCAACTATTAAAGAAAGAACTAAAACAATTGAGCCCTGAATTGTGGCAACTGTGGCTCCACCAAGGGTTCGGCCTATCATTATAACCATTCTTGGTAATGGAGCAACCATCATTTCTTTTAAAAAACCAAACTGTCTATCCCAAATAATTTCCATACCAGAAAAGATGGCTGTAAAGATAATACTCATACCAATAATACCTGGAGCCAAAAATTCGACATAATTACCCTCACCAGCTCGTTGAAACACCGAGCCAAAACCATATCCCATCGCCAAGAGAAAAAGTAATGGTTGCGCTAATGATCCAATGATTCGCGACTTAGAACGCAAAAATCTTTTTATTTGTCTTAACCAAATGATATATATTTTCATCATATTTTTTGTTTATCTATGTTTAGTCCACAATTTATGTCTCTGCCGCATAGCATCGGCTGTACCGGCTGATTCTTCGCGAATTTGGGTTCCAGTAAAGGCTAAAAAGGCTTCCTCAAGCGATTCTTCCCCTGTCTTGCTTTTCAATTCTTCCGGCGTCCCGATGGCAATAATCTTTCCATGATCAATAATAGCTATTCTTTGTGCCACATTCTCTGCTTCTTGCATGTAGTGCGTCGTGAAAAAAATAGTTATGCCCTCTTTTTTATTAAGATCCTTTAAATAATCCCACATTTTGTTTCTTGTCTGCGGATCAAGTCCTAGCGTTGGTTCGTCTAAAAAGAAAATTTTGGGGTGATGTAATAATCCACGGGCAATTTCTAAACGTCTTTTCATACCACCAGAAAATTCTTTGACTAAATCGTCTTTGCGATCCCATAGCTCAACTAATTTTAAAAGTTGTTCAATGCGCTCACGACGTAATTTTTTTGGGACATCATACAATACACCATGGAATTCCATGTTTTCCCATTCAGTCAATTCATCGTCAAGGCTGGGATCCTGAAAAACAATACCAAAACTTTGCCGGACTTTATCTGGGTCTATCGTCACATCATTGCCATCAAGTGTAACAAACCCTGATGTTGGTCTTAATAGTGTTGTTAAAATTTTTATTGTAGTCGACTTACCAGCTCCGTTGGGCCCAAGGAAAGCAAAAATTTCTCCCTTTTTAACATCAAAAGAAATATCATCAACTGCCACAAAATCTTTAAATTTTTTTGTAAGGTTTTTAACGTTTATCATAGATTTATTGTTATCACACGTTTGGAGAAATACGAAAGAGATTCTTTTTTAACATAAATCTTATCTCTTTATAATCGGGTATCATCCTAGCAACAAGTTCCCAAAACTTCTTCGAATGATTGAATTCTATCAAATGGCATAGCTCGTGTACAATAATGTAATCCGCAAACTCGTTTGGAACTAACCAGATTTTATAATTAAAGCTCACTCTCCCCTTTTTTGAGCACGAACCCCAACGCGTTTTTTGATTTCTAATACTTATCCCATTGATCTTGGCATTATAAAATTGATTGAAGTGAGCAATTCTAGTTTGCACTAAGATTAACGCCGATTCTTTGTATTTTAAATAATCTTTATTTTTCAAACGGCCCAAAGCTTGCCCGGGAAATTTTTTAAACCTATTAATCTTATTAATGACCCACTGTGCTTTTTGAAGAATAAAACTTTCTATTTGTCGTTGGCTTAAGTTTTGCGGCGCCGTTACAACAAACTGTCCATCACAATAAACCGCCAAGCGTAAATGTCGCGCTCGTTTACTTGTTTTCAATGTATAATCAACTTTTGTTTTATCAAAATCAATTTGTTTTTGCATGTTGTTTAATTGTGAATACCCCTTAGTCCTGATACTCCACAAATCCAATCTCTGGTTTGTCCAAATGCTCTACCGTTTCTTGATATGTTTGTTTTAACCGATTATAATTGGCAACCGAAAGAAAAGCGGCTTCTCTCTTATCATACAAATCAATAAACTTTTTACTTGGCAAAACTTGATACTTCAACTTCCCTTGCTCCCTATACTCGGCCACCCAAGTTGGAATATATTTAACTTCTTTTAAACTAGTTGTGGCACCATCCTTCTCGATTACATAGCGCAAAATAACGCCCGCATCAGTATATTTGAATCTTTGGCCACAGTAAAAATTGCCCAAACCATAGGCCACAAAAACTTTACGACCATCCGTCGTGATTAATTCATCTACGGTTTGGATAACATGCGGATGTGAAGCAATAATCATGTCAGCTCCAGCATCAGCCACTTGTTGTGCCACCTCCTTTTGCCACTTATTGGGGAAACGTTCATATTCAGTGCCATAATGCAAACCCACAACCACAAAATCGGCCTGAGTTTTGGCTTTGATAATATCGTCTTTTATTTTATTCATTTCAATCAAGTTAATCATCCACGGCTCGGGTATGGGAAGCCCGTTCATGCCATAAATATAACCTAAAAAAGCGATCTTTAAATCATTCTTCTGGTAAATATATATCTGCTTGCTTTCTGCTTCAGAAGAATAGCCCGCAACTTGATTAATTTGATGCTCTTTTAAAATCGCTGAAGTTTCATTTAGTCCTTTTACACCAAAATCCATTGTATGATTGGTCCTAAAGGCCACGTCTAAACCAATATTTTGCAATGTATCGATCAACTCCACTGGAGATTTGAACAACGGATATCCCAAGTATGGCCCCTTAGGACTATAAGTCGCACCTAGCCACGTAGTGGAAACATCTGCTTCTTGAAAATACTTTTTTGTGACCTCAAAAACAGAATCAAAATTATACTTTTTTGTGGTTTTATCATATCCGGAATTAATATTGGTGTCGTGCATGAAAATATCGCCCACTGAAATTATAACTGCTTCAGTTTTAGTTGGATCCTTTTTCTCTTCTGGCGACAAACTAATAACATCCTTCACTCTTTCAATATATGAATATGATTCTTCTAAAATCGTATTTTTATTTATGAAGAAGAAAAAACAAACTAGAAGCAAAAAAATGCCACTGCCCGCTACATATTTCAGAATCTTTGCTTTTCCCAATGGCATACTATGTTTTCTTTTGTAAAATTAATTCTAATATTTTATGTTCATGCGTAATTGGAGTTGTGTCTGTTCTGTAAAATACTTTTTCACGGACAACCACAAACTTTTTTACTAATTGCTTAATCTCTTTCTCGCCCTGCTGATAATCAATTTTCCCTGTTTGATCTCTGATTTCTAAATTAAAATGTACGTAAAAGTAACCGCCAGGAATCAAGGTACGAAAAATTTCTTTTATCGCTTTTTTCTGATTAACATAATGAACTACATTGATCATGAAAAAGGCTCCGACGGAATTACTGACAAACTTTAATTTTTCGATATCTCCAACTTCAAATTTAACATCGCAGAAGCTCTTTTTGTCAGACTCTATCTCTGTTGACACCCTATCGATTCCTAGCGTATCGAAGCCAACTCGTGTAAAAAATGCTGCATCTCGTCCATTACCACAACCAACATCAACCAACAGTTCTGAAAATCTATTTTTACTCAAAAAAGTACTAAAATTCTTAGCATAAGCCGTCGGATGCTGCTCCCAGTGTTTCCCAGAAGAATACTTATTATATAATGCTTTAGCTCGCATAAATTAACTAATTTTTTCTCTAACTTGTGCCAACCTTGCCTGTGCTTCAACAGCGCGCCTAATAACTCGAACCCGCGCTCGCTTTTCTTCGTTTTTTTGCTCTACACCAAAAAGATTAGCCGCGACTCCAATGATACTCTCGACAGATTTATCTTTAGTGGCTAAAACTTGTTCGCCCAATCTTGTAAAAACCTCTTTCATTTCTGGCCCGCCACGTCGGAACTCTTCTCTAGCTAAAAACAAATCAGCAATTTGCCCAGCGCTCATATCAAAATTAATTTTTTGAGCAATGGGTTCAAATAATCTTTTGGCTTTATTGATAGTAGCAACAAATTCTTGTTCCATTACTTCAGAAACTTCATCAATATCTTCAACCGTAAGCTTGCCTGTTTCCACTAAACGATCAATATCTGTAGCATCGTAATTTCTGGTTTGCTGAAGTTTAAAATACAGAACCTTCGCCGGATGTGAAAGGTTGATTGTTTGTCCATTAAACTCAACCGGATAAGGCTGGGCCCACTTTTCTGGTACCGGCACACCCAAATTATCGTTACCGATAGGTTCTCCCTGCTCTGTTCTTGAAACAACATGAACATCAACAAAGTTTAAGGCTCGATCTTGGCGCAGCTTTCCTTTTTCATCAATGGCGGCAATTAACATATGCTCTTGTTCTGAATCTTTAAAAACTTTATGCCCTACCCGGCGCAGCTTTCTCTCGCCTGTTTCTTTCTTTGTGCTAGATAAGAACAAACCATAACCGTTTTTAAATAGTTGATTCTCCAATTGTTCTAATTCATTGGCTTCAACTGAAAGGTCCACATCCTTGTGGTAACCAATGTACGAACCATTTAACAGAGAAATGTTTAAAGCGCCATCAATATGCCAATTTAAGTCCGCTCCAGCCATAACTTGACCCAATTCTGCCATGCGGGCGTTCATTTCAATCACTTGTTCCGGTGTTGCTGGTTTTCTTTTGCCTTCTTCATCAACATTAACTCCAAAATCCTCCCATGGTGGCTGGGGTTGTTCCCAAAGATGCGCTTCTGCTTCTTCAGGTATCACTTCAATGCCTTCTGGTAAATCAGAATAATTCACTTCAATCACTTGGACCGGTTTAACATTTTTATGCGCTCGACATTGCATATCTTCTAAGACATCAAAGTCACTCTTTCTTAAAACATAAACCTTTCCAGCCTTATCTCGCGCTGCAACCAATAAATTTTCGGTGGCGGCAAATTGCATTCGGCTATCATTAAGACCGAAGCGGCTTGTTGATTCACCGGAAACACCTTCTGAATTAATCAGTGAGCGAAAGATAGCAATATCAGCAAAAGGTGTGGCAAAGACAGCTGGGGCTCCATCCTCTACTTGTGTTTGAGATGAAGCATCATAATCATGCGCTTGCCTTGGCTCCAGCTCAGCTATATCTTTAGTTGAACCATGGAACACAAACTCGCCCGAACGCTCAAGTTCTAAAAGCTTAGCTCGGTTTTCGCCGATTTTCTCTGATTTTGCCCTTTCTTGCGCCATATTAAATAATCTTCAAGATATCCTTAAAATCATTAAACGAATAATCTGCTTCCTCAACGCTACTCCACATAATCCCCGCTTGTATACCCACGGTTTTTGCTGGCCGAATGTCTTTACCTATGTCATCGCCAATATATAGAATCTCATGAGGCGACAGAGCACTTAAAGTAATCATTTTATAAAACCCATCAAGAGCTGGTTTTGGTTTATGCACCATATCTGCACCAAGAATATTGGTAAACCAATCGACACCAATACTTAAAACTGGGAGAATGCTTTTGACTTGTATGTTCGAAAAAATTGAAATTGGAACCTTTTCTTTAATTTTTTCTAACACCGCCGGAACACTCGGATCCGACAGCTCATATAATTCGTTTGGAGTAACGGAATTTACTTTTTCTGACCAAAAACCCGACGCCTTACCTAGCGAATAAAATACCGCCGCATTACTCTTATTAAATTTATTAAATAACGCCTCATATTCAAGCTTTAATTCTTCATTAACCACCTTACCCACTACGCTAGCATAAGTTTCATAACGCAAAATATCATGCTTTTCTTTCTTAAGCCTCGCAATTGTTTCACTGAAATCAAACCAAATGTGTTTAATCATTGTACTTTTTCAAAAAATTTATATAAATCCTAACTTTTTAAAATGTTCTTTCCCTCCCGGAATATGCTTTATTTCATTTAGCTCTTTTCGAGAAAGCCAACGCATCTCAACCAAATCATCTGTGCGGTCAAGCTTTATTTCTTCTGCGACCTTATCAAGCTGCACTTTAAAGAGATTAAAATTCATATGACAAAGCACGACCTCCCCTGTTGCCAGAGTTTTCTCTGCCACCCTAGGGCTAAGAGAAGGAATCTGTTCTGTTTCATAAGAGGAAATGTCTAACCCAGTTTCTTCTTTTATTTCACGAACTAGCGCCTCAATCATTGTTTCTCCTTCATCTACCCCACCGCCAGGGATATGCCAACAATCAGAAAAAACTCCACCCTTTCGGGGATCCTTTTTACCCATTAACAACTTACCATCACGACTAAAAATTACGGCCGAGACAATTGTCCGTTGAATTTCACGCATAAATTATTAATTTTAAATTTTCTTGCTCGCATAAACTCCACAAAGCATGTTATCTAAATTAATCCGTTTCAATAAATACCAACCATGTTTATGTTTAAAAAATTTTATTGATCTTTGGTTCCTTGTTGGTGAATGAAGAATTAACCCCAAGAATGTTTTGCCTTTGTTTTGTCGTAAACAAAAGCGCAATAGTTTACTACCTAGTCCCTGACCGGCACATTTTTTTGTCACCGCCACATGGTCTATCAATAAAAAATCTTGTCCTCGCGCCAGCTGTAAAAGCGAATCTAAATATGGTATATCTTTCTCCAATTTTTTCATTTCATCTCTCGTGTAGGCTAGAATATACCCAATAATTTGTTTACCAGCTTGTAAAACGAAAAAGTTTCGACAAAGCAAAATCCGTTTTAAAAATACTCTCGGCGTTTTTTTATATACGATAAAACCAACTGAACTTTTTTTGTGGGAAAAATTTTGTAGCTCTAGCTCCTTGGCGATTTGATATATTCCATTTTCATCACCAACCGTTGCTGTTCTAATTATCATATTTATACACTCTTCCAAAACGACTGGCGGAGAGGGAGGGATTCGAACCCTCGAGGACATTGCTGCCCTACCGGTTTTCGAGACCAGCGCACTCGACCAACTATGCGACCTCTCCACGCTTATTTTAATAACTCCAGTATCTCTTTTACATGCGAACCATCATCCTGATATTTAATCAATGGGAAATTATACTTCGCGGCTTCTGCTTTAATAAATTCATTAAACAAAATTACCCACTGAACTTCTTTTTCTTTAAGAGTATCTGAATATTTATCCGCTGAGTCCCAAAGACCACGCTTAAATATCACCTCTCTGATTCTGTCTTCTCTGTCTTCATAGATAAAGAAAGAGGAAATACTTGGAACTTCTGCTTTCAAGGCATTAACTAAGTACGGTAGGACTGCTACACCTTCGATTATTTTCCCCTCCCAAGTATCTTGATCTTTAATAGCTGCTTCTACTCCACACCAAACAGCTTCACTTTCCGCGTTTTGGTCCGCCACAATCTGTTCTGGTGCACTTTTTTCTAAATAATCCTTGGCTTCTGCTTGAGCTGGATAAAACAATTTGGGATAATCACTCTTCTTAACTGTCTTCTGCATAATTGAACGGATGATATCAGTAGAAATCCACGGCAATTTCAATTCTTCCGACAACTTTTGTGCCAGGGTTGATTTGCCAGTTGTTGGTGCACCACCAATTAAAATAATTTTATCCATATTATTAATCTTTGCCCCAAAACTCTTCTGCTTCTTTTTCTAATTTTTCTAAACGAGTGTAATAATCAGGGAATTCATTTAAATGTGCCCAAGCAATTTTACCGGTGACAAGTGGATCATCATTCGTAACATTGGTAACATCATCTCTTAGTCCATGTTCCAACTCAACAGAGAGTCCGGCACAGAATTCATCAATTGAAAACTTAACCGCATTAAAATCTAAACCAATTTTTTGTGCGATTTCTTGTGCTTCTTCAGGAGAAAATTTTTTAGACATATTATTTTATCAAAATTTCTTTACGTTTAATTAGAATTACTCCCAGCCCCAACCACAACCACCACAAAACACTTAAATCATTTTTAAAATATGGTACATCAACCAATCCGTGGACCAAGATCACGACCATGATTGAGAGTAAAATAAGGTACATTTTCTTATTCTCACTATTTTTTTCTCGCAGATAATCAAGAAAGAATTTTAGCACGATAATCAAGAAGATTCCAGCCCCGAAAAGTCCTATTTCCGACCAAAAATTCAAAAGAATATTGTGTGGATATAAATATATTTCCGTTGGTTGCCAATTTTTTATTCTGAATTCTTCGCTGGTTCGAATTTTTTCCAACCACTGCGGATCGTTTTTGTCTTTTATCCAAATTCCTTCGGCGTGATAAGGCTTAACGGCTGTTTGATAATTTGCCAAACCAGCACCCAATATCTGATGATCATCTTTAAGCATTGTCCACGTCTCTTTCCATTGTTGTTGGCGGATCTGGCCGGAGCGGTCACTTAAAGTAAACTTTTCAAAACTATAATTACGTATGCAAGGGATAAACAAGCAAACAAATAAACAAAGAAACAAAATTACCAACGTCGCAATTCTCGTCCAACGGTATGGATAAATCAATCCAAGGAAAATCAGTCCGGCTGCAAGACCAACCAACGCCCCCTCTGAACCAGCAAAAATCAATGACAAAACAATTAACACAAACAAAACAAAACTTAAAACAGATTGCCAGCAGATTTTTATTTTCTTTGTTTGCTTAAACAATTCAATGGCTCGAATTTTGCCTTGTAATAAAAGTCCAGCAAAAAACATCGCAATCGGCGCTAAAAATAAACCAACAGCGTTCGGATAGCCAAAGACGGATGTCGCGCGCCGCGTTTCTTCTGCCCTCCAAAATTCATTAGGAATCCACCAACCAGTAAACTTTTGGATAATCGCAATAAGAGAAACAATCAAAGCCGAAAACCACAGCGCCCCGACAATCAAGCCCCAGTCTTTTTTAGTTTTAATGGTATTAATCAAGACCAAAAAGAATAAAATTGGTTCCACAAAATATGCTTTCCAAATTCCCCACGCCGCCAAACGACTTTCAGAAACAAAAACTGAAATCGTAGCGAAAATTATCAAAAGAAGTATTAACCATATATATTTACTAAACGTGATTGGTTGCCTCTCCCACAAAACACGAACTAACCAAACCAAGAATAGAATCAAAATCATGAGCTCTAAAATCGTCATGGGGATATTCATGATTTGAAAACGCAAAAGATACGAAGGTAAGGCCAAGACAACAAAAGAAACGGCCCAAATCGGTTTGCGCCAAGAAAGAAGAGCGAATAGGATAGATAAAAGGAGAGTTAAGTAGAGCATAGGGATACAACTAGCGCCAGTAATTTGCAGCCCCCGGATCCCCCGTATTTAATACGGGGCCGGGGTGACAATGCTGGCTGCACTATCGGCGAGGGCTCGCAATTCGAATTAGCGCCCACGCAATAAGCTGCGCAAATGCGACGGATCAATACCGCGGAATAAATATAATAATGGGAAATAAATTATTATCGCCAAGAAAATCATCCAAAGTACATGCAAGTCTCTAAACGCATAAATAGTTAACGACATTATTAGTGCTGGAATAATAGAGCGCCAAAAAATATTCATCGACGGAACAAATTTGATTGTTTTATAAACCAAAACTGTAGACCAAACCATAATCAATATCTCTGAGTAAACCGTCATCCACGCCGCCCCCCAATATCCGAACTTAGGAATGAAATATAAATACCCGGCTAGCGTTGTAACCGCCGCAACTAGATACCCCCAAGTCATGGGGCGTTGTTTTTGGACAGCAACCACTGCATAACCAGAAACAGTGGTGACGAAAATGGCCCCGGCCGCCAAAATTAACACGCGCAAAATATCGCCCGAAGCCGAAAAATCTTTACCAGCGAAAAACTCCATCACTGGGCGGCCGATGATTTGGGTTCCAATAACAATTGGTACGGCAAAAATTATTAAAGCATCAAAAATCTTCTGCAGTAAATCTTTGAGTTTGGTGAATTCCTTGTCGATAAAATATTTAGACAATACCGGCAGTGCAATCCCCAACAATACTGCCGGAAGCATGGTTAATATATCCAACACCCTGTACGTTGCTCCATACAAACCAACTTCTGATTGAGATCGAACCAAGGAAAGAATGATTGAGTCCATCTTTAAATAAATCAAATTAAATGAAATAGCCAAAGCAATGGGCCAGGATTTGTGAATCAGTTCGCGCCAAATCTTTGTATCGAACTCTAATTTCCAATGAATATATTTGCGTGAGAAAAAGAAAACCAGAACTAAATTTAAAATTGAACTTAGTGAAATAGTCCAAAAAATCCAATAAATATCTTTATGCAAAAATGCAGTGAGCGCAACTCCTCCAACCAAAAGAATTCGTCCCACAACCTCAGCCACAGTAATTTGCAACATTTTAAACTTTTGTTGGAAGACTCCGGTCAAAGCTTGAATAACGGTACTGCAAAAGAAGGAGAAGACCACAATTAACACGCCCCATTTAATAAAATTGTTATAAGGGAAGAACCAGACAACGATCGGCGACAAACCAAGAAATACTGTAGCGGTTATAACTCTAAACGACATGATTGAATTCATCACCTTACTCAAGTCCCATTTCGAATCAGAAATCATTTGAACCGTGGTCAAAGTTAGGCCGAAGTCTACAAGGATACCAAAAAACTGGAGGAAGGCGATAACAGTGTAATAGTAACCAAACTTCTCTTGGCCCAAATAACGGGTCATGATCATGACCGAAACTAAACCCAAGACTAAACTCACCAACTTCCCGGAAAGTTGGATAATTGAATTTTGTGCAATTTTAGCGTGTATTTCTGACATTTGGTTGACTTTTTAACAATTTTGTGCTATAATTATTATAGTAGTATAACCAGTAACAAGATAAACAAACTCAGGTATAAGAATGTGGTTAATCCTTCCGGCAAGGCTGCCTATTAAGGGCAGCCGTAGTGTGGATCTGGCCGGCGGCTTGGCAACGGTTCTGATTGCCCTGGTCGCGCTGGCGCTGTTCGGTGTTCTCGCCTGGGGCGTCTACCAAGCAATCTACGCGATGCTGGTGTGGGGCCCGGGGAAAGCCCTCGTTGTCATGACTGGGCTTGCCGTCCTCTGCCTGGTCTTCCTCTGCGTCGATCACTACCGGCAACATCGCTGTCGTCGGTACCGCCGCTGACCCTTCTGAGTCTCTTCTGCCGCCGTGCCTCCCGCGTGGGGTGCGGCGGTTGTCTTTTTTTATACAATTCTTCTAATTTTAGACATTTCATTGAACACTTCGTTGACATTATAGTAAAAATGTGCTATAATTATAATATTAGGATCAAGCAGTTAGCTGCCAATGATTCTTCGGCCAAGTAAACTATTTCTGGTAGAACATGCATCAGCTCACTGATCTCCTCCGCTACGTCTTCGGCTCCGGAATCCTGGGCTTTCTGGATCTCTCCGCGTTCACCTTCATGGTCATCTTCTGCCACGCGCTCCTCCTCCTGGAAAAGAGGGGCTCCTCGCTGATCGGCACCTTCGCCGGCATCCTGATGGCGCCAGTCCTCAGCTTCTTCTGTAGCCTCCTCTCCCGCCCCCTTGTCCAAGCGATTCTCGAGTTCTGCGGACTAGGGGATACCGGGGCTCACATCGGGCTCATTCTCGCGGAGCTCGCGGCCATCGTCTTCCTGGTCCGGGTCATCGCCAAGGAGCTACGGGCCAACTAGTTCGTGCTTGCTACTTCTGCCGCCGTGCCTCCCGCGTGGGGTGCGGCGGTTGTCTTTTACAAACATTGTCATCCTGAATTTATTTCAGGATCCCAATCAAAGTTAATTGCCAGATCCGTAAATCCCGGATTGTTTTGTCTTATTAAATTTAACTTCCACTTTCGATGCCATCTTTTGAGTTGTTTTTCTCTAGCTATCGCCGCATTAATATCTGTAAAATGCTCAAAGTACAGTAATTTGTAGCATTTATATTTTGAAACGAAAGAACTCTTCTCCACATCATTTTTATGCTCCCAGACTCGTCATTCTAAATTGTTATTAACGCCTATATACAACGTCGGAATGTCATTACCCATTATATAAACATAGTAATTATGGCTCTTCATATGTAGAGAACATGATTAAGATGCTGAAACAAGTTCAGCATGACATTCTGAAAATTCAGGGGAATATCATGCGGCTAGGTGCGACAACGTTAAGGCCCCCACCAGCTCCTTTCCCCTAGGCAGCCAAGGCCCGGTCTTCCTCCTGCTCTGCCTCTTCTGCTACGCCCAACTGCTGAAAAAACTTTTTCTTTTCTTCCCCGGTGAAGTGTGCTCTGTCAGCAATCTTTTTTAGCTTCTTTATGTCTGTAACATTGGCATCACGAGCCAACTCCGCCTGCAAATGGACCCTATCACCCGCATGTTTTCCACCCTTATTTAAGTGCTCGTTTATCATTCGTTCATCGCCAACCCTTTGATAAAAATTATAACCTTGTTTATAGACATCACCAGCCTCAACATCACCCACCCCACCCAGTTGAGCGGTTCCCTTTACAGCCCCGCCCTCTTGCAATTCCGCTCCTGTCATCAATCGATCACTCTTAGTATCCACCACAGCGACATCTGCGCGCGAACCAATATTCGCTTGTTTTTGATGTATGGCTTCATGGGCTAAAGTTATATGTACATCGTCTGCGCCCTCTTCTGTCACAACCGAAGCCAAGTGCTCTGCTTCAATTGTCACCGCACCGCCACCAGCGGTGCCCATTTGTGTAATACCAGCAGCCTTGCCGCCATAAACAGAGGGTAGGTTTTCATCCACACGAAAACTATCATAAGCTGTTCCTATCTTTTCCATATTTTTTTGTGCCTCAGCTACAACGTTGTTTGCTTCTGCACCCTCTTGCAACTTTTGCTGAAAAGCTCCAACGGAAATCGATTCGGCGGCCATTTCTCGCACAATTTCTTCTCCGGACTCTTGCTCTTCTTCCTCTCCTTCTTCTGACTGAGGCTCACCTGCACCATCACGTTCTTTTTCTTCTCCTAATTCTTCCATTGTCTCCTCGGGGTTCTCTTCAGTCGATAGTTGTTGATATAAGTCAAAAACCCTTTCTTTACAATCTACAACTTCTTCAACCAGGTGTTTATGTATCGGGCCCTCGCTTTTTTCGGTTATGTTTTGGGCTCCTAGCCGTTGTTTCAATTCTACTATTTTTGCAGCAAAATTTGCTTCTAATTTTTGACGCTCTTGTTCACGGGCAGGTTCATCTAATAAACCAAAAGTTTCCAATTCTTTCATAATTGTTCTGATTTCTTCTGCGCGCTGTTCTGGCGAGCTTTCTATGGCATTTTCTTTTATTGAATCTACATTCTTTGGCCCAGCGTCAGGACCAACTGGCCCCATCCCTTGTGACATATTTTTGAAGTTAATATTTTTTATTTTACTGGATCATTCCCACCCTTCGACCAAGGATTACAACGCATGATGCGCCAGAAACCCATAAAACCACCTTTAAAAAATCCATGTTTGGCAATCGCCTGGTAAGTATATTCTGAGCAAGATGGGTGGAAACGGCAAAAACCTCCCGGGAAAATCTCCTTCATGGGTCCATGATCAAAAGAAATGGTCCGTTGATAAAAACGGATCATGCGTAAGGCTAAATATTGTGGGTAGTTAACAAAAATTTTCCAACTCATAACAATCTTGTTGTTTTAAATATTCGAATTAAATCCTTCTCCAGCCCTTCATAATCTAATTTTTCGGCCCCCTTTTTAAAAATCAACAAACAATCTAATTTTTGCTTAAAATTATCTAAATTTAATCGAATAATTTCACTGGTTTGGCGGCGCAGTCGATTCCGCACCACCGCCCTATTATCAATCTTATTAGAGATGACAAAACCGAAGCGAGGGTGTTCCACTGTATTTTTCTGGCTCTTAAAAATAAAATTAGGCGTAGTAAAATTTCTCCCACCAGCCTGCTTGAACTTTACCCCAAAAAAGGCGTCAAATTCCACCTGTTTAGTTATGCGAAACTTTTTAGGTAACATAGTTAAGCAATCAGCAACCAGTTACCAGTAATAAACGCCTATGTTTACTCGTTACTCGTTGCTCGTTACTCAACCATTAAACAAAAAGATGCCACTTGTAGTGTAGCCTCTTTTTATGAAAAATTCCATGTTTTAGCGATCAGAAACAGTTAAACTTTTGCGTCCTTTCAAGCGACGTCTCTTTAAGACTTTTCGTCCATCCTTGGTCTCCATGCGAGCGCGAAAACCCTTCTTCTTTAAATTCTTGCTTTTATTCGGTTGATAGGTTCGTTTTGGCATATAAAACAGCTATTAGTAAAGTATTCACAGAATATCGGAATTGGGGGGATTTGTCAATGGGGAAGAATAAGCACAAAAAATAATGAATAAAGAAGAACGTTAGTAAATTTTCAGATTTCTTGTTCCGCGCGAGTCATTATTCCTTATTCGTTATTCTTGTTTTCCCCCACCTCTTGCATTTATTTTCCAGCTCAGATAAAATTTTTTAGAGTTATCAACATGTTATAAACAGAATATACGCCTTTTGCCAGTTTTCTACAGCTTGTCCACATTCTTACTCGTGTTAAAATACAACTACTAAACATCCCGCTGTGAGGCTGGGAGATAAAATAAAAAGGAAAACTATGGAGGATGCTAATCAGCAACTCTGGCAAGCAGTCTTAGGTGAATTAGAACTCACCCTAAGCAAGGCAAGTTTTACCACTTGGCTCAAAAATACTTTTATTATCGAAAATGAAGACGGCCGCATTGTTGTGGGAGTACCAAACACCTTCTCTCAGGCCTGGCTTAGACAAAAGTACCACCAAGACATCTACCGCATCATCCAAAACAAATCGAAAGAAAGAATTAAGGAAATTACTTATAAAGTTCAAACTGTTAAGAACTTCCAGCAAGAACAGGAACAGATAAAGAAAACCATCATCGCAGAGGCGAAGCAGTACCAGGCAGAAATTAAAGCACGCCCAGCGTCCGGAGATCAATCAATTGGGCTAAACCCCAAATACATTTTTGAAACCTTTGTTGTGGGTAAGGGAAACGAACTGGTTCATGCGGCCGCCAGAGCAGTGGCTGAAAAACCAGGCGCTACCTATAACCCGCTTTTTATTTATGGTGGCGTTGGTTTGGGCAAAACACACATCATGCAAGCCATTGGCAATGAGATTTTAAAAAAGTCTCCAGAAAAACGCGTCGTTTATGTCACCTGCGAACAATTTACTAACGATTTTATTAATGCCGTTTCTTCTGGTAGAACAGAAAAGTTTAATGCTACATATAGAACGCCGGATGTTTTGCTTATCGATGACATCCAATTCTTGACCGGCAAAGAGGGTACGCAGGAAACCTTTTTCCACACCTTCAACACCCTCCACCAAAACGACAAACAAATTGTTTTAACCTCAGACCGCCCACCAAAAGCAATTGCCACGCTTGAAGACCGCCTTCTTTCACGATTTGAGTGGGGTATGATTGCGGACATCTCACAACCAGACCTGGAAACCAGAATCGCCATTCTAGAAACCAAGTGCCGCGAGAAGAACTTCCCACTGGAGCGCGAAATTATCCAATACATTACACTTAATATTCAGAACAACATACGAGAATTAGAGGGTGCTCTTAATAAAATCATTGCCCACCACCAACTTAATAAGACAGAGCCGACACTAGAGAACGTCAAGAAAATATTATTCTCAATATCTACGGCCAGCAAACAATCTGGTGCCGTGTCTGCCAGACAACTAATTGAGCTTGTGGGTGAATTCTATGATTTGACGATCGACGACCTCTTGGGCAAGAGCCGCGAAAAACGGCTGGCCTTCCCCAGACAAATCATCATGTACCTTTTAAGAGAAGAACTTAGATGCTCCTACCCCACCATTGGACACGAACTCGGCGGACGAGACCACACCACCGCCATGCACGCCTACGAAAAAATTAGTGGTATAATCGAAGACGATGAAAGATTGCGACAAGAAATCAATCTAATAAAGCAAAAAGTTTACGCACACTAATTTTGGTGGAAAAACTGTAGATAAGTAAAAATATTTTCTGGAAAAACCTGTATAAAAATTTTTACCAAAACTGTTGATTAAAAATATTCTTGCCAAAAAGGCTGAAACCCCAAGGATATTCACAAAGGAAAACACAAGAAAACACACCCAAAACACACAGGCGTGTTTGGCTAAAAAAAACCAAGAAAAACACTTTTCCACTGTCATACACAGCCTTATTACTATTATTATGTTTTATATATAAAGGATTTAAATAAACACATATGAAATTCACTTGCCTTCAAGAAAACCTAAATTTCGGACTTCAAGCAACAGGACACCTAGTAAACAAAAACATTAACCTCCCCATATTAAACAATGTCTTAATTGAGACCAGTAGTAGTGGGGTTAAACTATCCAGCACAAACCTGGAAATAGGTATTAGTTGTCATGTGCGTTGTAAGGTTGATGACGAAGGCGCTTTTACGGCAGATGCCCGACTCTTCTCTGAGTATGTTAACCTCCTGCCGAATGATCAGGTTAATTTGGAGGTAGTAAAAGATGATTTTTTAAAAGTCAGCTGCCGCGCTTCTGAGACTAAAATAAAAGGAATTGTTTCTGACGACTTCCCCGTTATCCCAAAAATCGAAAAGACAACTCCTTATAAAATTGATATCAAAGAGTTTAAAAAAGCCTTAACCCAGGTCGTCTTTGCTGTTGCCAGCTCTGAATCAAGGCCAGAGATAAGTGGAGTATTAATGTCTTTCAATAAAATCAAACCGGGTTTTGTTTATTTGGTTGGGACCGACAGCTATCGACTGACCGAAAAAGCGCTGGCGATAACTGACAACAAAGAGGAACGAGACGTAATTGTGCCAGTCAAATCATTACAAGAGGTTTTAAGAATTTTAGGCTTAGTGAAAGATGCGGAAAATCAAAACGAAGCCTTAAACATCTTTGTCTCTGATAACCAAATCCTCTTTTCTTGTGATGGGATTGAGCTAATTTCTCGCTTAATTGAGGGACGGTTTCCAGATTATAAACAAATCATCCCCAACGAAACTAGAACTCAAGCCATTGTTGCTACAAGCGAATTGGTCAAATCAATTAAAGCCGTGGCGCTTTTCTCTAAGCTGGGGATATTTGATGTGAACTTAAAGTTTAAGGCAGCCTCTGGTTTGGTTATTGAAGCAACAAACTCACAGCTTGGTGAAAGTAAGTCAGAGCTTTCAGTGGCTTATTCTGGCGACGACAATGAAACAACGTTGAACTATAGATATTTATTGGATGGTTTAAATAATATTTCTACCGAAGAAGTGGAGTTGAGCCTGGTTGATGGCAACGTCCCTTTCTTGGTCCGCCCTAAGGGCGATGAAAGCTATACTTATATCATCATGCCGATAAAGCAGTAGAACAAAAAAACAAAGAAACAAGCAAACAAGAAAGCAAATAAAAAGCGCTGCGGAAACAGCGCTTTTTGAAAACAAAAAATTCGGCAACAAATGCCGGTTTATTAATCTTGTGGCGCGTCAATTGAAGTTCGCGTTATTAAGAGTCGTATCTTGGTCTATCTCTTCCTGTCTCGTTTTAACGTAATGGCGGTGCCATTCGAAGTTCGCCTTTGGCGAACGAAGAATGGTGCCTCGGGCCGGAGTCGAACCGGCATGGCTTATACAGCCGCTGGATTTTAAGTCCAGTGCGTCTACCAGTTCCGCCACCGAGGCTTAATCATTATAAATCATTTCGGGCCGCGCCATTCGAAGCGCAGCAACTCTTCCCTGCTTCGCCAAAGCTTCGCGACGGCGAGCGCGAAGAATGGAGCGGGAGACGGGGCTCGAACCCGCGACCTCAACCTTGGCAAGGTTGCGCTCTAGCCAACTGAGCTACTCCCGCGTAAGTCCTCCGAAGCTTTATGCGAAGGAGGACAAACAATCAACTGCTGCTTATTATAGCAGAAATGGAGGCTGCGTCAAGATAAAAATGACCCCCACACTCGCGTGCAAGTGTGGGGGCGTGACGGGAGGCAGGGTTTGAACCTGCGTGGTTGGGCTTGCGCCCTGAGCTACGAAAATCCCGTACTTGGTTTCTCCCGGAATTACGTCACTCCCGATGGTTAGATTGTATCCTGGCCGTTTTGTGTGGTCAAGCGTTTAGCTGTGCTGCTTGATGTAGACGCGGTGGCCTTGGATCGAAGCCAGCACGGTAGCACCCTCTTTGAAGTCGGTGAGTACGCCGGCCGGGATGTAGAGCGACAAGTGCCTGGGGTGCGGCGTCCCGTTGCGGCGGAAGACCAGGAACTCGTAGCTCGTAAGGACACGAGCGACTTCGTACTCAGCCCAGGAATCGAGCTGGTCTTTGGAAAGCAGGAAGCGGAAGCCGATGTCCATCGTTAGCCTCGTGGAGGCAGCTTGATGAGGACGGCCGTCTTGTCTAGTATTGCCGGAATGACTCGGCCTTCGAACAGCGCGGTGTCGTGGAGCGGTGAAAAGTTCAGTAGGCGGATCGAGGCGGCTTCTTCGGGTTTTTCTTCGTGCACTGCATAGCCCCCGTGGAGTTCCCGAATAACAGCGTAAGGAACCCAGTTCGTCCCAGCGTCAGTGGAAAGGAGAAATCGATCCTTCGCAATCATGCCTTGGCTCGAGGCAGTTAGTCTGTGGGCACTCGGACAAGGGTATAGTTTATTGGGATTGGTTGTTTTTGTCAATATAAAAAATTGCCTCCACGAGCGGCGGATCGTGGAGGCGAGACTAGGGGCTGGATTTGAACCAGCGACCTCCGGGGCATGAACCCGGAATCTACCTGGCTGAATTACCCTAACCTCACTGGGGTGCGTCCAGCGAATAAAACTTAACAAACAAAAAAGCCGCTGTCAAAGCGGCTGAGTATCCCTTCAATTACTTCGAGAGAATATAATAGCCAATAGCACCAAAGGAGATTCCGACGTTAAGACTTTCTTTCACTCCATTCATGGGCAATTCCACAATCTTATCACAGAGATTTAATGTTTTTGTGGGGATGCCGGTTACCTCATTGCCGAGAATTAAAAAGGTTTTATCTGTGGGAACCCATTTGCGGTAGTCGATACTCTTACCTTTTTTCTTCTCGAGGGCGACGATTCCGAAACCAAGATTTTTATATTTAGCAATGGTTAAAGATGTTTTTCTGATTTTTTCCCAGGGGATTTTTTTCTCCGCGTCTAAAGCGGTCTTGGCAAATTTGTCCGGATGTGATTTTGGTGTGGCCATGTTGCCAGCCAGATATATTTTTTCAATACCAAGAGCATCGGCGGTCCTAAAAATCGCTCCGGCGTTGAAGATACTCCGAATATTGTTAACCAAGAGGACTATATTGGGTTTTTTCATAGAAGTTGGTAAAATGGAGCCAGACAAGGAGATAGTACAATATGACGGAAAATCAGACAAGCCGCTTGGTTACGCCAGAATCAGAGGGCTCTGAAAATGGGCTTGATTTAACTTTGCGCCCTCAGAATTTGCGCGACTTTATTGGCCAAGAGCAAATTAAAGGTAATTTGAATGTTTTCATGGAAGCGGCACGTCGACGCAGTGAACCAATCGAACACGTTTTGCTTTATGGCCCACCAGGGTTAGGGAAAACAACTTTAGCACATATCATTGCCAGGGAAATGGGTGCCAACATGAAAGTAACCACAGGGCCAGCCATTGAAAAATCTGGTGATTTGGCGGCGTTGCTTACAAATTTAGAACCCGGAGATGTTTTGTTTATTGATGAAATTCATCGTCTTAATCGTGTTATTGAAGAAATACTGTATCCGGCCATGGAGGATTTTGTTTTGGATATTATTATCGGTAAGGGCCCGTCAGCCAAAACATTGCGCATTGATTTGCCGCACTTTACTCTCATTGGGGCAACCACAAAGATTTCTAAACTCTCCTCCCCTCTCCGCGACCGCTTTGGTAATACGTATAGGTTAGATTTTTATCAAGATGAAGATATTAATAAAATCGTTAAGCGCTCAGCTGACATTTTAAATGTTCCGGTTGATCCAGAAAGTTCCCAGGAAATCGCCAAGCGGGCCCGCAAAACGCCGCGTATCGCCAATCGACTTTTAAAACGAGTGCGCGATTTTGCGGAGGTCAAAAATAATGGGCAAATAACTCCGGAGCTGGTTCGTGAAACTTTGTTGCAGTTGGGAGTTGATGATCTGGGGCTGGATCACGTTGACCGTCGCATTCTACAAACAGTGATAGAGAAATTTGCTGGTGGTCCAGTTGGACTAAACACCATTGCCGCAGCAACAGCTGAAGAAATGGAAGCCATTGAAGATGTTTACGAACCGTTTTTGCTCCAACTCGGCTTTATCAATCGCACTAATCGTGGTAGAATTGTAACAGATAGGGCTTACGAGCATTTGAAAATAAAAAAAGAGAATACGCTTTTATAAATATGGAAATCCCACTTTCCGTTTTCTTGTTTGGCTACTTAGTTTACATCGCGGTTTTTTTGTTCTTCAGCTTTTTCAACCTTTTTCACATGACAAAATATGGGTTTACCAGTTTTTGGGCCTGGGCCGTGACGGTTTCGTACATCATCGTTACCGCACTGGCTCTTTTTGTTTCTTACTACTACATCGCCCAAATCGATTGGACCCAAAGTTTTAAAATTTTTGATGTAGCCCAACCCATCTATTAAAATTATGTATAGTCGCAGAAATTTTCCCAACCAAAAACCCAACGAACATGTTTTAATGTTCTTGCGTCGTCATTGGGTAGTGGTGTTTAGAATCATCGCCATGACCGCGTTCTTTGCTATCTTCCCGGCTATTATTTATGTGGGACTAATTAATTACACAGGTTTTTTGGATGTTGAAGCTTATAGAGCCTTTTTTACTATAATGGTAAGTGCTTTTTATCTGTTTGTTATTCTATACGGGTTTGCCAACTTTGTTGATTATTACCTGGATGTTTGGATTGTTACAAATGAGCGCATTATTAATATCGAACAAAAAGGTTTGTTTGCCAGAGAAATCTCTGAAAAAGAGTTGGGCCAGATGCAGGATATAACTTCTGATGTAGATGGTTTTTGGGCCACAATTTTAAATTACGGCAATGTCTATATCCAAACCGCAGCCGAAAAAGAAAGATTTATTTTTAAGGAAATTCCTTTTGCTGACGAAGTCGCGCGACGAATAAGCAACTTAGTTTCCGAATATCAGAAATTAAATAAAACTATTGAGATAGATAAAATGTAGTTCTTCGCGAGAGCTTCGGACTACACGGTGACATCGGGCGAATTTATTGGTAAAAAGAAAATAGGGGCGGCCCCTATTTTTTGTTTTAAGCACTGAAGACAAATTTTAAGTGTTTTTTTGATTTCTTGCCCTCCGGAGCGACCAGACAAGTACTCTTATTAAGGCCTGTTCGCGAAGGGGGGTGTTTTGGTAAAGAACACGATCTTTTCCCGCGCGCCACGCTAATGAGTGAACTTTTAGTTTATCAACTCTTGGGGCGCTCGTTTACCTTTCAAGCACAGGTGTCCAAAATTCAACAGCTGTTGTTGAAAGAAAAACGGGGTGTCTATTATTTTATTTTTATTGTCATTACGAACTTGCTTGCCATGCACCCAACGAAGTTATGGTGAATGGTTTCAGAGTCTTTGGGATTGTTTGTCTGGCGATGATTGAGATGCTGAACTAAATTCAGCATGACAATGTTTTTTATTTCCCAATAACATTAAATGTTTTGCGGTCCTGAAACTCTGATTGTTTACCCTTGTTCCAGCGATGCACCGGACTAAGGTAGCCAACCACTCTTGAATAGACTTCACATTTTTGTCGTTCTAGTTTTTGTGCAGGCATATTTGTTTTTATTTGTCCTGCTGAATTTAGTTCAGCATCTGGTGCAACCAGATCCTGAAACCAGTTCAGGATGACAATGGGTGTTATATTAATATATTTTTTCTAACAATACATTTGTGTAGTAGTACTTCAAAATGCGATCAAAGGTCCAATTATCGTTTTTGGCGTGTCTTAGAGCATCAGTAGCATCAATCCCCACTCCATGGCCAAAAAGTTCAGACGTCGCCGTATAAGTCGTCGGAACAGAGACTAGATATGGAACATCTTTTCCCCAAACTTCTTTATAACTTCTAGTGCGTCCATCGCCGCGAGCAAAATAAGCCGCCACAATGATTTCATTGTTGTAGGTAGCGACTGTCCCTTGGGTGGCAGCAACAGCTGTAATTTGATTGGGCATCAGTTGTTCGGCGACATAGCCTTTATAAACTTGATCCCAATAAGCATCAATATCGAAAAATTCTTTGCCATGCTTGGTCCCAGTATTATGATGGTAAAGAGCATAGGTACGAGCCGCTGTTACCATCGCCTTTTGATATTCTATCGGGTCGGAATTAGAAGTTTCTTTTAAGCCTTTTAAATATTCTTCCATCGGGAGCGACTCAATAAGCCAAACTCTATCTTTATAATCGTTATAACGTATTTCTAAATTACCTTTAAAATCATTGTAGTTAATGTTCGCATTCCATTTTGGTGAATCTGTAAAACTCGGCACAGTAAAGAAGCCATTATTGAAATTTACTAATTTTAAATATTGATTTGTTCTGACCGTATGATCGATGAAGTCGAAAACATATTCTTTAGTGTCCTTGATAAAGAAAAAAGTAATTGGCTGTGAGGCGGGCACGCTAGCCAAAAGAATGTCGCTGGCATCATAAATTTGCCAGGCCTGGGAGTTAAAAACAGTAATGGAGTTTTCTGTGGTAAATAGACCGACACGGATTATTGGTCCATTGTCTGGTAGCCCCAAAGTTGCATCACAAGTTATGTTGTCGATACCTTCAACCGCATTGGCGATATTTAACTTAAGGCTGCAAACATTCATGGCTGGTGGCAAGGCGGAGGTTGGAGTGTTTACAATGGCTGGTTTGACGTTGGTAGGATCAGTGACAACATTTAAGCGAATGGTTGTTTCACTTCCGCTGATTAAAACATTATTATTCACCACCAGAAATTCTCCTTCGTAATAATTTAGCTTGTCCGGTGACATGAGGGCGAACTTGAAGGTCCCGATTTCGCCTGGAGCAACTTTTTCTTCTTGCAATTGAGCTGGCAAATAGGGATCTTTCCAGAATTCGTGTCTAAATTTGAGCGCAGTAGTTAGGGATTTAAGGTAAACGGTTTTCTTGGTCCAGGTAGTTGTCCCTGCATTTTTAAATTTTAATGTTAAAGTTAAAGCGGTACTTGGTTTGATATTGACGACTGTTCCGTTGAAGTCGACTGGCTCGGCTTTATTGGTCAATTCAGCGGCCATGGCGATTTTAGCTGAGAAAGGATTGGGCAATTTATTGTTTTGGAGACTATTTTCAAGATATCGCATTCCCGTGGTGGCCGAAACTACAAGAAAGAAGGCAACGACAACACTAATCATGGCGCCGTGGGCGGCTTGGAACTCTTCTACTCTGGCTTGGTTGTTCATGTTGCCAAAATAGGACAAGTGTTTTGTTTTTGTTGCCAGCATAATGTAATTTTAGTGAAATAAGAAAAGAGTGCTTCAAAAGAATACACTCTTCTCACGTCTCACATTATCATTATAGCAAATTTTTTTGGAAAAGTCAATGAGGTTTTAATTGTCATCCTGAAATTTTTTCAGGATCTCTTATCCATCGTTTACATTGAGCATGAGTTGCTGAAACCTGCCTCGACTAACGTCGTACGGCCGTGCTTCGCCATAGCGGTGCTACGCGACGGCAAGCAAGGCGGGTAAATTCAGCATGACAAGGTTAAATGTTGATGCAGTTCATCAACAAAACGAGAAAAATGATTTTCGTCGTTAATAACATCACTCAAAGTCAGCTCGACCTCCATTACGGGACAGATGGAAAAATTCTTTTTCCACTCATTATAGAGTTTATCTAGTTGAACGACATAATTTGCATCGATATTTTTGTCTAAATCCCTTCCCCGCTTATGAATATTTTCCAAACAGCGTTCTGGTTTTTGATTTAGATAAATAATTATATCTGGAGGTTTAATGGCACGAATTATATTTTGATAAAGATGATTGTATGTTTGCCAATCAGAGCGGGAAAGCAAATTATTTTGATATAAGTTTTTAACAAAAATTTCCGCGCCTTCATAGAGGCAACGATCTTGGATAACTGAATTTGGTTTCTTCAAAATTTCAATGTGATGATTTAATCGATGGGCTAAAAAAGACATTTCTGTGTGAAAGGCCCAGGCGCGCATGTCAGAGTAAAATTTTTCAAGGTAGGGGTTAGCGGCAAAGGGTTCTTCAAAAAGTTCCCACGCAAAACAACGCGCCAACTTTTCGGCAAAGGTTGTTTTTCCGGCACCAATATTTCCTGCTATAGCGATGAAGTGCTTCATATATTTATTCTAACATAAGATAAAAAAGAGCTAAAATAAGCGTTGACAATAAATGCTAAAAAGGTAAGGTTAAGATAATAAGAAGTTTGTGTTGTCCAACAACCTCGGGTGATTCAATGAAAAAGCCGCCAGATGACGGCAGCCCTCCCCCGGTGCCTGCAGTTCTAGTCCCGGGCAGCCCTCAGGCGCGCGGTGGCGCACCAGCCACCAGAGCCGTGGACCTGCCCGCCCTGGCCGAGAGTTTGGGCCTGGCCATTGTTGACATCGATTTCGACGAGGCGCACGCCCCGCGAACCGATGCTCTGCGACTGATCCCCAGAGAACTGGCCGAGAAGTTGCACTGTGTCCCTATCCGCGTGGAGGATGATGGCGCCATAGTCATCGCTGTTGGTCGACCTTGGGAGGAGAGCGCAATCCAAGTTGAGCCCGACGTTCGTTTCCACACCGGACGTTCGGTTCGGCTGGTCATTGCCGACGAGGCAGCCGTATAACGGGCTATTCAGGAGCACTACGGATTCCTGGAGTCAGCGGACGCGCTGGGTAGCTTTGCTCAGAGGATTACGGTCCTAGGAGAAAAGGACAGCGACGATGATGCTGCTCGCCTCAAGAAAGAGGGACAAAGAGCTGACGTCATCGAGTTCGTAGACGGCAAGATCCTCCCCGCGGCCGTGAAGATGCGCGCCTCTGACGTGCACATCGATCCGCAAGAAAAGGCGTGCGTTGTTCGTTTCCGAATCGACGGCGCGCTTCGAGAAGTCATCACCTTCCCGGTGCGAATGCGCGAGGCAGTTGTCAGCCGCATCAAGATCCTCTCCAACCTCGACATCACTGAGCGTCGACTGCCACAAGACGGACGCATTCGTGTGAACCTGAACGGTAATCACGAAGTCGACTTCCGTGTGGCCATCATGCCGGTGCTGCACGGAGAGAAGGTTACCCTGCGCGTTCTGGATCAGAGTTCCCAGCGCTTGGAGCTGGTCCAACTCGGATTTAGTGACAAGGAAATGGAGGCAGTACAGGCCGCGCTGGGTGCACCGCACGGCATGATCCTGTGCACCGGGCCGACCGGGTCAGGCAAGACCACGACCCTCTCGGCCATGCTTTCCCACTTGAACAACGGCGCGCGCAACATCATGACGATTGAAGATCCGGTGGAGATTCCCATCCCTGGAATTTCTCAGTCATCGGTGAACGCGCAGATCCAGTTCTCCTTCGCGGCTGCTTTGAGAGGTTTCCTGCGGTCTGACCCGAACGTGATCATGGTCGGCGAGATCCGTGATTTCGAAACCGCGGAAATTGCCGTCAAGGCAGCGCTCACCGGCCACTTGCTCCTTTCCACCTTGCACACAAATGACGCGGCAGCGGCCATCGCGCGATTGGTCTTTATGGGGGTGGAGCACTACCTCCTGGCCGATTCGTTGCGCTTGGTCATTGCTCAGCGTCTGGTGCGTCGGATTTGTGACCGCTGTCCCACCGAGGCGGATGCGGTTACTCCGCAAGAGTTGTTGACGCTTGGTTTCGCCCGAGAGGATATCATCGGGTTGAAGCCGATGCGCTCTGTCCCCAGCAAGACCTGCCGCAACTGTCAGGGCAGCGGTTACCGCGGACGTCAGGCGATCTATGAGATGATCCCCATGTCCGCCGAGCTGAAGCGAGCGATTCAAGAACATTCCAGCGGTACAGACCTGAATGCCCTGGCCAGAAAGCACGGCATGCGGACGCTGCGACAAGCTGGACTAGCCCTGGTGCGTGCTGGAACCACGACCGTGTCGTCTGCCATGCGCGTCACCACCGAGTAGTGCGCCCCTGGCGTGCGCTCAAACCCGCTACAAGTACGTACAAGTAGCGGGTTTTAAAATCCCCCACACTCACTCGGTGAGCATGGGGGTTAGCGCCTGAACTCGCGGATCGCGCGGAACGGGTGCTCCAACGCGAGGGCAGGTTCCACGTAGCAGGCCTTGCAGCAGTTGTAGCCGCATTGGAAGTACGCGCGACTGAGGTCGAGCGATCGACCCACGAGAGTGTTTGCATCTTCGGTCAGCAAGGAACCGAGCGTGGCTCCGGCCTCCGGATACTTCTGAAGGCAAGGGGTTTGCACGGTTCCGTCTGGGTTCACGGTAAGGATGCACAGCGGTCGGCACTTGAAGTTGCCGAAGTCCTTGATGCGCCGCAGGTAGCCGGCGGTGCAAGCCAGGTACCACGGCGCCTTCCGCTTGAGGCTGAGAAGAAGTTCGATGAACTCCGCGTATTCGCGACGAACGTCCTCGCCCGCCGTTTGAAGTGCAGGGCGGTGGTTGGTAATGGCGGGCACAACGGTGAGTGGAAGGTGGCAACGCAGGCAGAAGCGCACGAGCTTGACCGCGTCCTTCAGGTTTTCTTCTGTCAGGACGCAGTTGATGATGAGCTTGTTGCCGTGTTGCAGTGCCAACTTGCGGGCATGCGCCAGAAAGATCATGGCTCGCGCCATGCGGGTAGGCATAACCCCGAAGATTCGTGCATTCATTCGGACCGAGTGGCTGTGCAAACTCACGATGATCCGGTCAGCGAGCGCCATCACGTTGGGGTGGTTTTGCAAACGCAACCCATTCGTGTTGACCGTGATCGGATAGAAGCCGATCTCGCGCGCCATCTTGAGCACGTTTTCGAGTTGACTGTGCAGCAGTGGTTCTCCACCCGTGATGTATAGGGCCGGTGAGAGCTGGAAGAGTTGCAGCATGACCGTACGAATTTCTTCCAAGGTCAGGGGCTCGTCGCGGCGTGGTTTGAGTACGGCGCGTTGGCTACAGAACGTGCAACTGGCGTTGCAGCAGTGGGTCAGGTGGAAGACGTTGACGTGGGGCAGGACATGGTCGCGCCCCAAGATCAACGTGCGCCAGAGGTTCGCGAACAATTGCCAGATGAGCCGTAGGACGGCTCGTTGCTTGCGATCCAGCATGGAGCCTCCTTGGTGTTGTTGAGCGCTTTTATTTTAGGCGCGGATTTTAATAATGGCAAGGCATCCACATTGTCATGCCGGACGACGATCCGGCATCTGCATAAGCAAATAGAGATTGCTTCGTATTCTTTAAAGTTATCTGGATACTCGCAATCTTTTTTATTACGCACAGCGTAATAAAAAAAGGCCCCCACACCGACGTCGGTGTGGGGAGCGTGAGGATGTCTGTCAGGTTGCGCAGGTGTGCGCGGGGGATGCGTCAGGCCGCGGGCACGACGGGCGGCTTCTCGGCCGCCTTGCCCATCTGGTCGCGGAGCAAGTTGGCGAGCAGCACGTCCACGAGGCTGCCGCCGTTGCCGCTGTTGCCGCCCGCCATGATCTGCGGGACGAGCGGGATCTTGGCCGCCGCCAGCGCGCGACCGACCTCCACCACCGCGAAGTTACCCTGGCCCATGGCGTTGGTCTTCAGCTCGATGACCTTGGCCTCGGCTTCGCCGACGG
>Ga0172369_10000668_pt1 | contig 50769 bp, 31 predicted proteins | sample LakKiv25m_FD_114539 | JGI IMG/M metagenome (GOLD analysis project Ga0172369, IMG submission 114539) | Freshwater microbial communities from Kabuno Bay, South-Kivu, Congo - kab_022012_11.25m | ecosystem: Environmental > Aquatic > Freshwater > Lake | place: Democratic Republic of the Congo...
ATGACATCGATCCACAGATAGGCCGCCAGTCCGGTCAAGCCCAGCACGCAGCCAAGCTGAACGAGCGACAGCCGCGAACGCCGCCGTCGCCCGCGCCCGAGCCGAGGACCTGTGCAATTCCAACGCATGGCACCCAAGACGCGTCCTCGTCCCCACGAACGGAACCGTCAGGCGCTCTTGCTACAAAGCCCGGGGATCGCCGTCAACGCGTGGATCGCAACTGCGCGGGATTGCTCATCGCACAAAAAATACAATGCGATTCGCGAGATAGCCGCGATCGCAACAGATCGGAATCCCAGGCAAAACGGGGTTATCCACAGGTCGCGTCGGCATCCGGCGGGGATGGTGCGCCAACCGGCGCGGGGGCGATGGATAGACGCTGCGATCTCGCCCAAGTACTCAATTCGATTCGCGCGCGCGCCGTCATCGCTGCTTTGCGTTCGGGCTTGCCCGGCCGGCGTTTGCCCGGTTCAGCTGTCTGCGGCAGCGGTTCGAACAGGCCGAAGTGGACGTTGGAAGGCTGGAACGCCGGCGCCGTGGTATCGGTCACATGCTGCAGCAGCGCGCCCAAGGCCGTGGTCGGCGGTGGCGGCGCCACGGGTTCGCCGCGCAATTGTGCCGCCAGCGCCAGCCCCACCCACAGCCCCGACGCGGTCGATTCGACGTAGCCTTCGACACCGCTGATCTGACCAGCAAAACGCAGTTTCGGCATGGACTTGAGTCGCATCTCGGTGTCCAGCAGCCGCGGGCTGTCGACGAACGTATTGCGGTGCACCGAACCGTAGCGCAGGAATTCTGCTTGTTCCAGGCCCGGAATCAGCGCGAGCACGCGCCTTTGCTCGGCTTGCCGCATCCGCGTCTGAAATCCAACTAGATTGTATGCAGTTTTGTGCAGGTTCTCGGCGCGCAGCTGCACGATCGCATAGGCCCACCGGCCGGTGCGCGGGTCGTCCAGTCCGGTCGGCTTCATCGGTCCGAAACGCAGGCTCTTGGGCCCTGAGGCGGCGATGACCTCAATCGGCAGGCAGCCGGGAAAGAAGTGCACGCCCGACTCAAAGTCCGCCAGCGGCAGCTTGTCCGCATCGAGAATCGCTTGCACGAATGCCGTGTATTGCGGCTTGTCGAGGGGGCAGTTGACATAGTCGGCGCTCTCGCCCTTGCCCCAACGCGAGGCGCGAAAGGCGATGCCCATGTCCACGCTGTCCGCGGCGACGATGGGCGAGATCGCGTCGTAGAAGCTCAGGCGCTCGGCGCCCGTCAGGCGCACGATGTCCGCGGCCAGCGCGTCGGTCGTCAGCGGGCCGGTCGCGACCACGATGGGACCGTCAAAATCAAGAGGCAGCGCATCGACTTCCCCCCGAACCACCGCAATGTTGGGGTGACCGGTGACGCGCGCCTCGATCGCCGCGCCAAACAGGTCGCGATCGACCGCCAGTGCGTCGCCAGCCGGCACGCGGTGGTCATCGGCCGCCCGCAGAACCAGCGAGCCGAGGCGGCGCAGTTCCTCATGCAAGAGGCCAATCGCATTGCCGGGGTTGTCGGAGCGCAATGAGTTCGAGCACACGAGTTCGCAAAGGTTTTCGCTGGTCTGCGCCGGGGTGCGCTGGTGCGGCTTCATCTCGCGCAGCCGCACCTGCACGCCGGCTTGCGCCAGTTGGAAGGCACATTCGCAGCCGGCCAGGCCGCCGCCGAGGACGAGAACTTGCGGGGAATCACGCAAAAGCACCTCGGCTGGGCCGTCTCAGCAGCCGTTGCAGATGGGTCCGCAGGGATCGTAGCAGCAAGGGTCGCAGCTGCAATCGCTCGGATTCTGACAGCAGAAGTCGCCGCAGCAGAACGGATCGACGCAGCAAGGGTCGTCGACGCAACCAGCCACAGGATCACAGGTGGCGCAGCCGCCGCACTTCAGGGCATCGCCACCTGGCTTGCATGTGCCGCTGCCGTCGCACGTGTCGCCCACCGTGCAGGCGTTGTTGTCGCTGCAAGGCCCTTGGTTCTTGCTGAGGGTGCTGCACACCCCCGCGACACAGCCGTCGTCCGTGCAAGGATTGCCGTCGGTGCAGGTCGACGCGTCATTGGCCTTGTGCGTCGAGCATGTGCCGCCGCCACAGAAGTCGTCGGTGCAGGTGTTGTCGTCCGTGTTGCTGCAGGCCCGGAGATTGTTGTCATATTGACACGCACACACTGCGCCCGAACGCGCGTCATCGGTGCACAGGTTGCCGTCTTCGCAGGTGGCGTAGGGTGCGGTCAGGAACACGTAGGCTGCGCCGACATTGGTCAGGCTGTTGTCGGTCTGATCGCCATCGACGGTCGTTGCCTTGCTGTCTTCCATGATCGCGCCGCCGATGACCGTGGCGGTGGCGTCCGCGACCGCGACCGACCATCCGAAGCGGTCGCCGTTGTTCGGGTTCAGGGTGTTGCCGCCATCGGGATTCGATGTCTTCAAGTAGGCCTTGGCCGTCCAACTGCCGCCATAGCCGAACAAGTAGACGGCACCGCTCGCCAGCAGGCTGTTGTCGGTTTGCAGGCCGTCGACGCCGATGGAACCGCCGTCCTCATACGGCGAGCCGACTGCGATGAGGCCACCCGAAACCGCCACGGCCGAGCCGAACGCATCGCCGGCATCGGCCGCCGTCGGCGCCAACGTTGCTTGAGCCGTCCAGGTACTTCCGCCGCGCAAGTACGTGAAAACCTTGTTTGCAGGTGGTGCGCCAATGACAATCGTGTCGCCGGATATCGAGACCGCGGTGCCGAACTTGTCGCCAGCGTGGTTCACCGGCGCCTTCATGTTGCCCTGGTTCAACCATGCGCCGCTGCCGCTACGCAGGTAGACCCACGCCGCACCCGAAGAGCTGGCAGTGTAAGGACCATTCTTGACACCGCCCACGCCGCTGCCCGTGGAGCCTTCGCCGGGTGCGCCCACCACGGCCGTGCCATCGCTGATCGCCACAGCGCTGCCAAAGGTCCAGTAGTAGTAGTCATTGCTGGGCTTGATGCGCGCTTCCTGCGTCCACTTCGCGCCGGATCGCGCGAACGTGTAGGCGGCGCCGGAACCGGGGTACGATTCGTTGTCTCCGGCCGGATTGATGCCATAGGCCAGCGCGGCTTCGCTGGGCGAGCCGACGATGGCGTACTCGCCCGAGATCCCGACCGCCGTGCCAAAATGGTCGCCAGCGCTGATGTTCGACGCCTTCAAGTACTGTTGCTGGGTCCACACCACGCCACTGCGCACGTACACGTACACGGCGCCGCTGTCGTACGCGTTGTCGTTGCTCGGCGTGGTTGCGCTGTTGCTGTCCTCGTTGGGAGCGCCGACGACGATCGTGTTGCCTGACAGGGCCACTGCCTGGCCAAAGCGGTCGCCGCTCGCAGAGTTGGATGCCGTCAGCACCTGTTGCTGCGTCCACATTGCACCGCTGCGGACAAAGACGACGACCTTTTCCGTGCCAGGCGCGCCGACCACCGCGGTATCGCCAGCTACCGCGACGCTGTAGCCCATCTCCTTGGTTGATGGACTCTTCAAGTACGCCTGTTGCGCCGCATCGAAGTTGTGCAGGCACCCCAATGCGTAGTAGCACGTGTCCAGCGTGCAGGCATTGTCGTCATTGCAGTCCAATTGCTTGTGGCTGCAGGCACCTCCCTGGCACGCGTCGGTGGTGCAGGCCGTGCCATCGTCACTGCATGCGGTGTCATCGGCCTTGGCAGAGATGGCGCAGCCCGTGCCGTCGCAACTGACGCTGGTCTGGCACTCGCCAGGCTCGCTGCAGGTGTACGGCGTGCCGCTGCAGACCGCGCCGTTGCAGGTGTCGGACTTGGTGCATGCCACCTGGTCGTCGCAGGGCGTGCCATTGGGTTTGCCCGCGAAGGTGCAACTGCCGTTGCCGGCGCAAATGCCCGCCTCGTGGCAGGCGTCTGCTGCGTCGCAAGTATAAGCAGTGCCGCCACAAATGCCCGCCGTGCACACATCGGACTTTGTGCAGGCCTGGTCGTCGTCGCAGACCGTGCCGTCGACCTGTGGCGGGTCCGAGCAAAGTCCGCTCGATGTGTCGCACAAGCCGATGACGTGGCATGGGTCGAGTGCCGCGCAGACGACCGGCTCGGCTCCCGTGCACACGCCGGCCTGGCAACTGTCCACCTTGGTGCAGGCGTTGTCATCGCTGCAGACCTCGCCATTGCTGACTGCGCTGTGTTGGCACCCGACACCGGGAGCGCAAGAATCGTCTGTGCAGACATTGGCGTCATCGCAGGCCGGTGTGCCACTGCCGACGCAGGCGCCCGAGGCGCACGTGTCCGTCACCGTGCACGGCTCGCCATCGTCACAATTCGTGCCGTCTTCCTTGACGCCGATCACGCACCCCCCCGCGCCGTCGCAACTCGCCGTCGCCTGGCATTGCGGATCTTGCACGTCGCAGACATACGGTTGCCCCCCCTCGCAACTGCCGGCTTTGCAGGTTTCGCCCCAGGTGCATGCGTCGCCGTCCGTGCACGGCGTGCTGTCCGCCGCCAAGGCGAAGCTGCACGAGCCATCCCCGACGCAAACGCCCGCCAGGTGACACGCCGTCGCCGCGGTGCAAGTATAGCTCTCGCCTGCACAAGTGCCGCCCGTGCACGTGTCGTTCTGGGTACACACGGTCTGGTCATCGCACGCCGCGCCGTCATTGCCGGCCGGATGTGAGCAGCCGCTCACTTTGTCGCAAGCATCTGCCGTGCATGGGTCGCTGTCCGCGCAGTCGACCGTCACGCCCGTGCACAGACCGACCTGACAGCTGTCGCCGGTCGTGCAGACGCTACCGTCCGTGCAGGTCACGCCATCCGCGAGTGCCACGTGCGTGCAGCCCGAGCTGGCCAGGCAACCATCTGTGGTACAGGGGTTGTCGTCGTCGCATGGCAGAGCGCCGCCGCCCTGGCACGCGCCGTTCTGGCAGCCGTCGCTGCCGGTGCACAGGCTGCCGTCGTCGCACGGCGTGCCGTCGTCTTTCTTGGGGTCCGAGCAGATTCCTGTTGCCGGGTTGCACGCGCCGGTCAGGTGGCAGGCATTCGTGGCGGAGCAGAACACCGGGTTGCCCCCCGTGCATGTCCCGCCCAGGCACGAGTCGGTGCGCGTGCACCCGTTGCCGTCGTCGCACAGCGTGGCGTCCGCGAGGCTCGGGTAGAGGCAGGTGCCGTCGCCTTTGCACACGCCTGCTGTGTGGCAGGAATCCGGAGGCGTCGCGCAGGAGTAGCTCGTCCCGCCGCACACGCCGCCCGCGCACAGATCTGCCTTGGTGCATGCGTCGCCGTCCTCGCAGATCGTCGCATCGGGTTTGGCGGCGAAGGTGCAGGTGCCGTCGCCCTGACAAACACCGGGTTCGTGGCAGACAGCCGGCGCGGCGCAACTGTACGGGTTGCCCTCGCACACGCCGGCCTTGCAGGTGTCTTCCTTGGTGCAACTGTTGCCGTCATCGCACGCCGTCGCGTCGGCCTTGAGCGGGCTTGTGCACGCACCGGTCGCCGCATTGCAGGTGCCGGCATCGTGGCAGGCGTCGCCCGCGCCGCAAACCACCGCATCGCTGCCCACGCAGGCTGCGGCCTGACACACATCGACTTGCGTGCAGGCATCGCCATCGTCGCAAGCCTTGGTGTTCGCTGCGAAGGCGCAGTTGCCGGTCGCGCCATCGCAAACGTCGTCGGTGCACGGGTTGTTGTCCTGGCAGACCTTGACGGCGCCCGTCACGCAGGTGGCCAGCGCGCACTGGTCACCCACGGTGCAGTTGTCGCCGTCCGTGCACGCGGCCCCCGACAGCGCCGTATGGACGCAACCCCACACTCCTTTGCCGCTCAGCTCGCACGCGTCGCTCGTGCAATCGTTGGCGTCGCTGCAATCCGTCACTTCGTTGGCCTGCGTGCAGGGGCAGCCGATTGCGTTGACGCAGGTATCGCCGACCGTTTCCTCATCGGCTGGTTGCGTGTCGGGGACATCGGCCTCTGGCACGTCATCGCCTGGTTGTTGCACGTCAGAAACGGGGTTCGCATCGACGACTTCGGCGTCCAGCTCAACCTCGGCCAGCGACAAGTCCGCGACATCTGCGGGGACGACCAGATCCTCGGCGACGTCTTGCACAGCCGGCGCGTCTGCATCCGCCAGTTCGGCATCGGTCTCAGCAGCGTCGGTCTGCGCGACGGCGGCGTCTGGCGGCGCGGCATCGGCAAACGGCAGCTCAGCGATATCCGCGGCCGCGAGATCCGGGCCCGCATCGACCGTCGTGTTGGCATCCTGCACGGCGGGCGGCAGATCTGCGGAGGCAGCTTTGGTGCCAGATTGGCTGCAACCGGCCAGCACTGCCAGGACGCCCGCGACTGCGCAAGCCCTGTGCACAAGCGAAGGATACATGGAAACCTCTGAAAACAAACAGCAGAACAGAGTCTGAACCGGCGCGGCACATGGCCCAGGGCATGGGCGCCACATCGCCAGCATTGCACGAAGTGGCGTCTTGGGAAAATCGCTGCGGATGCCCTGTCTGGACAGGCGTCCGCCACGGCAGCACACTGCGGCGGGCGCCGCGCTGATCCCGGCGGCCCGACCGCGCAGGAACGCCCATGACCCACAGCCCTCGCACCCGCCAGCGCTGGATCGGCACGGCTGTTGTCCTGCTCGGCTGCTGCGTCCTGGCGTCCTGTTCCACGTCGCCGACGCCGCCGCCAGCCAAGGCGGCAGCCGTGCCAGCGCATCCGCACTTGATGTACACACCTGAACACAAGGCCATCGTGGTTGCACGGCAACACAGTGCGCCCTTTGACGCGGTGTGGCAGCGCATCCGCGACCAGGCAGCGGTGACGCCGCCGAATCCCGCGCCGGACAAGTGGGATACGAATGAATGGGGCAAGGTGGCATCGGCTGCCCAGGCGAACGCGGTCATCGCGTGGGCCCTGGATGATGCAGCGGCCGCGGCAAAGGCCAGGCAACTGCTGCTGTCCTTGGCCGACAACCTGCAGGACAACGATGACCCCGATCTCGACATCCGGATTCAGTCGGTGCTGCTGCCTTTGGTCAATACGTGGGACCTTTTGCTCGCGACACCTTGGATCAGCGCCGCGCAGGCCAGCGACGCGCAAGCCCGCATCACCAGTGTGACCCGCAAGTTCGTCGCGCGTTACCTCGACGATTCCACGTTCCGCTTCGTCTCGTTCATCCTCACCCAGAACAACCACCCGCTGCGCGCGGCTGGCGCGATAGGCTATGTCGCGCTCGCTTTTCCGGACGACCCGGATGCGACGCGCTGGCTCGACTGGGCGACAGACCAGATGGACTACCTGCTCGGGCCCAAAGGCCACTACGTCCAGAGCGACGGCGGCGTCAGCGAGGGACCGTTCTACTTCTCCTTCGGTTTCGCGGCGGTGGTGCCGTTCCTGCTGGCGCTCGATCGCAATAGCCCGGACAGCGCCGTTCACCACCACACCTGCATCACGCGCAACGATGCCGACCCGTGGAGCGATCACGGCTGCGTCGAGGGCGAACCGTTCACGCTGAAAAACCCCCTGCGCGACCCGACGTTCCAGTCGACGCTCGCCTGGTCGGTGTCGCTGCGGCGGCCCTCGGGCTTGCGCGCCGTCTTGAACGACACTCGCATCGCCATTACCAACGGCGCTGCATTGACGACGCGCCTGGGCGGGCCGAGCTACCTGATCTGGGACTGGATCACCAACGCACTGATGCCGCTCGACACCGAGAAGTTCGGCGATCTGACGCCCTGGTACCTGGCGCATGTCAAGGATGCCGCACCCCAACAACCACCGTGGCTCAATCGCTTTTTCCCGGCAGCAGGCCAGGCCGTCTTTCGCTCCGGCTGGGGCCCCGACGACTTGTGGCTGCTGCTCGTCGCTGACCATGGCCCGGCGCGCAAGACCGTGCACAACCACGCGGACGGCGCGTCGTTTGCGTTGTCGGCCTATGGCGAAGATCTGCTGATCGATACGGGCTACTACAAGCCCAATCCGATGCAGAATCCGCTGACGACCAATGCGCTTTCCCACAACGTGATTCTCATCGACGGCGTCGGCGCGCCCAAGCGCGGCGTCCTGAACAGCTGGGGCGACACCGACGCCTTTCTGGAGGACACCAAGGATGGCGCAAAGATCGCCTGGGCGCAGGCGCGCATCAGCTATGAAAAAGCAGAGATCCGGCGCGGAATTGCCTTCGCGCGCCAGCGCTACTTCGTCGTCGCCGACCGCATTGCCAGCGCGGTGGCCACGCCGCGGACGTTCCAGTGGCGCGCGCACCTGTGGGCCGGCTTCGATGCCGGCGGCACCTACACGCTTGCCGGCAACCGCCTGACCCTGGAGCGCGCGCTGGGCAGCCTGACCGTGGCCGCCGCGACCACGGCCGGCGACCCGACGTTCATCGAGCCGCCTTTCAAGGCGTTGCGGCCGCCGCATGTGCACGACATCTACGGGCCGGGCAACCATGCCGTCGCCGACGCGACGATCTCGGCCGTCGCACCGGGTTTCCTCGTGGTGCTGGCGCCGTACAAGCAGGGCGCGACCGGCGCCGATGGTCCGCTCGCGGTGACCGCCGCGGCGCCGGGACCGGCGAGCACGGCCTGGATCATCCAAGGCAGCACAGCCGGTGTTCAGTGGAGTGACGTTGCCTGGTTGCGCGACGCCGGTGCTGCGACGACATGGACCCTGCCGAGCGGGACCGTCATCGAAACGGACGCGCAGTTCGTGCTGGTCTCGACTTCCGGCGACTATGCCCTGATCGCGGGCGGCAGCAAGGTGGCGCTCGATGGCGTGGCGCTGCTCCACGACAACACGGCGCCGGTTGCCGTGGTGGCCCACTGATAGGGCAGCAGGAGCCTGGCATGCGCCCCATTCTTGCTGTCTTGACCCTACTCCTGGCCATCGCCTGCCAGAGTTCTTCGGGTCCGGCGCCCAAAGCCGCCGCGGCGCCGTTCGACTGGTGTGCAGCGCCCGGGCCGCCCGACGACGCCTGCTTCGCCGCCCGGCGTGACCCGGCCTCGGCCCACATCGCGCTGGCCCTGTCGATCGCCGCGCGGCAGGCGACGTTGCACCCCAAGGCCGACTTCGCGTGGAACTGGGGCGACGCCGTGATGATGCAGTCGTTCATCGATTTGCACCGCGTCACTGGCTCTGGCCCAATCCTCAAATGGGTGCGGACCTGGCTCGACGCCCGCATCGCCGCGGGCTACACCATGTCGTCCAGCGACACGGCAGCGCCGGCGGGGGCCGCAGTCGCGATCTGGAAGCTGACGGGCGACACATCGTATCGCAAGCCTATCGACGACTTCCTGGCCTACATCGACCATGTCGCGCTGCGTACGCCGCAAGGTGGCCTGAACCACATGGGCGACGTGGATCTGCTGGGCGTGGCGCTGTGGATCGACTCGCTGTTCATGATCGGGCAACCGCTGGTGCGGCTGACGCTGGCGAGCGGCGAGGCGGCGCCGCTGCAGGAGATGGGCAAGCAGGTCGGCATCTTCATCGATGAACTTCAGGATTCATCAGGATTCTTCCACCACGCCACGGCAAACGCCTTCCCGCAGGATCCGGACGTGTTCTGGGGGCGCGGCAACGGCTGGGTGGTGTGGGCGCTGGCGGACTACCTGCGCGCCCGCAAGATCCGCGGCGAGCACGACGCGAAGGCCGAGGCGGCGTTGCGCAAGCTGGCGGCTGCCGTCACCGCGAGTCAGGATCCGGCGACCGGCCTGTGGTGGACCGTGCTCAACCGTCCCGGCGCGACCTACCAGGAAACCTCTGTATCTGCGCTGTTTGCCGCTGGCCTGGCGCGGGGCTGGCGCAGCGGCGTGCTGGGCAGGGAGGTGCTTCCCGTCATTGCCAAAGCCATGGCCGGCGTCAAGGCCAAGGTCGTCGCCAAGGCCGATGGTCCAGTGGTGACGGGTGTGTCTGGCCCGACCAGCGTGGGTACCTTTGCGACCTACAAGAACGTGGGGACCGGCGACGATCTGACCTATGGCATCGGGGCCGTGGTGCTCGCGCTTGTCGAGACGTCGGGGTTGCCTGTGGAGTAGTTGGGGGTCTGGCCGCAGACACACCTCACGCAAACGGCAGTTGGCGCGCGACCGGAGATCCCTTCGCGCCAACCTCAGCCAGCAGACCCAAGACCGAAGTGCACTTCGTTCCGAACTCAGCCGGCTGACCCAAGACCGAAGTGGACAAACCTCAAGCCTTCGCCGCCTGCTCCTCGGCCGCAGTCCCCGTGCGCAGTTCCTCGCTGCCGTGAATTGTCGGCTCGCCACCACGGTGCAGCTTGAGGTCGACGTTGGCCTTGTCGTTCGCGACGGAGAACGCGCCGCGTGTCTCCGCGAACTCCGCGCCAGCGCGGACCAACAGATCCAACAGGTCAACCATGCCTCGTCCGTGTCGGCGAGCGTGGAAGATTTCTCGCACACGGTCGGCGGCGTGCTTGTCGGTACCCAGTGCCAGCAGGAGCGTGCAGGACTCCAGGATCGACGTCTTGCCAACACCGTTGCGGCTACCGAGGACAAAGACATCGGGGTCATCCGGCAGGTCCGGCACGGGGAAGGCCAGGTCCAGCTTGTCGATGCCCTTCACATTCCGGATCGCGACGCTCTCCAACCGCAACTTGGGCGGTCGGGGCTTGGGAAAGAGCGAGTCTTGCTTCGCGATTGTCGACACCGTGGACTCCGGCCGGCTCGCAGGGCCGGCGCGCGCAAGGTAGCACGAAGGCGGACGGTATCCAAACGCAGGCTGATCGACTTAGCGCGCAGCGGACGCTGAACCAGTCGGCGCCGGTGCTGCTTGATCTACTCAAGTCTCGCGCTGCCCCACGCGGCGTGATCTGAGTTGATTCCGTCGTTCGCATTGTCGGCCTCGAGGCGCAGGACATGGCCGTCGGCGACGGATAGCGATATGTCTTGAGAGTTACCGCACCTAATCACGGGCGAAGTGAACCGCGTCTGACCGTCCACCATCACAGCGAAGCGAACGCTTCCGGTGGGCGAACAAGCCCCGTTCTGCTCCGCAAGACCTATGTGCGCCGTAAACCGCTCGTGCGATCCGGCCAGCGAATACTCGACAAAGGCGGCACCAATCTCGGATGCGTGCGTTACGAGGCCCTTTTGGTAGGTCACGCCATCAATAATCAGCGCGTTCTGCCAGTACGGTCGGTCGCGGCCGAGGCCACCATGGATGTTGCCGGCGCTCAGCTCGTGCTGATCGGACAAGAAAGACGAGGACGCCTGCTTCTGCGTCTCCGCCGGTTTCAGCCCTCGCGCCGCCAAGCGCTTCTGCTCCGCCGCGCGCGGCCGCGCCACCTCGATCGCCCGCAGTGCCGGCTCGAACTCAGGCCGAATCGCCAGCGCTTCCTGGGCTTTCTTCAACGCCGCCTCCGCGTCCGAGTCAACCAGTGACCGCGACTCCATGACAAGGCGGTCGGCCAGGTGGTGCTGCTCCGAGATCGTCTGCAACTTCCCGGCGCCGACGATCGCGAGCGCAACCGCGGCCAGACCGGCCAGGATCTTCGCCTGTCGCCGCACCTTCTCTGGCGAGCGCAGCCGTCCGAAGTTCGCGGCGCGGCCTTCGTAGCGACATGCCTCACAACGCTCGCCGCCGAACACGGCGTCGCTCCAAGCGGACTTGTAGGGCGAAGCGCACAACGGACATTGCCCGTACCCAAGACGTTGTTCCAGCAGAGCCTTGCGCGCCGTACCCTCCAGGCCGTTCACCTCGTCAATCGCGGCGCGACGCGCTTCCAGCACGAGGTTCGCGCGTCGATTCTCTTCGGCGCGCGCCGCTTTCGCCCTCTCGGCGTCTGCGGCGTCTTCCTCTGCTTCTCGGCGTGCGGTGATCTCGCGCTGTTCCCGATTATCCAGGACATCTCTGTACTTGCCCTCGATCTCGAAAAACTCCTTGGCAGCCAGCACGCCTACGTTCCCTTCGGGGTCGAGCAGTGTTGCTTTCTGGAAGGCATCGCCAGCCATGACGACGTCGCCGCCAGCGGTATGCGACAGGCCCAGGTTGTACCAGACCGCGGGATCTTCGGGGCTCAGTTCAGTCGCTGCGTAACGGCATTTGCGCATCGCCTTGATGTGACGCTCGGCCCTCATGGCATTGGAACTGCCTTCCTCACCGCGGAAGACAAACCTGGAGATCTTGTTGCAGGCGAGTTTGTATACATCTGCACGCTCGCTGGCGATTCTGGCAAGCATCTTGCCCAACAAGACGGCGTCATCGATCTCGGCACGCCGAAGCGCCGCCTCTGCCTTGTCGAGCACGGGTAGGGCCGTGAGTGCCTGTTCCTCTGCTATGAAGTGGTTTTCTTCCCGCTGCGCCTCAGCGCAGATCGCGCGAGCGTCCGCAATGTAGGAGTCGCTGATCTTCACCATCTGGTTGTTCATCAAGCCCCCTTTTCCGCAACTGCCCAGGTTCATGGGCGAGTGCGCCAGACGCTGCTACTTGTTGTAGAGCCAGGCCTCTGCCCTGCGCATCGCCTCGCTGGCGCTGCTCGCCTGACCCACACCTGTCCAGCCGGCATACGACACGTAGACATCGCGAGAAATGATCCCATTTCACTTCGTAGGACTTGCCCGAGCCGGACTGTCAAGCGCCACGCCAAAGGGACCACCACCGCGCCACGAACTAGGGACCAGAGCACGAGCGTAGCGAGCGCGATCCGCGAACTGCGCCGCGCCAGCCGGACTTCACCCGGCCGATCACTTCTGCTGCCATGGAAACCTCCGAGGGATGAATCAGCTACGGATCCAGGCTCGGCTTGTAGACCCGCTCAAGATGCTGGTCAACACCGTCATCTGGCCGCGGACACACCTCACGCAAACGGCGGCTGGCGCGCGACCGGAGATCCCTTCGCGCCAACCTCAGCCAGCAGACCCAAGACCGAAGTGCACTTCGTTTCGAACTCAGCCGGCTGACCCAAGACCGAAGTGGACAAACCTCAAGCCTTCGCCGCCTGCTCCTCGGCCGCAGTCCCCGTGCGCAGTTCCTCGCTGCCGTGAACTGTCGGCTCGCCACCACGGTGCAGTTTAGGGTCGACGTTGGCCTTGTCGTTCGAGACGGAGAACGCGCCGCATGTCTTCGCGTGGCGCGAACCCGGAAGTGAGCCAAACGCCGTCCCATCTGATGGCGGCCGCCCGCTACAGATGGGCAATCACATCTGCGTGGGCAAATCGCACCTTGGCCATCTGGGCCGTCGCATCCTGGGCCCGGTAACCGAGCGCCGCCACGACAATCGCCGTGTATCCCTGCGCCGGCAGATCGAGGATGGCATCAAACTGTTCGCGATCAAAACCTTCCATTGGGCAGGCGTCGACGCCCAGCGTTGCCGCGGCGGTCAGCAAGGTGCCCAATGCGATGTAGACCTGGCGCGCAGCCCACTGCGCCACGGCCTCGGGCGGTCGGTCCACGGCACTGAGCAGCATTTGCCGATAGCCATCGAGCGCGGCCAGCGGCACGCCGCGTACCTCCGACACGCGCTGCAGGTGCCGCTGCACATCCGCCAGGCCGAGATCCGTGCGCGCCGCAAGCACTACGAGCCGCGAAGCATCGCTGATCTGTCCCTGGTTCCACGCTGCCGCTTTCAGGCGCGTGCGCAAAGTTGGGTCATCAACAACAAAGAACTTCCATGGTTGCAGGCCGTAGGAGGAGGGCGCCAACGTCAAGGCCTCTTCCAGTGCACGCCAGACCGGGCCGGGAATGGCGCGTGTGGCATCGAAGGCCTTGGTGGCATAGCGCCAGCGCATGCTGGCCAGGAGACGGGTGGGAGAAAGCTCGCCGGGATCGGTTTCGGCGGCGGGCGAGTGCTGGGTGGCGGTCTGGGACATGGGAACTCCTTGAAGGTGAGCGAGGCACCTGCATCAAGATAGCTGCGCGGCTGCGCGACACTATACGGTGAATCACGCACAGACTGGTTCTGCGTGGAAACAATGTGGGGACTCGCCGCCGCGACCCGCTTGCGGCCGGTCAATGGCAGACGCCACCCTTGCCGCAGTAGGTAAAGGGCGGGCACTTTTCCTGGCCAGAGCAGTTCCCTCCGGAGCACATGTCATTGATCGTGCACTCATCGCCATCGTCGCAGGAGAAGCTGCCGGGCGGTGCGAGGTTGTAGCAGCCGGAGGACGGGTAGCAGCCGTCGTTGGTGCATTCGTTGCCGTCCACACAGTTGATGTCGTCGCCTGAACACGAACCCCAGTAGCACGAATCGCCGGTCGTGCAGGCGCTCCAGTCGTCGCAGCCTCCGCCGTTGTCGGGGTCGAAATGGCAGCCGTCTGCGGAACTGCACCAGTCCCATGTGCAGCCGTTGTCGTCGTCGCAGCCGACCCCGGAGCCGTTCTTGCATTCGCCGCCGACGCACTTCTCGCCTGTCGTGCACGCGTTGCCGTCGCTGCAGGTCGTGCCGTCCTGGAGGTTCGGGTAGCTGCAGGTCCCGTCGCCCTGGCACGCACCGGCGGCATGGCAAGCCGTGGGCGCGGCGCACGTGTAGGCCGTGCCGGCGCAGGTGCCGGTCGTGCAGGCATCCGATTCGGTACAGGGCATGCCGTCGTCGCACGTGGTGCCGTCCTGGAGGTCGGCGAAACTGCAGGTGCCATCGCCGTTGCAGGTGCCGGGCGCGTGGCAACCGTCGGGTTCGGTGCAGGTGTAGGGCGTGCCCTGGCAGACGCCGGCGGTGCATTCGTCGGCCAGGGTGCAGGCCTCGCCATCGGTGCAGGTCGTGCCATCGGGCAGATCCGCGAAACTGCAGGAGCCATCGCCGTTGCAGGTGCCGGGCGCGTGGCAGCCATCGGGTTCGGTGCAGGTGTAGGGCGTGCCCTGGCAGACGCCGGCGGTGCATTCGTCGGCCAGGGTGCAGGCCTCGCCATCGGTGCACGTCGTACCGTCGGATAGCATCGCGAAACTGCAGGTGCCATCGCCGTTGCAGGTGCCGGGCGCGTGGCAGCCGTCGGGTTCGGCGCAGGTGTAGGGCGTGCCCTGGCAGACGCCAGCGGTGCATTCATCGGCGAGTGTGCAGGCCTCGCCATCGCTGCATGTCGTGCCATCGGGCAGATCCGCGAAACTGCAGGTGCCATCGCCGTTGCAGGTGCCGGGCGCGTGGCAGCCGTCGGGTTCGGCGCAGGTGTAGCTGGTACCCGCACAAATGCTGCCCGCGCACACGTCAGCCTGGGTGCAAGCGTCGCCGTCGTCGCACGCCTGGGTGTTGGGTGAGAACACGCAATTTCCATTGGCTTTATCGCAGCTGTCATCCGTACACGCGTTGCCGTCGTTGCACACCACGGGATTGGAGATGCAAGCACCCTGAACGCAAGCATCCGCGGTCGTACACGCATCTCCATCGCTGCAAGACACCTCGTCCGCCGCGGCGCTCGTGCAAGCGCCGGCCAGACCGCATCCGTCGGTCGTGCACACGTTGCCGTCATCGCAGACGATTGCGGTGCCGGCACACTCGCCGTCCTTGCACGCATCGCCGTTCGTGCACGCGTCATCGTCGTTGCACGCTGCTGTGTTCGCGGCATGGAGGCAGCCAAGTTGGGCATCGCAGCTGTCATCGGTGCACGGATCGCCGTCGCCGCAACCACCCTGAGTGCAAAGAGGAAGTGCGTCAGGCGGTGCGTCCGGCGCATCAGCGGCCCCTTGATCGTCGTCGACATCCGTCGCATCCGCGGCCGCTTCATCCTCGTTGGCTTGCGCATCGTCGCTTTGCGCATCCTGGGCTTGCGCATCGCTGCTTTGCGCATCCTCGGCTTGCACATCGCTGCTTTGCGCATTGTCGCTCTGCCCATCCTCGGCTTGCTGGCCATCGGCTGCGGTTTCGGCTGCCGTGTTGTCGGGCGTTGCAGCAGCGTCCACCCACAGCTCGCTGTCCAGTTGGTCGGCGATGTCCATGGTTACCGCGACGTCGGCGCCGACATCGGGGCCAGGCACGTCGGGCGCGCCGATGCTGTCGCCGTCGATCGCATCCCCTGCGTCGACGCAAGAGCCATTGTCGAGGTGCATGCAACCGCCATCCGATTTGCACAGGTCGGTGCTGCACGAATTGCCGTCGTCGCAGGCCAGGCAAGCGGTCGACTTGCAGTCCGCGGGGCATGCGGTCATCGACTCACCCATGCCCGAACACAAACTGCAGACGCCGTCACCGCAAAAGCCGCAGTCGACCGGGCAGTCGAGCCAGCTTTCGCCTTTGTCGCAGATGCAGTTGCCGCACGCAGTTCCACAGTCTTGCGGACATGGGCCCGGGCCGCCGTCCTCGGGTTCGCACACGCTGTTGCCACAGACCTGCTTGTGGCAATCCGCCGCGCAAACCGTCGGGTTTTCGCCCTTGTCGCAGCTGCCATTGCCGCAGGCGCTGCCGCAGTCGGCTGAGCAAACGGCGGCGTTCTCGCCGCAATCATAGCCCTTGCACAGCTTGTCGCCGCAGCCGCCGCAGCAGTCGTCCGGGCACGCCTTCGGACCTTCGCCTGGCGAGCAGATCGCATCGCCGCAGACCGCACAGTCCACCGGACACGAGGCTTGCGATTCAGAGCACTTTGCGTTGCAGTTGTGGTCGCCGCACACGCATGCGATGTCCTGGTCCTGCAGATCGATCAGGTCGGACGCCAGGTCGTCCGCCCCCATGGCATCCGAGCCGTCGCTGACTTCGAGGGTGTCGCTCACTTCGGCGGCGTCGTCTTGCCCCGCGGAATCTGCTGTCTCTGCGAGGGTGGCGTCGCCAGCGTCGTCCAAGTCGCCAGCAAGATCAGCTATCTGCCCGAGATCGACCGAATTGCCTGCGTCGAGGCGCTGCTCGCGCGACGTGAAGACGAACTTGGCGCGCGGCGGCATCTCGACGCACGCGCCCAGCAGCACAACAAGCGCCAACCCGATCGCTGCCCGCATGGTTCCCCCTCAAAAGGCCCACGCCAGCTGTGCGCCACCCGGCGCGGGCAGCAGCACGACGCGGGACGGCGTGCGCACCAGCAGCCACACCCCCGTCGCCGCGCTCGCCAGCCCGACGACGCCCAGACCACCCGCCACGCCCATCCGCAGGTTGATCGACTGCGCTTGCGCCAATGCTTCGTCATAGGACAGACCGCGAATCTTGCCGTCCGGACCCACGGCGACGCTCCGTTGCCAACTCTGTGCGTCGTTTCCGGTCGTGATGTACAGCACCAACCCACTGAGCGCCAGCAGCGCGCCGCCGCCGGTCACGCTCCACGCCAGGGTCGAATCCGTTTGCCCCTGGCTGCGCAAGCCCATCGGCGGCGGCGGGGTCGGTGCCTGGCTGGCGCGCTCGGTGACAGCCCCCGGCGCGCCTGGCTCGCTTGGCCGCGCGACGGGCGATCCGGGCTGCGCCTGCGGCGCTGCAAGCGGCTTGTCCAGCTGGGGATTGCGCGGCACCAACTCGGCCTTTCTGCGCGCCGCTTCCAAGCGCATCTGCGCCTGGGCACGCTGTGGCGCATCCGGCGCAGCCACTGCGAGATACGCCGCAAAATGCTCGGCCGCTTCCTGCCAACGTTCCGACTGCTGTTCGGCGCATGCGGCCTTGTAGGTCAACTCGACACGGGTCGGATCGCGGCGCAAGGCGTCAAGGTACATTTGAGCAGCCAAACCGGAATCGCCTTCGCGCGCCGCCTTGTCCGCCTCGAACACGGCAGCGTCGATGCGTGCCCGCTCGATTTCGGCCAGGTAGGCCTGGGCCTTGGGCACGCGCGCCGCCTCGGCACCTGGCGCCTTGACGAACTGGCGGTAGTGATCGCTGGCCTTCTCGTGCATGCCACCGAGTTGCTCGGCACGGGCAAGCGCCCACAGATACGCCGGCTTGGCATCCTGCTGCCAGGCATTGCGGTACAACTCGATGGCTCGGAGGTAGTCGCCGGCCTCGAAGGCCTTGGCTGCCTGCTGGGCCATCGACACAGCTGCGCGGTGTTTGTCGACGGCGTCTGCCGGACGAACGACGGCACACAGCAGTATCACCGCGCCCAGCGCCGCTGCGAGATGAGGAAGGAGAATTCGAACGGTTGCGATTCGCGTGTGCATGCTCGACACCTGCCGGTGCGGCTCGAAGTCGAATCGTCGCGCCAAGCTACCGCTTTGTCCAGTGTGGCACCGGACACAACAGCCGAGCCCGAAGGGCATCCGCTCTCGGGCGACAGCCAGACGGCCTCGCGCGACCAGCCGTTGATGGCATCAATGCTGAGGACGACGGCTGGGCGCGGCTTGCTGTCGGCGCCCAGCGAAAGCACCTAGATGTCGCCGCGTTGAATCGCGCCGTGCGGGATCACGGTTGCCACATCGCCTGCGCCATGACGGCGTGCCAGGCGCGCGTCTCGGCGTCCTCCGGCAGGTTGCCTTGCGCCGCAAGTTCCCGGCGCAACTGCAGATCGAGCCAGACGCGGCGATAGTCGCGTACCAGACGCTCCAGCTTGTCCGACCGGCTCGCGCCCGGCAGATCATCGAGGAAGTTCGCCAGGTCTGAATCCAACGTCGCTGAAATCTTGGTCTTCATCGTGTCCGCGTCATCGTCGGATGGTCGCGCCGCCGTGTTATCGGATAGATTGTCGGATGCTGCCTGTTCGATCAAGCGTCTCCACGCAACGGCGACCGCGAATGCAGGTTCTGGCTGGGACCTGTGCGCTTCACACGTGTGCAGAACATGAACGCTTTCGAAATGCATAAAATCGAATGCGAAATGGCGCAGCGAGAAGCGTGGCTGATGGAGCAAGGGCGGGCCTGCCTCCGACAAACAGCGAGGGCGCGCCCACCCGCGCGACCCGCGCGCGCGTCCTTGAACCCCCGGCACTCTCGACCTGGCCTTGACCCCATCCCATCCACAGCCTAGCGTCTGCGCCTGGCCGGACCACCGCGCCACGGAGCCCACCATGACCATCCAACTGTCCGATCTGCTGTCGATGTCCGCGCGCGACCTGCACGCCATCGTCGAGCGCGGCGCACCACTCGATCTGGACGCCCTCGCCGATACGACCTACACCGGCGTCGATCTCTCCATGCCGGCGTGGTTTCACCGGCTGATGTGGCGGTCGTTTCGCAAGACGTTCCACCGTGATCCGCAAACCGGTGTCCTGCGGGGCTGGAATGTCAAGGTTGAACAGACCGGCTGGGAGCAGCCGCCGCAGCCCAAGCGCAACGCCCAAGGCCAGCCGCTGACGTTCGGACACTACGAGGTCCGATCCGCCGAAGGTCTCCGCTTTCCGCGCGGCTGGAAGGGCGGGCACTACCTCGACTACCGCGTCGCCGGCAACCGCTTTGCCGACTTCCCGGCGCGGGCCGGCTATTGCCCCCTGGTCAGCGTGAATCCCGGCAGCAGCGACCTGCTCTTGGGCTGGGAGGTCTTCAACGTCGGCGGCTTGCAGATCCCGCTTCAAGACTACTGGCTGTTGCGCCGCGAGGGCGCGCTGGCGGTGGCCGACATCATCGCGCGACCGGTTCCGTTGCGCCCGGCCTGACTACTCGCCGCCCTCCACGCGTATCACCTGCGCCACGCGCGCCACCTGCGCCAGGCCGGCAATTTCGGCCAGCGCCGCGCGCACCTGGCTCTCGCGCGCACTGTGCGTCACGAACACGAGGTCGACCGGTTGCTGGCGCCGGCCCTTTTGGATCATCGACTCGACGCTGACGCCGTGACGGCCGAGAACGGTGGTGATCGCGCCGAGGGCACCGGGCTGATCCGCCACCCAGATCGAGAAGTAATAGCGCGATACGACGTCGGCCAGTGGCAGCACGGGCATCGGCCGGGCGGCGGCAAAGAGGCGACCGCCAGCGCCACGGCGGATGGCCTGCGCGGCATCGACGATGTCGGCCACCACCGCGCTGGCGGTCGGCAGGCGGCCGGCACCGCGGCCGTAGAGCATGAGATCGCCGACGGCATCACCGTGGACAAAGACCGCATTGTACGCGTCATTCACGGCTGCCAACGGATGGTCCATCGGCACCATGGTCGGCGCGACGCGCAATTCGAGCCCGGCAGCATGCGGCCTCGCGATGGCCAGCAGCTTGATCACATGCCCCAACTCTGCCGCCGCAGCGATGTCGACCGCCGTGATGGCGCCGATGCCTTCGCGGTGCACCGCCGCCGCATCGACCTCGGCATCGAAGGCCAACGCCGCCAGGATCGCCAGCTTGCTCGCCGCGTCGTGGCCGTCGACATCCGCCGACGGATCCGCCTCGGCGTAGCCCAGCTGCTGCGCCTCGGCCAGCGCCGCGCGAAAATCGAGCCCCGAGCGGGTCATGCGCGTCAGGATGTAGTTGGTCGTGCCGTTGACGATGCCCATCAGCGCCTGCAAGCGGTTGCCGGTCAGCGACTCGGCGAGCACCTTGACGATGGGTATGCCGCCCGCGACCGCGGCCTCCAGATGCAGCCCGGCCTTGCCTTGTTGCGCCGCGGCGCGCAGTTCGCTGCCGTGGCGCGCCAGCAGCTCTTTGTTGGCCGTGACGACGTGGGCGCCGCGCAAGAGGGCCGTGCGCAGCAGCGAGCGCGCCGGTTCCAGGCCGCCCATCACCTCGACGACGATGTCGATATCGGGATCCGCAGCCAGTTCCAGTGCGTTCGTTCCCAAGTGCGCGCGGCCCAGCGAGACGTCGCGCATGCGCTGCGGGTCGCGGATGGCGACGTGGGTCAGCAGCAAGGGCCCGCCGGCGCGCTCAGCCAGGGTGGCGGCGTCGCGCACGAGGAGTTCGGCCACGCCGCTGCCGACGTTGCCCAGGCCACACAGAGCGATGCGAAGCGGTGGTTGCATGGGGGGAGCATGCAGAAGTTGAAGGGGCGGGACAAGGTGGACCCGGCCGTTGAGCTTGGCCGCGCCCGATGTGGACGCCCTTTCACACCACCCGCCCCACCAGAAACACGCGCCGAAACGCAAACAACGTCGTGCCATCCCCTTGCCGCGGATAGGCCTGCCGCAAGCGCTGTGCGTACGCCGCGCGAAACCCCTGCAGCAACGGCCCCGGCAGCGCCGCCTGCACGGGCGTCAGCAGCGTGCCGCTGACCCAATCCAGCACAGGATCCTCGCCTTGCAGGGCGTGCAGGTAGGTGGTCTCCCACACATCGAGCGACGTGCACGCCGGCCGCAGCCAGCGCCAATACTGCTCCGGCGGCGCCACCGGCTCTTGACGCCAGATGCCGGCCAAGTGCGGCGCCCAGGGCCCCTCGGCGCCCACTTCGCGGGCCAGCACGTGCGACGGCGAGTCGAAATTGCGCGGCATCTGCACGGCAAGCACACCGCCTGGCGCCAACAGCGACACGAGACGCGGCAAGAGCGCGGCATGATGGGGCAGCCACTGCAGACAGGCGTTGGAAAACAGCACGTCGATGGGTACTTGCGACGTCCACGTTGCGGCATCGGCCTGCATCCAGGTCACGCGCGGCTGCGTGTGCTTGTGGGCGCGCGCCAGCATGTCAGCCGAGTTGTCGATGCCCAGCACGCGCGCGCCGGCAAAGCGCTCGGCCAGCAAACAGGTCATTTCGCCGGTGCCGCAGCCGAGATCGACGATGTGCTGCGGCGATCCGCCCAGGCGCGCCATCAAGTCGAGGGCCGGTTGCGAGCGCTCGTCGGCGAAGTGCAGGTAGGTGTCAGGATTCCAGGTCATGGCTCATCTGTGCTGGGCATCAGGGCGGCGCGGTTCTTGTACGCCGCGGGGGTTGGGGGTGCAAGACTCACCACGCCACCAAGAACCCGCTCACGCAATACCCGCCCTTCTGAATCGCCTTGGCCACGTCGGCGGCAGCGCACTGCGCCTCCTTGCCAGGCCCGCCGCAGAACAGGTTGGCCCAGTTGGGCGAGCCCGGTGTGTTGTAGCTCCAACTGCCGCCGTCTTTGGGCACGACGGGCGAATCGCGGACGTAGTAGGGGCCGCCGCCGCCATTGGGGACGACGCGCACGTAGATCTCTGTCGTGTAGGGCAGTTCGACATTGCCGGCGCTGGACCAGAAGCGGTACAGCAGCTGAATTTTCGGTTCGCCCAAAATGGTTTCGAACGCGTACATCACCTCCATTTTGGCGATTGCATGGCCCGCCACCGTCAAGTTCACGCGCGTCAGCGTGCCCTGGTTTCCCTGGCAGACACTGACCGGCGGCGTCGTGCAACCACTGAAATTGCACGCGGAATAGTTGCACTCCTGGCCGCTGGCGAAGCAATCCCCGCACTGGGCTGGAACGCACTTGCCTTGCACGCAACTCTTGGATTGGCACGTGGCGCCCACGAGGCAGTTTGCGCCGCAGGCCGACCCGCCAAGCGTCGACCCGCTGCAGCCGTAGATGCCGTTGATCACGCTGCATGTGCCGGTGCCGCAGGCGGCGCCGAGCTGCCACGGATCGAGACCGAACACGGAAAACGGATCGGTTTTGTCGGTCGGGCATGTCGCGCTCGCGCCGCTGCACAGCATCGTCGCTTTGCGCCACTGCACGTCGTTGCCGGTGCACGCGTACTGTTCGAACGGCTGGCCGCAGAACATCTCGTTGGTCTTGAACTTCTTGGTGACGAGATCGCAGCACTCGCCAGCTGTGCAGGTGCCGGGCGGCGTGGCGCAGGCCGCCGACGTGGCGCTGGCGACACAGGGCGAACCCGACGGACAGGCGGGACCGCTCGGCGTCAATGGCTCGACGGTGGCATCGGCCAGGCTGGTCGAACATGCCGGCGATGTGCCGTCGCACCCGGCCCAGGTCGTGCCGTGCATCGGCTGGTTGCTCGTGCACGCGAACTGTTCCGAGAGCACCGTGCCGCATTTGCTGCCCTTGGGCTTGGGCTTGCCCGTCGCGGTGTCGCAGCAGGCCCCGGCCGAGCAATTGCCGACGCACCCGACCGCTCCGTCCTTGTCGACTACGCACGACGTTCCGTTGGGGCAGGTGGATCCGGCGGCTACGGCGACCGGCGCAGACGCGTTGGCGAGGTCGCTCGAGCAGCTGGCCGTGGAAATGCCGTCACAGCCGTAATAGTTCAACACGTTGAAAGGCTGGTTGTCCTTGCACAGGCCGTTGCCGAAATTCTGCGGGTTGATGGCGACGCCGCACGGGCTGCCCTTGGCCAATGCCTTGCCGGTCGCAATGTTGCAGCAGACGCCGCTGGTGCAAGGTGCGATGCACGCCGCGCCGCCCGTTACCGCGGTGCAAGTGCTGCCGGCCGGGCACGGGATGTTCGAGTAGGTCGATGAATAGGTGCAGGCCGGGCCCCCTGCGCAGGTGGCCTGTTGGCCTTGTACGACGATGACGTTGGCCACTTTGTCGCAGTACTTCAAGGTGTCCGGCGCTGTGCACAGCGTCCCCTTGGGCAAGAGTTCATTGGCCGCGACGTCGCAGCAACCGCCGCTGCAGATCGGGCCGCAGCCGCCGGGCGAGGTGCAGAAGCTGCCCGCAGGACAGGCGACGCTCGCACTTGTGGTCGGATTGCATCCAGGGCCGACGCCGTCGCAGGTGCCCGCCTTGGAGTAAATCGCCGTGTTGGCCGCGCACTTGGCAAGCCCGCACAGCGCGCCGCTGGGCCGCACCTTCTTGGTCGCCAGGTCGCAGCAGCCGCCGCTCAGGCAACTGCCGGGCGCCAAGGCCGTGCAATTCGCCGGCGTTTCGGTAAACGAGCTGACGTCCGACACCTTGGTGCAGTGCTGGTTGGTGGCGATGTCGCAAGTCACCGTCGCGCAAGGCGTCGTCGAGAACATCTTGGTGGAGTCGGCCGGGCACTGGCCGCTCGTGCCGTCACAGGTGTTTTGCGCGTATTTGCACTGAATGTCGTGACCGACGCATGCCGTGAGCGTCACGGTGGTGCCGCAAGCCACCGGTGCCGCTGGCGGGCCAACCACAAACCCGTTGGCGCAGCAGGGTCCGGAGTCGCAGGGGATGCCGCCGCCGCAGGTCGTCCACTGGTAGGGAAACTGGGATGGATTCGATACCGGCGCGCAGACCTTGCCGTTTGCGCAAGCGGACTTGGTGTAGGCCGACCAGACGATGGCGCCTGGCGCGGTGTTGCAGTTGGGGCTCGCGCCCGTGCACGTGCCCCAGCCCTCCGCGCCCTCCCAGGACGAGGCGTCCGTGCCGCACTTGGCTTTGACCGCGACGGGCTTGCTGCCGCACTTGCTACCTTTGGCCAGATAGGTGCCGATGGCAGAGCAGCACTCGCCCCCGGTGCATTGGAGCGGCGGCGCCGTGTCCTTGGCGGCGTCGGCTGTGACAGCAACGTCCGTTACGGCGTCCTTGGCGACATCGGCAGCGACGGCTGCGTCCGTCACCGTGTCCTTGACGTCGGCGGGCGCCGCGTCTGGCCCGTCGAGCTTGGCCGCGTCGGAAGTGTCCACCATTCCGGCGTCGTACGCATCGGCCGGCCCGGCATCAGGGATGTTCGGCGCGGCATCGGCATCAGACAGTTTGGTGTCCTTTGCGCCGTCGGCCGCGCCATCGGCAGCCGCATCTTGGTCCACTGCGGCATCTTGCACACCATCTTGCGCGACATTCTGCACGGCGTCCGCAACCGACTCAACGTCGAGTGCCAGCGCGTCGGCTGCATCGCCGCTGGCGGCGTCATCGGCGTCAGCGGCTGCATTGCCAGCCTCAGCCACATCGCCAAGCGGCGCTACCGGCACACCATCAGAGGTGCCCGCGCCGCAGCCGAGCCCGCCAGTCGCCGCCGCCACGAGCCACGCAACCACGCGCGGGCAGTTTCGAATCTGGGCAGCCAGTCGGATGATCATGGCGCCAGCTCCGCCTCCAATGCCGCCAACTGGCCCTTGAGTCGCTGCACCGCGGAGCCCAAACGCAGCTTTTGCGTCGCCGTCAACTTGCGGCCCGCCAGCCCGCGCCACTGGGCGCCCAACGTCTCCAGGCCCGCAGCCGCCTTTTCGAACCGCGTGACCACCCGGCCGAGCTGTGGCAGTTTGGAGGGTTGGGCCGTTTGCTCGGGCGCGGCCGGCGGCTGCAGGCCGGGCAGCGCCGGGTCGGCATCGAGCCAGCGGCCGGCACGCACCGCCGCAGCGGCATCCTTCAACTGTCGGCTGCTCCAGGCGTTCTCAATGGCTGCCTGGGCCAGTACGCTGCGTGTCGCGGCATCGGCGACCCGCGTGAGCTCGACAAGGCGCGAAAAGCCGAGCTGTTCAGCCGCAGGCGCGGGCAGCGAAGCGACGACGATGCGGGCGACGATGCACTGGCGCAACACTTGTTCGTGCAAACCGATTTCGGCGAGATCACCCGCGCACTGCGTGGCGAACTGAGCGAAGCTGTGGGCTTTGGTGCGATCCGTGCTCCGGTACGCGGCGGCGTCGCCACCGAAGAACGTGTCCAGGAGCAACCGTCCCACCTCCAGGCGGAAATACAGCAAGTGGTCACGCGACAGTGCGGCGAGGGCGGCGAGCGTCTCCGCGAATGGCTCAGTAGGGGCGATGGCTTGCGCAGACATGGCAACTCCGTGAGACGGGCGGGGAGGGGCAGTGACCGATCCTTCTAGACGTCTATAAGGATCCGATACACCGGTCGCGGCCGCCCGCGCGCGCACCGCAACTGTGGCGTGAGCTTGCGCGCGATGGGCAGATTCGACAAGGTTTTGCCGCGGTGGGAGCGGGTCTCTTTGCCTTGTGGCGGGCGGATCATGGCTTGGCCGCAGCGTGACGCAGCCGTCGCCGCGTCCACCTCGGCGCGCTCGGCGACCCAGGCAGAAGGAACAGGGGTCCCGCAAGAACCCCAATACCAAGATGGCGTGGATGTCGCCTTGTACGGTGCGGTTTTGTGTCGCTACTTGCAGATCCCAGCTTCGCACGAGTGGCCTTGGCCGCAAGGCAGGCCATCTGCCAGCGCCGGATGGTTGCATGCGCCCGCGCTGCAGAGGTCGGCGCTGCAAGGATTGGTGTCGTCACACAACGTGTAGGCAGCGCCAAAGCAGGCTCCGCTGTCCTGGCATGTACCGCCACCCCAGGGATCGACGCGCGCCAGAAAGCTGTCGACGCCGTTGGGACCCTGACCCGCCACGGCGATGCGCCCGCCCGACACGACCGCACCGGTGTTGGCCCAGCCGTCGCCGGCAATCGGAACGAAGTCGCGCATGCCGGCGGTGGGGGTGGCGCGCAGGACAAACGAGCCGGACCCAAGGACGCCGCCGCCCACGAACGAGCCGTCGGGTCTTGCGCGTAGCCAGGTTGTCGCGCCGCCGTAGTCGTAGTCGGCCAGTTGGGCCGCCCAGATGACGCTACCTGACGGTGTGACGGTCAGGGCGCCCGGCGCAAACAGACATATCCACTGGTAGCAATTGCCGCGGTAAGAGGCGCCCACCGCGAAGTCGCCGGTTGTCAGACGCGCTACGCTGGTCGCTGTGGCGCCCACTCCGGTCTTGATCGTCGTCAGGACCGTGCCCCCCGTGTCGAGCGTAGCCAGAGCCACCCGAACGCCAAAGCCGTCGTCGGCGGTGCCCGCCACCACGACGTTGCCGTCGGGAGTACGAGCGGCAGCCAAGAACGACGTCGATATGGTCCCGATGTTCACCTGTTTGGACCAGTACAACTTGTCGCTGCCGTTCCATCCCGCCACAAACCCGGAGGTGCTGCTGTCCGCGTGCGTCGTCGTGCCGGCCAGATAGCCCCAGTAGTTGGTGTCTGTCGGTGGTGCGCCGTAGGCATTCAAGACTGTGCTTTCAGGCATGGGAAACGCAAACTTGACGACTGCTGTTTCGGCGAAGATGGTCCAAACCGTCGGCGTGCTGAAGTTGCCCGCCGTGCTGTAGCCGACGATCTCCAAGGTGTACGTGTCGCGTTCAGCCACAGCCTTGGCCACCGTCTCCTTGCCAGGTTCGCTCAAGGTCTGCACCCAGCTCGTCGAGCCGTCCGGCTTGATCACCGCGACGTAACCGGCAGCGCCGGCGCGCCCCACAACCGCCACTTCGTCGGTCCACAGCGCGACCGAGCCGTACGCCTCTTCCGACAGTGCGGCGCCGTCGCCGAAGCTGGCCGTCTTGTTCCAAAGCAGGGGTGTGCCCTTACATGTGCCGCTCGAACACAGATCGCCGACCGTGCAAGCCAGCCCGTCATCGCAGACGACGGCGTCGAGAATCGCGTGGGTACACACGACCACCGGATCGCAGCCATCCTTGGTGCAAACGTTGCCGTCGTCGCAATTGACCGGAGTGCCAGCCACGCAGACGCCGGCCTCACACATATCGCCCGTCGTGCAGCCGCTACCGTCCTGACAGGCCTCTCCGTCCGCGTCCACGTGCTGGCAGCCCAGCAGCGGATCGCAGACATCGGTCGTGCAGGGCTTCTTGTCGTCGCAAGGCAGAGGATTGGTTCCGACGCACATGCCGCCGACGCAGAAGTCCACCTCGGTGCAGACGCTGCCATCGCTGCAATCCGGCCCGGAAATGGCGAGATGCAGGCAGGCCTGAAGCGGATCGCAGAAGTCCATCGTGCAAGTGTTGGCGTCGTCGCAGGTCTTTGGGGTGCCGCCGCTGCATACGCCACCCTTGCAGCCGTCGCCCACCGTGCAGGCATCGCCGTCGTCACAGGCCGTGGGCGTCGCGGGCAGGTGCGTGCAGGCGAGGTCCACGTCGCAGTCGTCTGTCGTGCACAGGTTGCCGTCGTCGCAGACAATGGCCACGCCCGTGCACTTGCCCTGCAGGCAAGCGTCCTTGACGGTGCACAGGCTGCCATCCGAACATTTCTGGCCCTCCTTCAATGCCGTGTCGTGTCCGCACCCTCCCTTGGAATGGCAGGCATCGACCGTGCACGGCTCGAGATCGTCGCAGTCGAGATTGCCTCCCGCCTGGCATGCGCTCTTCAGGCAGGCGTCGCTGACCGTGCAGACGCTGCCGTCGTCGCAGGGCGTGCCGTCCAGCGACAAGTGCACGCAGCCCGCGACAGGTTTGCACGCGTCGGCCGTGCAGCCGTTGTTGTCATTGCAGTCGAGCAGCCCGCCCACACAGCCCCCACCCGAGCAGGCATCGCCGCTTGTGCACGCGTTGCCGTCATCGCACGCGTCGCCGTACTTCTGCGCAGGGTCGACCACGCAGCCTTCGGCCGGGTCGCAACTGTCGACGGTGCAGAAATTCTTGTCATCGCAAGACTTTACCTTGCCCGGCTTGCACCAGCCGCCCCCACAGGCGTCGCTGGTTGTGCACGCGTTGCCGTCGTCGCACGCGGTGGGCGCTGCCGGCATGTGCGTGCAGGCGACGGTGGGGTCACAGTCGTCGTCCGTGCACGGACTGCCGTCGTCACAGCTGACCGCCTGGCCGAGGCATGTACCCTGCATACAGGAATCGCCCTTGGTGCATAGACTTCCGTCCGAGCACTTGGTGCCGTTCATCGGCTGCGCGTCGTGCTGGCACCCGCCCTGCGCCACGCAGAAATCGAAGCTGCACGGCATGCCATCGTCGCATTCAACCGCCTTGCCTGGTGCGCAAGAGCCGCCCTGACAGTGGTCCAAACCCGTGCAGTCGTTGGCGTCGGTGCACGTCGCTACCAGCACGAGGTTGACCGCCTCGACCGGATGGTGCAGGCAACTCCCGTTGTCGCCACAGGTATCGTAGGTGCAAGGTTCGCCGTCATGGCACTGAGGACCTTTGAACTTGGCGTTGCACTCCTTGTAGCTGCAGTCGTTGGCGCAAGTCTCCGTGTTCTCGCCCGCAAGCGCACAATTCGAGCACACGCCGTCGCCGCACCACCCGCAGTCGACCGGGCAGTTGTCAAAGTTCTCGCTGCCTTGGCACTTGCAGTCGCCGCACGCGGCGGCGCAGTCCTCGGGACAGATCTCTGGGCTTTCACCTCCGTCGCACTTGTGATTGCCGCAGACTTTCCACGCGCAGTCTTCTGCGCAAGTGGAAGGACTCTCGCCCTTGTCGCAGGTCTGATTGCCGCAAGCCGTGCCGCAGTCCTTGGCACAGGTCACCGAGTTTTCGCCGCATTCGTAGCCCGTGCACTTGCCGTCGCCGCAGCCTCCGCAACAGTCTGCAGCGCAATTCTTCGGTCCTTCGCCGGGCGAACAAACCGTGTCGCCGCAGGACGCTGCGCAATCCGCTGGACACTTGAGGATGTTCTCAGCACAAGCCGTGGCGTTGTTGCACAGCCCGTCACCGCACTTGCAGGGCATGGACGCCGCATCTCCATCGCTGCCGGCAACGTCAGCGCTCGCGTCCGGGCCAGGGCCCGCATCGCCTGCTTCCAGAACAGTGTCATCTTCCTTGGGCGTCTCGAGTGACTGGGCGTCCGCACTCTCCTCCGGCACGTCCGCATCGCCCGCCGCATCCTTGTGCATGCCGTTGTCCGGCTGAACGGTCGCGCCCGTGGCGCGCGCGCCTGAGTCGCACCCACCCAATGCCACTCCGACCCCAAGGATACCCAGGATCAAGTGGAGCAACGCCGGGCGGGCGCCAATCGCATCCCTCTGCAGACCGCAATAGGCCATGCACCCTCCGACTCGAACTGAGCACATTGTCGCCGCGGCCAAGAGATGCCCGGTGTAAATTCCAGGAGTTTTCAGCCGCGGCAAGGGGGGCGCGAATCGGAAGATTCACAGGCTTCCGGGAACCGCGTCCGCTTGGCCACAGCCCTCAGGAACTCTACGTCGTTGGCCAACATCGGTCAATGCGGTCAGATCCTATGAAATTCTTGCGGCAAAGACGGCGCGCTGCTCAAGGTGGCGTCGTGTCCGCATCGGCCTTCAGCACATCGATATTCGGGTAGATCCACAACCGCAATCCCGGACTTTGACGACCATCCAACGAAGGCACAGCGTCCCAATTCACGGCCGACGGCCGCGACGGGAGGGGCGATGCATCGGCGTCAACGACGAGGGCGTTTGCCCCGTGCAGTGCACCGCTGGCGATCATTCCAAGTGTTCCAGGGAGACGTGCCGCAGCGGCCCTGGCGGCCACAAGGGCACCTGCGCCTACAACCCCTGCGAGAATACTCCGGCAACTGCGGGGGCGGCGGGGGCGCATCCGCGTCGGGAGCCTGTCTCTTGTCTCGCGGATTGACACGGCGAGTTCGCCAGAAGCCGTGTGTAACCTGGACGGCCGCCGTGCGGATCATGCGACGCCCCTGGCGAGCCAGCGTATATGATGGCAACATACACCCATGCGCATCCTCACCGACATCGTCGGCTTCGAGTGGGATACCGGCAACGCCCGCAAGAACGCCGACAAACACGGCGTCAGCCAGGCCGAGGCCGAGCAGGTGTTCTTTCACGAGCCGCTTCTGGTCGTGGCGGACGGCCGGCACAGCGCACAAGAGCCGCGCTACCACGCCCTGGGCCACACGGCCGCCGGGCGGCACCTGCACTTGACGTATACGCTGCGCCAGCATGGCACGCTGATTCGCGTCATCTCGGCGCGCACGATGAGCCGCAAGGAGCGGAGGCTGTATGAAAAAGCACCTTGAACCCATTCCCACCTTCGCCAGCGAAGAGGAGGAGCGGCACTACTGGGAGGCCAACGATTCGGCGCCGCACATCGACTGGAGCCGCGCCGAGCGCGGCAGGCTGCCCAACCTCAAGCCATCGACGCAGGCCATTTCGCTGCGGCTGCCTTTGGCGCTGCTGGATCGCATCCGCATCGCGGCCAACGAGCGCGACGTGCCGTACCAGTCGCTGATCAAGATCTGGCTGGCGCAGAAGGTCGACGAGGACGCGGCCTGACGTCCGAAAGGGCAGCACGGCCCGGCGCTGCCCACGCAGGCTGCGCACGACCGCCGGACGCGCGGGCCGCCTTCTCCAACGTCAGCAGCGTCACCGACGGGCACTGGCGGGCCTACCCACCCTCCAGAACCGACCGCGCATACAGCGTCGCCGGCGCAATGTCGATCTCGCCCGGCCACACCACCGTGCCACACGCGACCCTAGCCAGCCGAAACTGCGCGGGATCTTTCAAGTGCTGGTACGGCCGCTTGCCCAACAGCGGCGCCATGTCGAACACGCGCCGCTCGCCGTTCTCGAACACCAGCGACAGACGGTGCGGTGGCAGGGCTTGAACGGACAGCACATCGTAGATGGGCTTCCATCTGCAACCTCTCATTGCAACGGCGCGATCTTGTAGGGTTGTTCGCCGACGGTGGCCAACTCCCAGTCTGCCAGGGGTTCGTCGCGGTGGATCTCGACCCAGGCCTGGACCAGACGAAGTTGCTTCGGCGGAAACTGGCCGGCAAAAACGCGCGCGTCGTCGATCGCGATCGAAGCCTTGCTGCCGGCATAGCGCACGTGGAAATGCGGCAGCCCGTGGTGTTCATCCTCTTGGAAGAACTTCGAGACCATGATTCCGTAGAACATACTGATTGTCAGCATGAAATCCTGCGCCTTGCGCGAACGCCGTTGTCCGGACACGCTCAGTTTCCGCGGCACGGCGCGCGGGGTCAAGGTCAGATCGGGCAGCGCCGCCACGGCTCCGCCCTGGCGAAGCCATGCAGCTTGCCGCAGTGCAGTCCACGCGATACCGCCGCTCGCCGTTCTCGAATCGGAGCGGCAGACGGCGCACTGGCGGCGCGCCCGGCGGATCCGCTGCCCTGGGGCCAAGTCGATCGCGGGGATGCGCCTGACGCCTCGTGCCTGCAATCCGTCGCTCCTGCGCCTTGCCGCCGCGCCCGCACCGCCGTATGTTCGCACCGCGCTTTGGGGGCAGGGATGACGGGGCGGGGCTCAACACGAATTCGACAGACTCTGGCGCCGCGGGGCGCGGTGGCGCTGCTGGCGCCGTCGCCGGCCATTCAAGCACACGCGATGAGGAGAGCTTTCATGAACAAGATTCACACATATCTGGCGGCGCTGGCGCTGCTGCTGCTCTCATTGCCCGCGCACGCCGCCGTGCCGCCGACCACGTGGGTGGAAGGCCAGTTGAAATCGGCCGGTGGCAGTCCGATTTCCGATGGCACCTACAACCTGACGCTGCGCCTCTACGACCAGCAGACGGCCGGCAAGCTGCTGTGGCAGGAAGGGCCGATGCCGGTCGCGGTGGCGGGCGGGCTGTTCGCGGTGGCCGCCGGCGCGCAAGTGGCGCTGGATGGGTCGCTTTTCGGCACCGGGCCGAGCATCTGGCTCTCGATGCAGGTCGACGCCGATCCGGAACTGCCGCGTCAGCCGCTGACCTCGGTGCCGTTCGCGCTGCGCGCGCAACTGGCCGAAGGGCTGGCGTGCGTGGGCTGCGTGACGGCGCAGATGCTGGAGGCGGGTGTTTTGGCTGGGTTTGCGAGGACGGCGGATCTGAGTGTCTATGCGAAGTTGGCGGATCTGGTGCCGTACGCGAAGACGACGGATCTGGCGGTCTACGCGACGATCGCCCAGCTCGCTGCGTACGCCAAGATCGACGACCTGTCCGTCTACGCGAAGACGAGCGCGCTGGCGTCGTACGCGACCGTGACGCAACTCGCCGCCTACGCGCTGACGACCGACCTCGCGGCCTACGCCAAGACGGCCTCGCTGGCGACGGTGGCGACGACGGGCCAGTACTCGGATCTGCTCGGGATTCCGGCGACGACCTTGCCGGCGGATGGGCTGTCGGCGGTTTCGAATGGTCTGCTGACCAACGTCTTTACGACGACGACCGCTTCGAGCAATGCGCCGATTGCCATCAAGGACTACTACCCGCCGGGCGTCTCGGACAGCTTGACCGTGCCCGATGTCGGCGTCGTGCAGAGCCTGACCGTGTCGGTGAACCTCGCGAATTCCGACGTCGCGGGCCTGACGCTGACGCTGACCGATCCGAATGGCGGCAGCTATGTGCTCTACGACAAGGCGAGCACGGGCACGAGCCTGAACAAGACCTTCCCGGCGCTGGCGGGTTGGGTGGGCAAGAACGCCAAGGGTGCGTGGTCGTTGAAGATTGTTGATGCAGCGTTCTTGAATGGGACGACGGATGGGCAGGTGACGAGTTGGAGTGTGACGGTGCAGACGCTGTCGCAGAAACAGGTGGCAGCGACTGGGGATTTTGCGGTAAAGGGGACGCTTTGGGGCGGGGATAACGGTGTGCTGAATGTCGGTGGGCCGCTGCAGGTGCAGGGCGTGCCGGTGGCGCGGGTTTGGACGGCGCAGAGTGATGCTTTGGCGGAGGGGGCGTATGTGGAAGTGGCGACTGCGGGTGCGGATCCATTGGTCGGTGCGAGCGGATGGGTGAACCTTGGAGGAACATGGGCGAACACCGTTCAGTCGGGCACTGTCGCCACTACGTGTTCCATCTGCGGAGACGGCTCAGATTTGGATTTCATCGTAGCAACTGCCTCTACAGCGGTGTTGCCGGCTGGAAACTACAACTTCAGGCGGTTCGAAATCGGACGTGGCGCAAAGCTCACGGTCAGCGGTGCCACCGGCGCGACAATTCGCGTGGCCGGATCTGCGCTGATACTCGGGTGGCTCTCAGCCGACGGGTCATCGGCGACTTCGGACAATATCGGTGGTTCCGGCGGTCCCGGCGCAGCAAAGGGTGGCGACGGCATCTTCTGTGCCGCGTGCGGAACTGCCGGACAGGGTGCAGGCGCCGGCCAAGGTGGGTGTTTCGCGACCTGCAACTGCACCTCGGATGCAGCTCCGGCCGGCGGCGGCGCGGGTCACGCGGCCGCTGGTTCGAACGGGCACGACGGCTTCAACAGCGGCACCGGTGGCGGTCCGGTCCCCGGCGGCGTCGGCGGGAAAGCATACGGAGATCTCACGCTTTCAGCGGGTGCCGAAGCGGGCTCAGGTGGCGGTGGCGGCGGATGGAACGGTGCCCTTTGCACGAAGTCCGGTGGCGGTGGGGGCGGCGGTGGGGCACTGACTCTGATCGCGGCCGCTATCACGGTGGGTGCCGGCGGAATCATCTCTGCGAGCGGCGGAAACGGATACAACGAGGGTGGCGGAGGTAGCGGTGGGACTGTCTGGTTGAGGGCGCCCACTCTGCAGGTTCTTGGAAACATCTCCGCTGCTGGCGGGGGCGGAAATACCGGGTGGGGCGGGACTCCTCCTCCTAGTGGCAACGGACATGGGTCTGCGGGCCGCATCCGCGTTGATGGCGCTCCCTCAGGAACGTGGACTTCACCGAGCGACGGCACAAGCTTTTACGCGGGCGACACAAGTGGTCTGGGCGCAAGCGCCGTGAACAACTTCCCCATCACCCAACCCGCCCCCGGCACCGTCCGCCTCACCAACAACTCCGGCGCCACGCAGAAGGTCCGGCTGGTGGTGATGCGATGAAAACGCTTCATTTTCTTTCAGTTCTCTGCCTTGCCGCCGCGCTAGCGGCCTGTCGCGGCGGCGACAGCACGAAAGCCAAAACCGCACCGCTCGCCAACGCCGACATCTCGATAGATTCCAGCGACATCGCCGCGCCGGACGCCCTCGCCTTCGAACTCCTGCCACCGAGCGACATCGCACCCGACACCGCCACAGCCATCTGCCCCGGCGGCAACAGCTGCCCCTGCACCGCCAGCACCGACTGCGACAGCGGCCTCTGCGCCGACACCCCCACCGGCAAACGCTGCGCCGCACCGTGTCTATCCGCCGGCACCTGTGACCCCGGCTTCGAATGCACCCTCTATTCCCTCGGTTCCGACTCCGGCCAGTTCTGCCTCGCGCGCTTCCCACACCTGTGCGACCCGTGCGCCGCCAACTCCGACTGCGACACCATCGGTCATCCCGGCGCACGCTGCGTCGATCGCGGCGAACTCGGCCGCTTTTGCGGCAGCGCCTGCCAGGCCAGCGCCGACTGCCCGGCCGGCTACCAGTGCATCGCATCGCTGACTGTCGACGGCACATCGGAAAAGCAATGTGTTTTGCCGGGTTCTAAAGAGTGCGCGTGCTCCGTTGCCGCGGAAGGCAAGTCGACCACCTGCTTCGCTGCCAAGGCCATCGGTCCCGGCAAGACAGCGAGTTGCCAAGGCACGCGCGCCTGCAAGTTCGGAACCTTGCAGGAATGTGCCGCCAGCGAGCCGAGCGCCGAAGTCTGCGACGGCAAGGACAACGACTGCAACGGCAAGACCGACGACGAGGCTTGCAGCGGCGACGGGCCGTGCGTCAAGGGAATCTGCAACGGCGGCAATGGCTTGCCTTACGCCTGCACCATGACCGCGTTGGCCGACGGCAGTGCGTGCGAGGACGGCGATGTCTGCACCGAGAAGGACAAGTGCGTCGGCGGCTTGTGCCAGAGCGGCTTGGCGAAAGAATGCTCGACCAGCAATCCCTGCGAATCCGGCAGTTGTGACAGCAAGTTGGGCTGCGTGTTCGCCAACCTCGACGGCAAGGCTTGCGAGGACGGCAACTTCTGCACGCAGTACGACCAGTGCCAGAACGGCGCCTGCAAGTCGGGCGCGCTGAAAACGTGCACGAATACAAATCCTTGCCAACAGAAGCCCCTTTGCGAACCCGAGAGCGGCAAATGCGTTGGAACCAACCTCGCTGCGGGAACGCCGTGCAATGACGGGACGTTGTGCACAGAAGGCGACGCATGCTCGGGCGGCGCGTGCAGCGGCCTGCCGGTCAACTGCAACGACGACAACGCGTGCACCGGCGATTCCTGCGATCCAGACACGGGTTGCGCGCACCTGCCCATCGCCGCGACCTGCAGCGACGGCGACGCCTGCACGCAGAAGGACGCTTGCAAGGACGGCCAATGCAGCGGCCAGGCGCTGTCTTGCGACGACGAAAACGGCTGCACGACGGATAGTTGCGACAAGACGGCCGGTTGCCAGCACGTCACCAACAGCCTCGCCTGCGACGACGAAAACGCATGCACCACGGGCGACACGTGTGGCGGCGGCGCCTGCGTGCTGGCCAGCGCGGTCACCTGCGTGGACGGCAACACGTGCACCGACGACGGCTGCGACAAGGCCAGCGGCTGCACCTTCAACGCCAACGAAAAGCCGTGCAATGACGGTAGCTTGTGCACGGTCGGCGATGCCTGCTCGGGCAGCGCGTGCCAGGCCGGCAGCGCAGAGGATTGCGACGACGGCAACGGCTGCACGGTGGATTCCTGCGACGCGGCAAGCGGTTGCGTGCACAGCGCGGCCAGCGGCACGCCTTGCGAAGACGGCAGCAAGTGCACCGCCGGCGACCTGTGCCAGGACACGGTCTGCGCGGGCACGGCCTTGGTGTGCGACGACAAGAACGCGTGCACGGTCGATTCCTGTGACTCCCAAAAAGGTTGCACCACGAGTCCCGAGGCAGAAATCGCCTGCGACGACGGCAGCAAGTGCACGGACGGCGACACGTGCAAAGGCGGCTACTGTCTTGGAACGACGGTCAGTTGCGATGACCAAGACGTGTGCACTTCGGATTCCTGCGACGACGCCAGCGGGTGCAAGCACTTCCCGCTGACCGACCCGACATGCGATGACGGCAACGCCTGCACCCAAGACGACAAGTGCGCGGATGGCAAGTGCAAAGGCGGCGCATCGGTGTGTGCGTGCGGCAGCGACGGCGACTGCCCGAATGACGGAAACCTGTGCAATGGCACGATGTTCTGCGACAAGGCGACGTTCCCGTATGCCTGCCAGGTCAAAGCGGGAACGGTCGTGACCTGCGACAGCGGCGCCGACACGGCCTGCAAGGTGGCGCAATGCCACGCAACGACAGGCACTTGCGCACTGGTCGCGCTTACCGATGGCAAAGACTGCAGCGATGGTTCGGCGTGCACGAGCGGCGATGCGTGCGCGGGCGGCGTCTGCGTCGGCGGTGGAGCGGTGTCTTGCGACGACAGCAACCCGTGCACGTTCGATTCATGCGACAGCATCAAGGGTTGCGAGCGCACGGCCAACGAGGGATTGGCTTGCGACGCCGACGGCTCGGTCTGCACCGTGAACGACAAGTGCGTCGGCATGGTGTGCACGGCCGGGATCAATATCGTCTGCAACGACGCCAACTTGTGCACGGACGACAGCTGCGATGCGACGGCCGGCTGTCTCGCCAGCGCGACCACAGCCACTTGCGACGACAGCAACGCATGCACCGAGAACGACACGTGCGCGGACAGCACGTGCAAGGCGGGGGCGGACCTCACTTGCAGCGATGGCAACGCGTGCACGGACGACGGCTGCGCGCCGGCAAGCGGATGCACGCACGCGGAAAGCAACTGCGACGACAAGGACTTGTGCACGGACGACGCGTGCAATCCGGCGAGCGGCTGCGTGCACCTCCAGAACGCGGTGACGGTCTGCGACGACGGCGACGTGTGCACGAGCGCCGATGCGTGCGTCGCCGGCACATGCACAGGCGGCGCGGCGATCGACTGCAACGACCACAACGTCTGCACGTCGGATTTGTGCGACGCGAAGAGCGGGTGCTTCCACGCGAATTTGCCCGGGCAGGTCGGCGGCTGCTATCCCGCTGATCTGGCGACGAAAGATGTCGGCATCTGCCACGCGGGCACGGCGAGCTGCGATGCGGACGGCGTGCTGGGCGACTGCAACGGCGCTGTGGTGCCGGCCTCTGCGGAGACATGCGGCGACAAGCTCGACAACACCTGCAACGGCCAGACCGACGAGGGCTGCAAGGCCGTCAGCTTCACGTTGCGTTTTGCCAGCGCGCACATGGGACCGACGGGCTCCAAAGGCGTGTCGTTGCAGGTCGGGGCATCGAGCGTCGCCGGCGTAGCGACGGGCACGAAGACCGCGTGGTTCGGCTGGTTGGCGTTTGCCTCTGGAAGCGTGAAATGATGCGAGTTCTCTGGACTTTCCTGTGCGCGCTGCCGTAGTCGCGCGCTTGCAGCAACAGTCAGCAGCGTCAGCGACTGGCTTCGCGGGTCCCGCAGCCGCGCCATCTCGGCGTTGTGGGCCGGCGCCGCTTGCCGCGGTGTAGTCCATAGGATACACTGACCCCCATGATCGAGGTTCGCCAGACCGAATTCTACGAGCGCTGGTACAAGAAGCTGGCCGATCGTCAGGCACGGGCTCGCATCAACGTGCGCATCAGGCGGTTACAACTCGGCAATCCGGGCGACGTGCGGCCTGTCGGCGAGGGCGTCTCCGAGTTGCGCATTCACTGGGGACCGGGCTACCGCGTCTATTACGCCATGCGCGGCGCGACGCTCGTCATCCTGCTCGCTGGCGGCGACAAAGGCTCGCAATCCGCGGACATCGCGACCGCCGTGCGCATCGCGCGCGAGCTTTCGGAGGCACCATGAAGAACATCGCGCAGACCCGGCCGTGGGATGCGGCTGAACAGCTGGAAACACCTGAAGACATGGCAGCCTACTTGGAAGCGGCGCTGGAGGAAGGTGATCCGGCGCTCGTCTCGGCGGCGTTGGGCGACATCGCACGGGCCAAGGGCATGACGCAGCTGAGCCGTGACACCGGCCTCGCGCGCGAGAGCCTCTACAAGGCGCTGTCGAGTAGCGGTCATCCTGAATTCGCTACTGTTCTGAAGGTGATCCGAGCGCTTGGCCTCAAGTTGCGGGCGACGCCGGGATGAGTCGAATTGCGTCAAGCCATGAAAACTACTACGATCGCAAGGCTTCGGCTAGCCCGGCCCCACCTGCAACCGCCGCCCCAGCACCCGCGCCGCCTTCTCCAGCGTCAGCAGCGTCACCGACGGGCACTGCGGATCCAGCGACCGGTTCACAGCCGCACGGCTCGTCTGCATCCGCCGCGCCATCTCGGCCTTGCCGATGCCGCGCGCCTTCATCTGGATAGAGACAATAGAGGGGCGCCGCGCCCCTACGACCCCTGGCAGGTCCGCTTGCCGCAACCGTGCATCACGATGCGCCGACGGCCAGGACTGCCTTGCGCCGCTGCGGCCGAAGGTTCATGCGAACGGCAGCCTCGCGGCCTGCGGCGCCTGCTTGCCCGCCCGCTTGGCAGCAGCCCTGCAACCGCGATAAAAGGATCTGCGAGTACGGTACCCGCGGCACCGACGGAGGTCTCATGCGCACCCGCCTGATTCAATCGACTTGGCTGTCTACCATGGCCCTGCTCTGTGCACTTGGCCTTGCTGCCTGTGGATCCAAGACTGTGGCCGCTGGACCCGCGGGCACGGCCGACGCTGCTGCGGTGGCGGATGCGCCGGCGCCGGGTGACGGTGCAGGACCCGCGGCCCAGGACGCCACCCAGGTGGCCGACACCGACAAGCAGACCGACTCGGACAAGCAGGCCGACGCGCCGGCAGTGGCCGATGCGCCTGCCGCGGTGGACGCGCCCGCCGGAACCGACACCGGCGCCACGGACGCAGCACCGGTGGCGGCAGACGCCGCGACGGGCAGTCCTTGCACCGTCGGTTCCAAGGAGTGCGGCAACGACGCCTACTGCGCGACTCCCAAGGGACAATGCAAAGACACGAAGGGTACTTGCGCGCCGCTCGCCAAGGACTGCGCGCAGGCCCTCGACATGCCGGTGTGCGGTTGCAACGGCGCCAGCATGGTCAACGCCTGCGCCGCCGCGATGATGGGCGAAAACCTCGACCACGACGGCATGTGCGCGTCGCTGCCTTCCTGCACCGTCGGGGACCCAACAGCGTGTCCAGCGGGCTCCTATTGCCTGGGCCAGGCAGGCCAGTGCAATGGTTCGGGCTCTTGTGCTTCCAAGTTCGCGGGCGACTGCTCGGAGGTTTTCAGTCCAGACAAGTTCGCCGTGTGCGGCTGCGACGCCAAGACCTATGCCAACAAATGCGAGGCGGACAAGGCCGGCACCAACGTCGCGCTTGCCGGCGCCTGCGATGGACCGCAACTGTGCGAGACGTTCGGTGGCAATCCGCTGTTCAAACCCTGTCCTGCCGGCACGGCCTGCGTGTTGCCCCAGGGATGCTTCGGCGAATTCGGCGAGTGCAAAGCGCCGCCTGCGTCGTGCAGCAAGGAACAAAAGCCCGTGTGCGGTTGCGACGGCAACACCTACGACAACGCCTGCCTGGCACAGATGGCCGGCACCGGCGTCAACTACGAGGGCGCCTGCCCCGTGCAGTGCATCGTTGGCGATAATTCCAAGTGTTCCAGCGAGATGTTCTGCAGCGGCCCTTGCGGACAGAAGGGCACTTGCGTCTACAAACCGAGCTGGGTCACCGGCTGCCCCACGAATGAAAGCCCCGTGTGCGGCTGCGACGGCAAGACCTACGGCGGCGCGTGCAAGGCGGGCATGAAGGGCGTTGCCGTTGCCGATTGGAAGGCTTGCCCGTAGGGGTCGCTGGGGTGGTGAGGTCTGTCACGGTGCGGCTGGGGCAAGACAGGGCCGCGCGAATGCCCACCCCACGCGCCCTCGCGAACAACCCATTCACCCCACCGGAACAAACCACTCCCCAACTTTCAGCTCGACATCGTCAAACGGCGCCACGCGCGCGACATCGCCATCGGTCCACACGCCGGCCAGAATCCAGCGACCGTCCTGGCCGAGTTCGAAGGCCTCGAAGGTGCGCGCGGCGGGATCGACGAGCCACATGTGCGGCACCCTTGCCGCCGCATAGCACGCCGACTTGGCCTTGCGGTCGTAGACTTCGCTCGGCGGCGACAGCACTTCGCACACCCAATCGGGCAGCAGCTCGACGGGGAAGTCGTCGGTCATGACCGGCATCCGCTCTTTGCGCCAGCCCGCCAGGTCCGGGCGCACGATGTCGTGGGGCGTGAGGCGGATGTCGATGTCGGTGCCGATCCACCAGCCCGTCGGTCCATCTGCGGATCCGTTGCGGCGGCTCAAGGCGCTCAGGATGCGACCGGTTACATAGCCATGCCGCATCCGCGGCGCGACGTCGAAGTGGATTTTGCCAGCGATGATCTCAGCGCGCGGTTTCTCCGGCAGGTGCACGATGTCCTCCCAAGTCGCCAGACGCTCGCTGTCGCTCATGCTGCACCTCCATGCGGCAGCATCGCGCACGCGACCAGGCGATACAAGGCGATTGTGCAAGCCGCGTGCCAGACGTAGATCCGTGGAATGACGTTGACTTGGCGGCCGTCGACGGTCTCGGTGAGACCGGTTTCGCGACGGAGACTGAGACCGGTACGTCTGCGACGCGTGTCACTCGCCCTTGCCGCCACAGCCCCAGCGCCGTATGTTCCTCCCGGTGCCAGGGCCCGGGGGGAAACGTGCGGATGATCCAGCGAAGTCGAATCCTGCTGGCGCTGTGGGCCATGCTGGCCACGGTTGCCTGCGTCAGCGTGCCACCAGCTGGCCAGTTCCAAGCCGAAGACGCCACTGCCGACGCCGACATTGCTGCCGAAGTGGGCGCCGATGCGGACGTGACGACGCTGGACGCGCCCGACGTGTCGCCCGACACGCTCTCGCAGGATGTGGCCGACATCGCCGTGGACGCCACGCCCGACGCCGAGCCGGACAGCGCCGCGGATGTCGTGGATACGGCACCAGATCTAGCTGTTGCCGAAATCGGACCAGAAACATCCGATTTCGACATCGGCGCCGACCTCGGCCAGGACGCAACGCCGGCCATCGACACTGCGCCCGATACCAGCCCCGACACCAGCCCATGTCCTACCGGCTGCGACGACAGCGACCCATGCACCGACGATTCCTGTGGTGATTCCGGCTGCTTGCACACGGCGAACACCGGCGCCAACTGCGACGACGACAACCCCTGCACCCTGGGCGATGCCTGCCAGGACGGCACCTGCACGCCCGGCAAGCCAAAGGACTGCGTACCCGACGACCCTTGCCTGGTCGGCAAGTGCAACCAGCTGACCGGCAAATGCAAGCTGACCGAAGCCGTCGGCGGCGCGCCTTGCGACGACGGCAGTGCCTGCACGTCGGAAGACGCCTGCAACAGCGGATTTTGCCAGGGCGTTCCCATCGTGTGCAACGACGACAATCCCTGCACCTTGGATGGCTGCAACGCGGCGAGCGGCTGCACCAACAGCGGCCTGTCCGGCAAGCCCTGCAACGACGACAACCCCTGCACCTTGGGCGATGCCTGCGTCAGCGGCGCCTGCAGCGGCGGCAAGCCGAAGGAATGCGCCAGCCCCGAGGCGTGCATCGCCAGCAAGTGCGACCCGGTACAGGGCAAATGCAAACTGAGCAATATCCAGGACGGCGGCACCTGCAGCGACGGCAGCGCGTGCACCAGCGGCGATGCGTGCCAGGGCGGCAGCTGCACAGGGCTCGGCGTGACCTGCGATGACGGCAACGAGTGCACCATCGACAGCTGCGACAACACTTCGGGCTGCGTGATGGCGCATTCGGCGGCGGCGTGCAGCGACGGCGACCCGTGCACGCCGGGCGACACATGCAAGGCCGGGTCGTGCGTCGGTCAGGTCGCCTCGGTGGCGGTCTTGTGCGATGACGACAACGCGTGCACCACCGATGCCTGCATCGCCGGAACCGGCTGTGCGCACACGCCAAACACGGCGTCCTGCGACGATGGCAACCCCTGCACCACTGGCGATGTGTGCGCGGCGGGAACGTGTGAATCGGGCGAAAACAGCTGCGCCTGCCTGACCGATGCCGACTGCGAGGTCAAGAACGACCAGAACCCCTGCAACGGCACCCTCTACTGCAACACCCAGCTCGCGACGCCGCGCTGCCAGGTGCAGGCAAGTACGGTGATTGTCTGCGATCAGACCGGCGCCAGCGGTTGCCTTGGCAACCACTGCGACCCGGGCAGTGGCGCGTGCCTGTGGAAGGCGAGCCTGGACGGCAAGCTGTGCGACGCCGACGGCAGTGTCTGCACCCAGGGCGATGCCTGCGTGGGTGGCGGCTGCCAGGCGGGCACGCTGATCGGCTGCGATGACCACAATGGCTGTACCAGCGATGTCTGCAGCCCGACCGCGGGCTGTCTGCACAATGCCAATACTTTTGCCTGCAACGCCGACGGCAATGCCTGCACGGAAAACGACGCGTGCAAGGACAAGGTGTGCCTGCCCGGTGCCAAAAAGGTGTGCGATGACGGTAAGGTGTGCACGTTTGATGCCTGCGATTCCAAGAGCGGCGGCTGCAGCTTTGACGCCGATGCGCTGACGGGCACGGCCTGCGATGCCGATGGCTCGGCGTGCACGGGCGGCGATGCCTGCCAGGCCGGCGCGTGCGTGGCCGGCGCAGTGCTGGCGTGCGGCGACGGCAATGCCTGCACCAACGATGGCTGCGACGCCAAGCTGGGCTGCGTCAGCACGCACAACACGCAGACGTGCGATGACGGCAATGCCTGTACGGGCAGCGACTTGTGCGCGCAGGGCACCTGTGCCGGCGTGCCGAAGAACGTGGAAGTGACCTGCGACGATGGCAATCCGTGCACGACCGAGAGCTGCGACGCGCAGACCGGCTGCCAGCACGGCGCGAACACGGCCGTGTGTGATGACGGCAATCCGTGCACGGTGGGCGATGTGTGCGCCGACAGCGCTTGCGCGTCAGGCTCCAACGTGTGCGCGTGCGCGTCAGACGCCGACTGCAAAGCCAAGGAAGACAACAACCTCTGCAACGGCACCTTGGTGTGCGACAAAGCCGTCTCCGGCTGCAAGGTCGCGGCGGCGAGCGTGGTGAAGTGCAGCACGGCGGGCGATACGGTGTGCCACCAGAACCAATGCACGCCTTTGACGGGTCAGTGCGCTTTGCTGGCGGCGCAGGACGGCAAGCCGTGCGAAGACGGGTCGGTGTGCACCAGCGGCGATGCCTGCGCGGCGGGGCAGTGCGCGGCGGGCAAGGTGGCGGTGTGCGACGACAAGAATGCCTGCACGACGGACGCTTGCGATGCGCAAAAGGGCTGTATATTCACGGCAAATAGCTCGGCCTGCAGCGATGGCAACGCATGCACGGCGGGCGATGCGTGCAGCGGCGGCGCGTGCCTGCCCGGCAGCGCGGCGGACTGCGACGATGCCAAGGTGTGCACGGCGGATTCGTGTGATCAGGCAGCGGGCTGTGTGCACACGGCAACGGCGGGCGGCTGTTCGGACGGCAATGCCTGCACGGTGGGCGATGTCTGCGCGGCGGGCGCCTGCACGCCGGGTGCGGCGCCGAGCTGCGATGACGGCGATGCGTGCACGACGGACAGCTGCGATGCCGGCAAGGGCTGCGTGCATGGTTTCAGTACCGCGGCTTGCGACGACGGCAATGCCTGCACAAAGGTGGACTTGTGCCAGGGTGGCAGCTGCGTCGGGTCGAGCGCAGTGGTGTGCAAGGCGAGCGATCAGTGCCACGACATCGGCACTTGCAACGCGGCGAGCGGCACGTGCAGCAACCCGGCCAAGGTCAGCGGCGCCGTGTGCACGGACGGCAATGCGTGCACGCAGACCGACACCTGCCAGGGCGGCAAGTGCACGGGCGTCAGTCTGGTCGTGTGTGTGGCGAGCGATCAGTGCCATGAGGCGGGGGTTTGTGATGGCGGCACAGGTGCTTGCAGCAACCCGCAAAAGGCCGCCGGCAGCGCGTGCAGCGATGGCGATGCGTGCACGGCGGGCGATGGCTGCCAGGGCGGGGCTTGCTCGGCGGGTGCGGCGCTGAACTGTGAGGATGGCAATGTCTGCACGGCGGATTCGTGTGATGCGAAGGTGGGCTGCGTGCACATCGGGGCGCCAGGCGCGGCCGAGGTCTGCAATGGCAAGGACGACGACTGCGACGGGGCGACCGATGAAGCCGATGCGGATGGATGTCAGTCGTATTTTGCGGACGGGGACGGCGATGGCTGGGGTTTCGGGACATCACAGTGCCTGTGTGCAGCGAGCGCGACGCACAAGGTCTTGAAAGATGGGGACTGTGACGACGCCAATTCGTACAACAAGCCCGGTGCCAAAGAACTCTGCGACGACGCCGACAACGACTGCAACGGCGCGACCGACGACGCCGGGGCGTTGGGCTGCAGCGACTGGTATGCGGACGGCGATGGCGACGGTTGGGGGGGCGCCAAGTCGTGCTTGTGCGCTGCGGCCGCGCCGTACACGGGCAGCAAGGGCGGCGATTGTGACGATGCCGCTTCTGACGTCCATCCGGGCGGGTCGGAGGTGTGTGACGGACGAGACAACGACTGCAACGGCACGACGGACGATGCGAGCGCGACGGGGTGTCTGTCCGTCTATACCGATGCCGACGGCGATGGCTACGGCGATAGTGCCACCGTGCAGTGCGTCTGCAAGGTCGTCAACGGCACGGTGCAGGAAGGCGGCGACTGCAACGACAAAAATGCGAGCGTGAACCCTGGCGCGGTCGAGAAGTGCAACACGCTGGACGACGACTGCGACGGCCAGACCGACGAAGAGAACGCATTTGAATGCACGCAGTGGCTGTTCGACGGCGACGGCGACACGTTCGGCATCGACACGAAATCCAAGTGCTTGTGCGACGCCACGTTGCCGTACACGACCAAGACGGCGGGCGATTGCGACGACACCAACAGCGCCATCAAGCCGACAGGCACCGAACTCTGCAATAGCAAGGACGACGACTGTGATGGCGTGACGGACAGCATGGGCGCGCTCGGCTGTACGGTGTACTACTGGGATAGCGACGGCGACGAGTACGGCGTGACGACGCCGGCCTCGCAATGCCTGTGCGCGGCCGGGCCCAAGTACCGCGCGACGGTCGCCGGCGACTGCGATGACGCCGACAATATGATCCATCCGCTCATGGACGAGTACTGCGACACCAAGGACAACAATTGCGATGGCACGACGGACAATGCCAATGCGATCGGTTGTGCGAATTGGTATGGCGATGCAGACGCCGACAACTGGGGCCTTGCGACCGACGCGAAGTGCCTGTGCGGTGCCCAGGACAAGTACACGACGCAACAGAAGGGCGACTGCAACGACTTGGTGGCGTCCGTGCACACCGGTGCCCCAGAGTTGTGCAACGGTATGGATGACAACTGCAATGGCGTGACGGACTCGGATTCGCCCCAGGCCACAACGTACTACTATGACGGCGACAATGACGGTTGGGGCACGACGGACATGTCGGCGAAGCTGTGTTTTCCGCAAGGCTTCTACAAGGCGACCAAGGGCGGGGACTGCCTGGACGCGAATGCCGCTGTCCATCCGAACACGGCCGAGGTCTGCAACGACCTGGATGACAACTGCAACGGCGTGACCGACGAGACCGACTCGATCGGCTGCATTCCGTACTACCTGGACATGGACGCCGATGGCTACGGAACGAATACACAGCGGTGTCAGTGCCATGGCGAGGGCGACTATGGTGCGACGGTGAACGGTGACTGCAATGACAACGTGGCGGGGCTTCATCCTGGCGCGACGGAACTGTGCGACGGCATCGACAACAACTGCGACACGAAGATCGACGACGAGAACTCGAAGGGCTGCGCGACATGGTTCGCAGATGTGGATGCCGACAGCTATGGCAATCCGAACGACGGTCGGTGCCTGTGCGCGCCGCAGGGCAAGTACAGCTGCGAAAACAGTATGGATTGCGATGACACCAAGCTCAAGGTGCATCCCGGCGCGACCGAGAACTGCAACAACCTTGATGACAACTGCAACAGCTTGATCGACGAAGAAAACGCTGTGGGTTGCAGCACTTACCTCTATGACAGCGACGGCGATACGTACGGCATCACCGGTGTGGGCAAGTGCCTGTGCGCGCCCAACATGCTCACGCATTTCACGGCGGTTCTGGACGGCGATTGTGATGACGCCAATCCTGCCACGCGCCCAGGCGCCGTGGAGATCTGCGATGACGTCGACAACCAATGCCCGCAATCCGGCGCCAGCATCGACGAGGGCTGCGACGACGACGATGACGACTACTGCGACAGCGCCATGACCAAGGCGGCGATGGCGGTCACGACGTGCGCGTCCAGCCCCGCGCTAGCCACGGTCGGCGATGACTGTGACGACACCTCGGCCGCCGGGAATCCGGGCGCCTCGGAAGTCTGCGACGGCGTCGACAACAACTGCAGCGGCGGCACGGACGAGGGGGCGAGCGCCGCGTGCAGCGATGGAAATGCGTGCAATGGATCCGAGTTCTGCTCAGGCGGCAGTTGTCTGGCGGGCGCGGCGCTGAACTGCGATGACGCGAACTTTTGCACCAACGACGCGTGCAGCCCGGCGACAGGCTGCCAGCACACGGCGAAGAACTGCGACGACGGCAATGCGTGCACCACGGACAGTTGTGCACCGGGAATCGGATGTGGGCACAGCAACTTGGACTGGATTCCCTGCGATGCGGGCAAGGTCTGCAACGGCGCGGGTGCGTGTCAGGACGTCGTGGCGGCCAAGGGCATGGCCTTCATTCCGACGGGGACGTTCTGGATGGGGTGCAACAGCGCGAAGGATGCGAGCTGTACGGCCAAGACCAACGAAAACCCGCAGCACAAGGTGACGCTGAGCGGCTACTACATGGATCTGAACGAGACGACGGTGGCGCAGTACAAGGCGTGCGTGGATGCCAGCGTCTGCACGGTCCCGAAGTCGGTGCAGCCGACGCAATATGCGACGTACCCCGGCGCGACGGGCATGCCCGTCAATTTCGTGGTCTGGGCGCAGGCGCAGCAGTACTGCCAGTGGCGCGGCAGCCGCTTCGATCTGCCCACCGAAGCGCAGTGGGAGATGGCGGCGCGCGGCAGTTGCGAGAAGAACGGCAGCACGGCGGGCGACGCGGCCTGCGCCCAGGCGATGCGCACCTACGCTTGGGGCGAGACAGCGCCGAGCTGCAGCTACGCGATGATGTCCAACGGCGTCGTCAACGGCTGCGGCACCGATGCGTTGGGCGTGGTGGGACAGAAGTCGGCGGGAGACAGCCCATACGGCTTGCACGACCTCGCGGGCAACGTGGCGGAGTGGACGACGAACTGCATCGCCTCGGCGTACACCACGGCGGATCAGACGGATCCGGCGGCGGAGACGGGCTGCGATCACACCACGCGCGGCGGCGCGTTCTGGAGCAATGCGAGCGCCATGCGGGCAACGGCGCGGACTTCGGATCCGTTCAACAACAATACGACGACGGGCATTCGCTGCATCCGCACCTTCACCTGCGCCACCGCCACCGACTGCGACGACGCCAACCCCAACACCACCGACACCTGCGACGTCAGCAGCAGTTGCCTGCACGTGAGCACCTGCGGCAACGCGACCTGCGACGGCGAGGAGACGGTGGCGTCGTGCCCGGCGGACTGCGCCTTCCTCGCCAACCACACGGCGGGCAGTTGCACGACGCCGGGATCCTGGGACACCTGCGCCGACGGCTACGTGTGCGTGGCGCGGGCGGCGGGGGCGGGGGGCAACGTGTGTGTGGCGGACTTCGATACCTGGCCGGTGCTGCCGGATGCGCGGGCGGTGGGGGACTACACGGATGCCACGGAGTACGTGACGGACGCCAAGACGGGGCTGGCTTGGGCGAAGGAGTCGCTTGCCGGCATGGACTGGAGCACGGCGCTGACGGCGTGTACCGGCAAGAGCTACGGCGGCTTTCCCGATTGGCGCCTCCCGACCGCTGCAGAAGCGGATGGTCTCATCGATTTCACCAAGAGCCAGCCGGCATCCACGGCGCTGGGGTTGGCGTGGCCGACGTCGGAGTGGAACTACTGGAACGATGCGCCGTCGACGGCCTCGGGCGACGCTTGGGCAACGTACTTCGACAATGGTGCCGTTTACCTGAACGAACCGCCCACGACCAACAGGGTCAGGTGCGTGCGCGGCTTGACGGATGCACAATCGGCGGCAGGCCTTGGCAGTCGCTACGTCGCCGCGGATGGCGGGCTGAGCGTCCTGGATCGTGCGACCGGACTTCGCTGGCAGGCGGCGGTGTCCGGCACGTCATACAACTGGGCCGATGGCAAGACCTACTGTGCCAGCAATACCGCCGCGCTGCCGGGCAGCGGCTGGCGCCTTCCGACCCGGCGCGAACTCGGATCGATCGTCGACCGCACCATGCACGAGCCATCCATCGACGCGATCTTCGCGGCTGGGCCGAACGCGCGCCAATTCTGGAGTGTGACGCCCAGGATCTTCTCCGGCGACGCCTGGTATGTCGACTTCTTGTGGGGTCATGGCCTCCCTGAACCCACAGTCACTCAATACCGCGTCCGCTGCGTGCGCTGACCTTCCTGCCTGCGAGACGCGATCAGTCCGGCGCGCACGACCGAGGAGCCCCCATGCCCGCCGCGCTCGCGCTCGACATCCTCACGCCCCTGGGCTGCCGCGTGCGCTGCACCGCATCCTGGTGGCAGCAGGTCGCGACGCTCAAGCACCCGGTGATGGCGGGCCAACTCGCCGAAGTCGAGCGCACGCTTGCCGACCCGGACGAAGTCCGCCGCAGCCGCCGCGACGGGAACGTGCCACTCTTCTACCGCGTACCCCACGGACGCGATCAAGGTGGGAGAAGTCCTATGGACAAGATCCGCGTGCTTGCCGACCAACAGGGCGCAACGCTGACGGTGTGGTGGGGCGACCCGGCGACCGAGGCGATCTGCGAGGAGACGGCGGACGAGGTCGTGTTGATGAAGGACGCCGCCGGCCACGTCATCGGCTGCGAGCTGCTGCATTTCCAGGCGGCGGCCGATGGCGGCGGCCTGAGCGTCCAAGCCGTGGTGCGACCGGCGGCATAGTCCGCTGCGTCAGCCCATCCAGCGCGAGCGACACCATCGGCCTGCGCTGCGCCAGAACCGTCTCATAGTCCATCGCCAACCCGTCTGGCGCACGACCCAAGCCGCACCTGCCCATTTTGCCGGCGCAGCACCGCATACGGACCCAACATGGACCCATAGACCTCCACGATGGGCCCATACGAAAGGCGTATGCCACCATTTCCGCGGAATATGGGCACGGGTTGCAACGAAGTCTGCCCATTCACACACCGCATGGCAGCAAAATACTTGCGCGGCCAACAGACACGGCGATGCTCATCGGCGAAACAACCCGGGCCCCAAGGCCCACGGAGGTGCACATGGCCAAGAAGTACCAAAGCTCCATCGCCAGCGACCTCGAATCCTTCCGCAAGGCCAGCGCCGCCACCGCGGCGCGCAAGGCCGACCTGCCGGGCGTGGCACAGGGCATCGCGGCCGAACTGAACAAGCGCACGGCCGCAGCGCAGACCCTCAACACCAAGCAGGACAAGTTGAAGGCCGAACTCAAGGCAACGACCGCGGCCATCAACGCCGAGGTCAGCGCCGGCCGCAAGCTGCGCACCAAGCTCGTGCGCCTCGCGGAAGTGACGTTCGGCAGCGGCGCGGCAGAGGTCGGCGAGTTTCGCGCGGAGGGGTGAGCCGGTTCGTAACAATCGGCCACTTTTGCCGGTAGGGCGGGGGCTTGTCCCCCGCCGCAATCGACGTCGGCAACACCACACGGTTCCATCGCCCGATGCCAATCGATCTACCGCAACGCCGTCATCCGCGCCTCAACCGTGCCGCGTACGCCGACCCAACCGCGGTCTGCTCTGTGACGATCGCGGTCAAGGCCCGCGCGCTCGTGTTTGCCGAGGCGGCGGTCGCTGCCGCGGTCATCGCGAAGCTGCGCGAACACGCCACGCGCATGGGTGTGCCGCTGCACGCCTACTGCGTGATGCCAGACCATGTGCACCTTGTCCTCAGTCCGTCCGCAACCTGCGACATCATCAGGTTTGTCGGCGAGTTCAAGAACCTCGCCCAGCGCGCCGCATGGCAACATGGCGTCGCCGGCGCGTTCTGGCAGGCAGGTTTCTGGGACCATTTCGTTCGCCGTGACGAACAAGCAGCCACGGTCATCCGCTACGTGCTCGACAATCCGGTTCGCGGCGGCCTGGCGGGGGATGCATCGGAATACCCGTTCAGCGGTTGCACAACAGGCGATCGGGCGTGACGGGTGTCGGTGGCGGCGGGGGACAAGCCCCCGCCCTACAGAGGAACCGGGCAGGATCGCGCGCGCCAGCGCTCAGGGTATTGCGACCGTCGCACGGACAAGCCCTGATCGAAAGGCAACAAAGCCAACCACGACGAGCGTCCTGTCTGAGCCGCCGCCAGCCGCAGGCGAGGCGGCGGCGAGTTCAGCGAGGCGTTCAAGACCCACCGGTTACAGGTGCGACGGGGCAGCCAA
>Ga0172369_10000670_pt1 | contig 50680 bp, 50 predicted proteins | sample LakKiv25m_FD_114539 | JGI IMG/M metagenome (GOLD analysis project Ga0172369, IMG submission 114539) | Freshwater microbial communities from Kabuno Bay, South-Kivu, Congo - kab_022012_11.25m | ecosystem: Environmental > Aquatic > Freshwater > Lake | place: Democratic Republic of the Congo...
ATTTTAACACAGCCTCTGAAGGTCGTGGCAATTCAGTCTCAAGTTTTGTGTAACGTGAGTTATTAACAAAGAAAATACGAGCAAAATCATTTTATGCAAAAGTAGAAAACTATTTTTTTAGTATTATTGCTTGTAATACCGATGAATAAAAGGAATGTTAGAAGGCAATTAAAGAAATGAATGATTTAATGCCAACGCTACTCGCAAAACTTATGGGACTTCTAAAAATATTTATTCTTTATACAACTTATAAAGCACAAACCGATGAACCGGTTGCGGAGTAAGAAACAATGGAAATTCCCACGAGTAAAGCCACGGGTTAATGAAAAAGTTTTAATATTTAATACGGCAGTGTAGGAATTTAATTTACTAGGGCGTAAGGAAATAAAACAAGAGAACGTATGAAAGACATATTTTTACCAATAGCTTTGGTATTGATTCTATCAAACATCGGTTACAGTCAATTTAATTTCTCCCGTTATAAAAATGCTAAACTGGATACATTGGCAAATTATTTAGAACCAATACTTGATGATACAACCGGCATTACAATTACAGGCAATGATGCGACTTATAAAGTCCGTGTAGTCTATGCAGATAGCATTCGACCGATTGATCAAAATATTGTTTCTTTTCTTCACTATTGAGAAAAAATTCTTGGTAGCAATATTACAATTACCAATCTATTTCAGCATGAGATGTTGGTACGAGAAGGCAATTGTGATTATTGGATTCCGGTGCAAGAGCCGCTGATAGTGTCCTTTAATGATGAAGTCCAAAGAGGTCAGCCAATCTTTATATTCGTAAGTTGTTTGGGTGCGATAAAAAGTTCGTTGATATTTACGATAAATGAATTTACAACTGAACTTTAAAAATTATCACCTTGTTACTGATTTCTTTAATCCGCCGGATTTATCAACCTTTGACTGAGGCGGATAAATAAGTAATGAGTCCACTCAAAAACACTGAACCGAAAAAGAGAAATAAAATTTCCCATCACCCCATCTCAAACAACTCTTCCACATTCCTCTTCAACTCATCCGTTGCATTTTTAATTTCCTTGCATGAAAACTGTTGTTTTTATAAGTTGCCGATGAATAGAAAAGGTTTTTAAGATGCAACAAAGATATCAAGCAGTCATAACAGGCAACACTATCCGTTGGATAGTCCCTCCTCCGATTGAGTTGGAAGAAGGAAAAGAAATTTCGGTTGAAGTTACAATAAAGTCAGACGAAAAAACTTCCGAAGAACGCGGAACTGCCATGTACAATGCGTTATCGAAATTATCAAAAATTAAAGGAGTCTTGTCATCTATCGAAAATCCTTCCGGATGGCAACATGAAATACGCAAGGATAAAGAATTGGTTAGATAGTTATGGGGTATTTATTAGACAGCAATATCATCATCTATGCTTCAAAAGCCGAAAATGAATATGTACGGGAATTCATCAAGCTAAACTCTCCTTTTGTTTCATTTGTAAGTGTTATCGAAGTGATGGGATTCAATTTCCCAAGCATTGAAGAAAAGGAATTTCTCGAAGATTTTTTCCAGAGTGCAATAATCCATTTGGTTACAAATGAAACTATAAAAAAAGCTATCCTTCTAAAACAGAATAAAAAAATTGCTTTGGGTGATTCGATAATTGCAGCCACAGCGATTGAGAATAATTTGATTCTGGTTACTCATAATGCTAAAGATTTTAATTGGATAGAAAATCTCTCAATTTTGGACCCAATAAGAGAGCTATAAAGTCACACGGAACCGCCTCTATCACTATAATTTTTGTACTACCCCATTTCAAAATATCCTTCCACTTTCCTCTTCAACTCATCCGTTGCGTTTTTGTGATGGAATTCGTTTTGTTCAACATCATACTTGTAATCGTTACCCCACAGAGAAATATTTTCAATTACTTCTTTTATTGCGTTGGTTATAAAATAGATTTCTTCGTTCGTCATTGTTGGATGCAGCGACAATCTTACCCACCCCGGCTTTTCAGATAAATCACCGTGCGAAATTTGTTCCGTTATATGCTGCGATTGAATCGGACAAACGTGCAGAAGATAATGTCCGTACGTTCCGGCGCAAGAGCAGCCGCCGCGGACTTGAATTCCGTATTTATCATTCAATAGTTTCACAACCAGATTGTAATGAATGCCGTCAACGTAAAATGAAATTGCCCCAAGCCGGTGTTGAAGATTTTCCGCAAGCAGATGGAGTTTGGGAATTTTTTTCAGCTCGGTAAAAACAATTTCAACTAATTCCTCTTCACGCTTAAGAATATTTTCCACTCCCATTTCTTCTTTTAATTTTATTGCTAGCGCGGCGCGTGTCGTTTGCAGAAAAGGAGGCGTACCTCCGTCTTCGCGCATTTCAATGCTCGAGACAAATTTATGTTGCCCCCATGGATTCGTCCAATCAACCGTTCCGCCGCCGGGGTCATCCGGAATTTTATTTTTGTAAAGTTTTGAATTGAAAATCAGAATTCCGGCGGTTCCTGGTCCTCCAAGAAATTTATGGGGAGAAAAGAAGATTGCATCTAATTTTTCTTCTTCATCTGCCGGATGCATGTTAATTGAAACGTAAGGAGCCGCGCAGGCAAAATCAACAAAACAAAATCCGCCGTAACGGTGCATCAGTTTTGCAAGCTGATGATAGGGCGGCTGTACACCGGTAACATTTGATGCCGCGGTGAATGAGCCGATAATCAATTTTCTCTCTTTGTAAATTTCAAGCATGTCTTCCAGATTTTCCAGATCAACTAAACCTTCTTCATTTGGAGGGAGAATAACTACATCGGCAATGGTTTCCAGCCACGAAGTTTGATTTGAATGGTGTTCCATGTGGGTGATAAACACCACCGGTTTTAATTCTTCGGGAAGAGAGAAGAAATCTTTGAGCTGCTCGGAGACCCGAAGACCGAGAATTCGTTGAAACTTATTTACAACTCCGGTCATGCCGGAACCGCCGCAAAGGATTATGTCATCTGTGTTTGCGTTTACATGTTTCTTAATAATTTCTTTAGCGTGATGATACGCGGTGGTCATGGCGGTGCCGGTTTCACTTGCTTCGGAATGCGTGTTCCCCACAAAAGGTCCAAATTGAGAAGCAATTTTGTCTTCTATTGGTTTGTACAATCTTCCGCTTGCAATCCAATCGGCGTACAATAATTTTTTTTCTCCGTAAGGGGTTAAAAAAGTCTGATTTATTCCGATAATGTTATTATGAAAGGGTGAAAAATATTTTTCTAAATTCATGTGAACCAAATTGACATTATTTTTGTTTATTCTTTTAAGTAAAATATCAGAAAACTTTTTGACCGCAAAATAAAAGCCGGTCACAAAAGGGGACGAAAAAATCTCTTTTGTGATTTAGTTGACAATTAAAAACAATATGCTGTATTACTTTTGCCGTAGAAATTAAAGAAAGAAAAAATGACCAAATATCATAAATGGAAAATAACCGACGGTGATTATGTCCGTAGAGAAGAAGACATCTTAATTGCCTCCCCCGAAAATTTTGGGAAACGATTAAAGAAATTAGTTTTAAGTCTTCTTTGGAAAGTAACGTTAGTAAGTTTGTTAACCTTTCTTTTTTTCAAAATCATTTAGTGAATCCTTAACTTTCATTCCTACCAAGTTTTTTCCTATTTTAGCTTAAACAAAATTTACATCTGTTATGAGCTATTTAATAGGAATTGACGGCGGCGGAACCAAAACCCATGCGGTTTTAACCAATCTCCAAGGCGAAAAATTATTTGAGTGCTTTGGCGGACCATCGAATTTTTTAATTCTCGGAACCGAAAAAGTTTCGAACACCATCCTTTCTCTTATCGATATTTGTACAACTCACTTAAACATTTCTTATGATAAAATTTCAGCGGTACTTCTTGGCACTACCGGCGCGGGTAGGCGCTCTGATGCCGAGCTGCTCGAAAATGATTTCCATACTTTCTTAGCGCAGAAAAATATTTCCATAAAAAATTTTCGTGTTGAAAGCGATGCACGCATTGCTCTTGAAGGCGCTTTCAGCGGAAGATCCGGAAGCATTTTGATTGCCGGAACCGGATCAATCATGTTCGGGAAAAATAAAGATGGAGCTATTCATCGTGTAGGCGGATTCGGCAGATTTATTGGAGATGAAGGGAGCGGATATTCCATCGGTAAAAAAGCGCTTGCTGCAGTTGCAAAAAGTTATGACGGCAGAGCCGCGGAAACGCTTCTCTCAAAACTTCTAAGTGAAAAGTTTGATCTATCCTCACCGGAAAAAATAATAACCGAAGTTTATAAAAATAATTTCGATATCGCATCCGTAACTCCTTTGGCGCTGGAAGCCGCAGAAATGAAGGATGAAACCGCGCTTCAAATAATTGAGAGCGAGACGGACGAACTCATTCTGCACATCAAAGCGATGAAAGAAAAAATAAAAGAAGACATTCTTCCCATTGCATTTATTGGCGGTATATTAAGCGGCAAAAATATTTATTCCGAATTATTCACAAAAAAAATTAAAGAACAAATTCCGCAGTGCCGGGTAAAATCTCCCGATTTCCCTCCTGAATACGGAGCAATACTAATGGCTCAAGCATTACTAAAAACTAATTAAGGTATGTATGACAGTCTCAAAAGTTGAATCACGAAATCCCTGGTCATGGATTCCCACGCTTTATTTTGCTGAAGGAGTTCCTTACATTTTGGTTAATACTGTTTCGGTAATTCTGTACAAGCGGATGGGCGTTGACAATGCTCAGATTGCTTTTTGGACGAGTCTGCTCTATCTCCCATGGGTTTTGAAAATGTTGTGGGGTCCGTTGGTTGATCTCTATTCCACAAAAAGAAATTGGATACTTCTCACGCAAATTACGCTGGCGGGATGCTTCGGATTTACGGCTTTTTCTCTTCATCTTCCAAATTATTTTACCGTCTCGCTGTTTGCTTTCATCATTGCGGCGTTTGTTTCCGCTACGCATGATATTTCTGCCGATGGATTTTATATGCTTGCTTTATCAAAAGAAGATCAAGCGCTGTTCGTTGGTATTCGTTCCGTTTTCTATCGCATTGCAATGATTTTCGGTTCCGGATTTTTGGTTTTCTTTGCCGGGCAGTTGGAAAAATCGATGGGGAATATTCCGCTTAGCTGGACAATCGTGTTCGCATTATCGGCAGCAATCTTTTTACTGATTTTTTTATATCATAAATTTATTCTTCCCTACCCTTCAATTGATAGCAAACGCACGCCGAAGGAAGTATCCGAAGGCGCTCCGTTTTTAAAAATCTTTTCAGAATATTTTAAACAAAAAGGAATCTTCGGAATCATTTTCTTCATTCTTTTTTATCGCTTTGGTGAAGCGATGCTTGTCAAATTAGCGTCTCCTTTTTTACTTGATAATCATGCAGCCGGCGGACTCGGACTGACGACTTCCGAAGTCGGTATTGTGTACGGAACAGTCGGAGTGTTAAGTTTAATTCTCGGCGGCATTTTCGGCGGATGGGTTATTTCAAAATACGGATTGAAAAAATGTATCTGGCCTATGGCGATAATTTTAAATGTACCGCACGCAGCATATTTGTATATGGCGTTTGCACAACCGCCGGTTTACCTCGCTTACCCGCTTGTTGCAATTGAACAATTTGGTTACGGTTTGGGCTTTACCGCTTTCATGGTTTACCTGATGTATATTTCGCGCGGCATTTATAAAACATCTCACTACGCAATTTCAACCGGAATTATGGCTCTTGGAATGATGATCCCCGGTTTAGTGAGCGGATATATTCAGCAGGCAGTCGGCTATAAAATGTTTTTTATCATCGTATTGCTGATGGCGGTTCCCGGACTTCTTTCTCTTTTATTTATTCCTGCAATTGAAGAAGAAAAAAATGAAACTCCGGTTGAAGAAAATTAATTTTTATCGGGTGCTGTTTTTTACAACCGCCGCTGTAGTTCTGCTAACGCTTACGTCGTTTTCCGTGAGAACTCATTTTTTTTCTAAAAGAATTTCCATCTCTGCCGATTCTCTTAAAAAGATAAATGATGTTTCGCTTTTCTCTTTACATGATGATTGGGTTGAGCAGACGCTTTCTCGAATGACGATTGAAGAGAAAGTGGGACAACTTATTTTCCCGGCAATCAGCGGAAGATTTTATAATGAAGAAGATACCGTTTACAAAAAAATTCTTCATCTTGTAAACGACCTTAAAGTGGGTGGCTTTATTGTTTACCAATATGCAGAAGGTTCCGAAGTTTACGCGCAAACTTTTCTTCTAAATAAACTTCAACAGATTTCAAAGTATCCGTTATTGGTTGGAGCCGATTATGAAAACGGAGTCTCCTTCCGGAATGCCGGAGGCACAATCTTCCCATCCAATATGGCGCTTGGCGCCGCAAACGATGAATCATTAACGTACGAAATGGGAAAAATAATTGCTGAAGAAAGCCGCGAAACCGGAGTTCATTTTAATTTTGCACCGGTTGTAGATATTAACAGCAATCCGCAAAATCCTATCATTAATGTTCGATCTTTCGGAGAAGATCGGGCGTTAGTTGAAAAGCTCGGTAATGCCGCAGTTGCCGGAATGCAGGATCATCGCCTAATTGCTGCCGCAAAACATTTTCCGGGACACGGAAATACTTCAATTGATTCGCACAAAGATTTGCCAATCATTACCGGCACAAAAGAAGACTTATTAAATCGAGAGTTGAAACCATTCATAAGTGAAATTAAAAAAGGCGTGATGTCGATAATGGTTGGTCATCTTACCGTTCCCGCATTAGATGAAGATTCTATTCCGGCTACACTTTCAAAAAGAATTGTAACCGGATTATTAAAAAATGAATTGGGCTTTAAAGGATTAATCGTAACCGATGCGTTGAACATGCGCGCAATAACCAATATGTTTCAACCGGGTGAAGCTGCCGTAAAAGCATTCAATGCCGGATGCGATATTTTACTCTACCCCGCAAATGCCGATGAGACCGCTTCGGCTTTGGTTGCAGCGGTTCGTTCGGGTGAAATTTCGGAAGAGCGGCTTGATGAATCGGTGCGAAAAATTCTTCTTGCAAAAAAATGGGCGGGATTAAATGAACAGCGTTTGGTTCCGATGGAAAATCTTTCATCAACGTTAAGCACAACTGAACACCAGGCAGCAGCAAAAATGTTAGCTGAAAAATCAATTACGCTGGTGAAGGATGAGAAACATCTTATTCCCCTTTCTTCAAATGCAAAGAAAAAAATTCTGCACGTAGCATTAGTTGATGAACGACGAAGCGCCGCATCTGAGTTTTTCACTTCGCGTCTCCAAAAACATCTGAAAAATCTTACTTCACTTACATTAACAAATAAAAGCTCTAAAAAAGAATTTAACGCAGGACTGAAAGCTGCACAAAAATCCGATATCATCATTCTATCAACCTATACAAAAATCAGATTGAGTTCCGGGAAAATCGGTTTATCCGGAACGCAAATAAAATTTGTTTCCCGACTCTCTCAACTTCAGAAATCCATTGCATGGCTTTCGCACGGAAGTCCTTACGTGTTGGCTTCTTTCCCGGAGATAAAAACATTCCTTTGTAATTACGGCGATGCCGAAGTATCGGAAGCGGCATTGGCAAAAGCCGTTGTAGGAAAAATTTCAATTGAAGGAAAATTGCCGGTGACTATTCCCGCAACTCCTTTTAAAGTAGGTGATGGAATAACTATTTCTCAATCGTCGTTAAGCGAGTCTTCCATCCGGCAAAGAAATTTTTCTTCTGTTGATGAAATCATTCAGAAAAGTATTCGCGACTCAGCTTTTCCGGGGGCGGTTTTGTTGATTGCACAAAATGGAAAAATCCTTCACAAAAAAGCGTTCGGGCGTTTTACCTACGACCAAAGTTCGGCGTTGATGCAGACGAATACCCTTTTCGATTTAGCGTCCGTAACAAAAGTGATTGCCACAACCACCGCTGCAATGCTTTGTTTTGATAGAGGATTGTTAAAACTTGACGACAAGGTTGTAAAATATTTTCCGCAATTTGGCGTGCAAGGGAAGAAAAATATTACCATTAAAAATTTATTGCTCCATACTTCAGGGCTTCCACCGTTTATTAGATTTTATCTTACATGCAAAAACAAGGAAGAAGTTCTGCAAAAAATTTTTACTGCAAAGCTTGAGTATCCAACCGGCGCCAAAACGGTTTATTCCGATTTAGGCATCATTGTTCTCGGAAAAATAATTGAAAAGATTACGAAAAAATCGCTGGATACTTTTTGCACGGATGAAATATTTCTTCCGCTTGGAATGACGGAGACGTGTTTTAATCCCGCAAAAGAATTGCGAGACCGCTGCGCTCCCACTGAAAATGATACCTACTGGCGGCATCGCCAACTTGTGGGAGAGGTGCATGATGAAGCTTCATCATTGCTTGGCGGCGTTGCCGGGCATGCCGGACTTTTTTCCACTGCGGACGATCTTTCAAAACTTTTGCAAATGCTGCTGCAAAAAGGAATGTATCAAGGAAGACAATTTATTAAACCCGCCACCGTTGAACTTTTCACTTCGCGACAATCGAATGGTAGTACAAGGGCGCTCGGCTGGGATACAAAATTAGGTGAGGAATTTTCTTCGGCGGGGCATTTGTTTTCGAATCTTTCTTACGGACATACGGGATACACCGGCACATCCGTTTGGACCGACCCGACGAGAAAACTTTTTGTAATTTTATTAACCAATCGCGTTTATCCTTCGCGCGAGAACAACAAATTAATTAGATTGCGTCCGGTTATTCACGACGCAGTAATTCGAACATTAGAAAAATAAATTAAACCGGAAAAGATTTTTGCATGAAACATTTTTTAGTACTCGTTACCTACAAAGCTGATTTAGCCACCATCGATAAACTACTTTCCGAACACCGGAATTTTTTACAGACCGGATATGATAAAAATATGTTGTTGATGTCGGGTCCGCAAAATCCAAGAACCGGCGGAGTAGTAATTGCGAAGGGAAATTCTGTTGAAGAGATAAAAGATTTTTTTCGGAATGATCCTTATTTTATTAATGATGCAGCCGCTTATGAGTTTACAGAATTTAATCCGGTAAAATTTCAATCCTTTCTCGCCGGATGGATCGCTTAACCTGAACAAAGATCGTTCACTTCACCTAAAAAAAATCTCTTTAAAACGAAAAAGGCGCCAAAAGACGCCTTAAATCACAGATGCCAAAACACTTAGTTTTTCGGTTTTGCTTCGTTTACAATGATATTTCTACCATTAACTTCCGAACCGTTAAGAGCTTGCATAGCGTTTTGAGCTTCAGAATCAGTAGACATTTCTACAAATCCAAAACCCTTAGAACGACCGCTTTCACGATCTTTTACAACCTTTGCCGATACGACACTGCCATGAACTTGGAATGTTGACTTTAAAGCATCGTCATCAACTGACCAGGGAAGACTCCCTACGAACAATTTAGTACTCACTAAAGAACCTTTGAAATAATGAAATATGAATTAATTACAGCTCTAAAGTAATCCTTTTTTTGATAAAAGCAAAGGAAATCAATTTTTTTTATGAAAGAAGCAGTGTTAAAGCCTCGGAAAGACTGCTTATTCCTACTACCTGCATTGAGCTTTTAGTGCGCAATAATTTTTTATTTGCAGAAGGAATTAAGATTTTGCTGAAGCCGAGTTTTTCCGATTCGACAATTCTCTTTTCAATTTGGCTGATACTGCGCAGTTCACCGCCTAATCCTATTTCACCAACCGCAACTGCATTCGGATCGGCGGTTTTATCCATTAGATTTGAAGCGATTGCACAGCAGACGGCAAGATCAATTGCCGGTTCATCAATTTTTACGCCGCCGGCTAAATTGAGAAAAACATTATGAGCCGAAACCCTAATATTTGCGCGCTTTTCCAGCACGGCAAGAAGAATAGATAATCTCCGGTAATCAAACCCGGTAGTAACGCGCTGCGGATTTCCGAAATGCGATGGAGTTACCAACGCCTGCACTTCAATTAAAAGAGGACGCGTCCCTTCAATGCTTGCCGTAACCACATTTCCGCTGATGAGTTTTTCTCTATCACCCAGAAAAACTTTACTCGGATTTGTAACTTCCGCCAAACCGTTATCGTGCATTTCAAAAATTCCGATTTCGTTTGTACTGCCGAATCTATTTTTAATAGCGCGGAGAATGCGATATGCATTTTTAACATCGCCTTCAAATTGAATAACCGTATCAACAATGTGCTCTAAAATTTTTGGTCCGGCGATAGTGCCGTCCTTCGTTACGTGCCCTACAATTATTACCGAAAAATTATCCTGTTTGGCATGTTCCAAAAGCGTTGCCGTGCATTCCCGAATTTGTGTAACCGTTCCGGCAGAATTTTCATAATTTGAATTGACCATCGTTTGAATAGAATCTATGATAACTATTTTTGGTTCTTCGGTTTTTATTACGTGGAGGATTGTATGCAGATCGGTTTCGGCAAGTATTAAAAGCGATTCCGAATTTATCTTTAATCGAGAAGCGCGAAGTTTTATTTGCTGCGCGGATTCTTCACCCGAAACGTAAAGAACCGTTTTCGTAATCTTTGCCGCAGCTTGAAGAACCAGCGTTGACTTCCCAATCCCCGGATCTCCGGCAAGTAAAACGACCGATCCGGAAATGAGTCCGCCGCCTAAAACGCGGTCGAATTCATCAATCGTTGTTTTGATACGCTCTTCATTGGCAGAAGATATTTCGCTTATTTTTTTCGGAAGAGAAGTTTTAGTTTTTACACTATTTTTATGTTTGGCGGTTTCAACAATTTCTTCTTGAAACGTGTTCCAGCTTTCGCATTCCGGGCACTTGCCAAGCCAGCGAAGCGACTCGAGTCCGCAATTAGTGCAAACGAATTTAACTTTAGTTTTTGCCATTGATATGAATTTCTTTTACTAATTGTAAAATTTCGGGAAGAATTTCACCCGCCTTTCCCGTTAACGAAATATCGGCGATAGATGAAAGCTCCGTTCTTTCTATATTTATTTCAACCAGAAACTTCCCGTTTCTTTTTGCGATGTAAGGAATATTTGCTGCCGGAAAAACCACAGCCGAAGTGCCTACAACAAAAAGCGCATCGCATTTTTCAGCGGCAAGTTCGCTTAAAGAGAATGCCTCTGCCGGAAGAAACTCGCCAAACCAAACAATGTCCGGGCGTATCAAACCGCCGCATGCACACACCGGCACTTTATTATTGGCGGGAAGTTCTTCGCCGTCGTATCGTTTTTTACAAGTAATGCAATAATTTTTTTCAATATTGCCGTGCAGTTCATGTACAATTTTACTACCCGCGCGGCGATGAAAATTATCTACATTTTGTGTTATTACGGTTACCGTTTCAAAATAATTTTGCAGTTCTGCTATTGTTAGATGAGCCGCATTCGGCGAGGCTTGGTGCACAATTTCTTTCCGGTATTGATACCATTCCCAAACTATTTCGGGGTTACGAAGAAACGCATTAAAGTTTGCGAGTTCTTCGGGTTTCATTTTATTCCAGATTCCGTTTTTACCCCGGAAAGTCGGAATTCCGCTTTCGGCAGAAATTCCGGCTCCCGTAAAAAAGACAATCCTTTTTGCTGATGAGAGAAGCGTTTTCAGTTTTTCATATTGTTGAAGCACAGAAAAACTTTCTTCTATTTATTTTTAATTGATTCCAGCAATTTTTTTGATTCAGCCAAATAGAGATCGTCATCTTCATCAACTTCCTTTATGTAAGGAATTTTATAAAGTTCTTCCTTCGCTTTTTGGAATTCATCTTCTTCAATTAAAGCTTTTGCGTAATCGAGATGATACATTCTGAAATTGGCGCGTAGTTCAATTGCTTTTTTATATTGGTTGAACGCTACATCCATATCGCCCCAGCCGAGACCAAGCGGAAGGCGCACGAGGTACGGTTTTTCGCAGACCTTCGCGTTCGTTCTTCCGAGCACGTAATGCGAAGAAGCCTGAATTTCATTTCCGCCGTTACCAAGTTTTATCGCTTTTTCACAATCTTTTTTTACATCATTTACCAAACCGATTACTTTAAACACACCTTTGAACAAGGCGATTCGTCCTTTGGCAATAGCTCGCCGCAAATAAACCACAGATGAGCCTGGAGCAGCTTTTACAGCCTTCTCGGCATATTCCAGCGCTAATTGATATTTTGCAAACTGAGCGTCTTTCTGTTCGTCTGAGCTGCTCGGCATGTGCTCGGCAATATCAACATACGAACGGCTGATCCGCCACAAAATTTCAGAATTTTCGGCTTCCAGCTTTTCGGCTTTTTGAAAAGTCTCCAACGCTTTCTGGTTATTAAAGTCTTTCATCGAAAATTGATCGCCTTCTTTTAGCAATTCATCTACGGATTGGCTAAAAGCGAGCGACGAAAAAAAGAGAACACAAAAGAGCAAAACGAACCACTGTTTCTGTTTCATAGACACCTCTTTAAGTTATTGGTTATTGATTCCTTTTTTGTAGAGCTGGGTCGAAATTAATGAAATATATTTTGTCCAATCGGATTGACTATTCACATCATTTATAATTGCGCTTTTATAGGCATTGCATTGCGCGCTTAGTTCATCGGCATGATAGAGTGCAATTGCTTCCAACGTTCTCGGAACAACGGGAGAAGCATTTTCCAATTTACCTTGATGGCTTAAAATCAAATGGAGAAGCTGCTGCTTCAAATCTTCCGGGAAGCCGGGAATTTCTTTTATCGCATCATTTATTTTTAGAGATGCGAGCACAATGTGTCCGAGCAATTTTCCTTTATCGGAATACTCAAAAGCCGAATCGAAAAGAAGTTCTTCTATTTTTCCATAATCGTGAAGCATGGCTCCGGCAACCAACAAATCTTTATTAATCTCTTCATGAAATGTCGCCATCAGCTTGCAAATGTTGATGATCTCAAGCGTGTGTTCAAGCAAACCGTGGAGATACGCATGATGCCAATTTTTACCGGCGGGCGCTTTGGAAAATTTTTCAAAATTTTCTTCGTCAAAAAGTGATTGAAGAAGAAGTTTCAGATGCTCATTTTGAATTGAACCGATATGTCCGTAAAACTCGTTCTTCATCTCATCTAATTTTCTTTTAGATTTTGGAAGGAAGAATTCTGCGGTAATATTTTCGGAAGGTTTTGGAAGACGAATATTTTCAATTTTGATTTGCGGTGATGCCTGGTATTCTTCAATCACTCCTTCGATATGTACAACAGCGCCGGTTATCAATTCACTTAAAATGGAAGTAAAATTTTCCCACAAGTTTGCCGGAAGAGAAATACTTTTATCACCAAGTTCAAGACTAACGAATTGTTTATTTGCCTTCGTCGATTTTACTTCGCACCGCCGGATCATCAAGAAATGATCTACTTGTTCCCCCTTTTTTAAAACAGCCAAATCAGTTTGAAATTTCATTTGCCTCTTGCGTTTGCGTTACGGGAACAAGTTTTGCGGTTTCATGCAATCTTGCTATTACCGTACGGTTAAGTAATTCAATTGACACAGCAACGGTTTTTCCGGACGGCTCTTCAACTACCACGCCGGTTACACCGGTAAACGGACCATCTTTAATTAAAACTGTTGAGCCTTTCACAATTCCGTTAACAACAAAATAATCTTCTTCTTCTTTAATAAAGTTAATAAAATTTTCCATTTGATCATTTGGAATTTTTGCCGGTCTGCCGCAATCAAAAACACACCTTACAATCGCATCTTGCTCAAGGGCTAAAAGTCTTTCCTTTTCCGACCCGAAAATAAAAATGTAACTGTTCATCAACGGTTCGGTAACTCTTTTTTTCCTGTCGCTCCATTGTTTCAATCGCGTTATTTTAGGAAGATAGCAGTCTATCGCCAGCGCTTTTAATTGAAGCTCTGCTTTAAACTCCTGACGCGGTTTTGTATATAATGCGAACCATGATTTATTTTGAATTGAAGTTTCCATTTACTCTTTACGCTGCAAGAAATACTATTAATTTAAAGTAGATTTTAAAGTGTACAGAAGTTCTTCCTCCTGTACGGGAACATGAATAAAGTGTTTTACTCCTTGCAGCACATACGCTTGCCGTTGATCCATCTCGCTGTTCTGCAGAAGAATAATTACGGGAAACTGCATGGCTCCGTTTTCTTTTTTTGTCGATTCAATAAATTGCAATCCGGTCATCAGCGGCATTTGATGATTTACGAGTACGAGCGTCGGAATTTTATCGAAGATAATATGGAGCGCCTCGTATCCGTTTTCGGCATGAATAATTTCAAATTCATCAAAATTATTTTCTAAAATTGTATCAATTAAACGAACCGCTTCGCTATTACGTTCAATAACCAAAATTCTATTTGAAGGAACGGATAACGTAAAATGAAACTCGGTTCCTTTTTTTTCTTCGGAGTATAACCAAATTTCTCCACCGTGCTTTTCAACAATTTCTTTAACCAACGCCAATCCCAAACCTGTTCCGGTTTCTCCTTTTGTGCCAACGTTTGAAAATGAAGATTCAATCGTAAAGATTTTTTGCTGCTCTTCTTGCGATAAGCCGATTCCATAATCCCGGATAACGATCTCAATTTGTTTTTCGTTAAACTGCTCGGCAGTAATTTCTATGGAAGAATTTTCGTGCGAAAATTTTATGGCATTGGTAAGCAAATTTAAAATCACTTGTTTCAGCAGTCGTTCATCAGCTTGAACAAAAAGATTATCTGCCACCACCGGTTTGATATCGATTCCCTTTCGCATTGCGTTTCCCGTAAGTGTGGAGACGCAATTGTAAATTAATCCGGCAATCTTCAAACGCTGCGGTTCAATTTTTAGCGAGCCGGTGCGCAAGCGAGACCAATCGAGCAAATAGTTAATAAACTCAAGTTGATTTTGCGACGCTTCGAGAATATACTTCAGATATTCGTTTTTATCTTTTACCGGAAGATCGGGTTCGTTCAATAAAATTTCTGCGAAGCCGAGAATGCTGGTAAATGGGGCGCGCAAATCATGAGAAAGAATATTGATAAACTTGTCTTTTCCTTCTAACGTTTCGCGTAATTGAGTTTCCGTTTTTCGTAAATCGGTAATTTGCTTAAAGTATTTTGTTACGTCGGTAAAGATCGAAAAAGATGACGTGATAACTCCCCCTTTATTTCTTTCAACGGAAACCAACTCACTGATCCACTTTTCGCTTTTATCCGGCAGAACAATTCTATAATGGTATTCGATAGATTTGTTTAATGAGACAAGAAATTCATTGTTCATTTTAATGACTTGTACTGCGTCATCTCGATGAATTAAAGAGAATATTTTTCCTTTTTGATCAATAAGCTGCAGCCGGTTCCATCCGATTATTTTGCTTACGGTATCGCTTACAAATATTTCATCCCGGTTCTTTTTTTTCTTTATGACTACAAAAAAACTGTCCGTTAAAAGAGAAGTTTTTTTGTACCATTCTTTTTCGGTTTCGCTTTGAAGTTGAAGGTGATTAACGGTTTCTTCCAATTTGGTCTATCTTTAGTTGAATAATCTTTTTTCAAATATACTAATCTTGTGTGAATTAGACGAATGTTTTACTCCTCTTCGATATTACAGAAAAACTTTAGCCACATCAACCAAAAGCGAAGGCTTATTCCAGAGCGCAGTTCTAAATAATGCGCCGAGCGTTCTTTTCTCTTCCGGAATTTTTACAAATACTTCGGCAAGCGTGTTAAAAGTTTCGTCGGGAAAATCATAAATCCCTTCTTTGATTCTGTTAAAGATGTGGTGACGTTTTCCGAGTCGGTCGTCCCACGCTTTATCGTATGTTAAAACGTGATCGGGTTTATTGCGAATAACGGCTTCGGCTGCAATTCTACCGGCAATACTTCCGCCAATCATACCACTTGCAATCCCGCCACCGCTTAACGGATTAACCTGTCGGGCAGCATCGCCAACAAGCATAATTCCCGGTGCAGAAATTTTATCAAGCGTAAGTCCGCACGGTACGCCTCCGGCAATTCGCGTTAACACGGGCGCAGACGGATAATGTTTCTCCATAAAAACATCAAGATACGATAAGGCGGATTTTTTTTTGCCGATTGAACCGCTAATGCCAAGCCCGATGTTTGCTTTATTATTTCCTTTGGGAAAAATCCATAAATATCCCGAAGGCGCTACATCTATTCCAAAATAAAAATAAAGTGTATCCTGGTTTACGGGAATATTTGCCGCGGTAATTTGTACTGAACTTTCCATTTCGCGGAAATCAACGTGCGTTTGAATGCCTGCCCAGCGCCCAACGCGCGATTCAACGCCATCGGCGGCAATAACAATTTGTGAGCGGATTTCTTTTTGTTCGCCTTGATGTTCATATCTAACGCCGCAAACTTTACCGCCGTCGAACAATAATCCGTTTACATACGTTCGAGTCATAATTTCAGCTCCCGCACTTGCTGCGCTGCGGGCAAGTTCATAATCAAACAATCTTCGTTCAAGTACAAAAGCGGTATCATTTAGTTGAACGGTAACTTCCGACTCATTCGGCGCAACGAAAGAAAATTTGTTGATCTTTGCAGCAATCCATTTGTCATCGGCGTGAATAAATTCTTCGATACCCGTTTTGGCAACCGCTTCTCCGCATCTAACGGGATACCCGACGTCGCGGTCTTTCTCAAGCAGCAAAACCGATACACCCTTCTCAGCAGCGCTGCGTGCGGCTATTGAACCGGCAGGTCCGGCGCCGACAACAATTACATCATAATAATTTTTCAAATCAAACTTTCTTCAAATACTTTAGGCAAAGATAAAAATTAATTTTCCTTTTACATAAATTTTTCCCGGTTCATCTACTTTTGTTTTTTCTTTAGGGCGATTATAAGTAATTTTATAAGTGTAAGAATCAATCTCGATAAAAATCAAAAAGAAAAAGAATGCCGACATATACCCCGCGCGATGTAGCTGATTATTATGACCAAACGGAAAACCATTACCGGCGATTCTGGAAATTGGAAAAAAGTCTTGGGCTGCATTACGGAATTTGGAGCGAAGGAATAAAAAATTTGCAGCAATCGGTGCTGAATACAAATGCTCTGCTGGCGCAGCTTGGCGAAATAAAATCAACCGATGTAGTGCTGGATGCCGGTTGCGGTGTGGGCGGCAGTGCAATTTTTTTAGCAAAAAATTTAGGATGCCGTGTTACCGGCATTACGTTAAGTGAAAAACAAGCGGCAACCGCCGCCGAGTTTGCTGTGAACCGCGGCGTACAAAATCTCGTTTCATTTTACGCGATGAATTATACGGCAACGTCATTCCCCGCACAAACGTTTGATGTTATCTGGGCAATTGAAAGCATGCAAACCGCGGTTGATAAATACGATTTTCTAAAAGAAGCAAAAAGAATTTTGAAACCCGGCGGAAAAATTGTTATCGCCGATTGTTTTAAATCTTTCGACTATTCTTTTGAAAAAAATAAATTGATGAAATTGATGTTCAACGGCTGGGCTGTTTCCGACGTGCTGAGTTTAAATGAATTCGCCGATAAAGCTGCTCACGAAGGTTTTGCACTCACAAAGGAACAGGACGTTACGAAAGAAATTTATCCATCGGTGGTTAGATTTTTTTACGCCGGAATTTTGGGGATGTTCGGAACATTTCTATATAACATCCTGGTTAAAAAGGCAAGTTATTTTTCAAGAGTTCATTACAAAACTGCGCTCTCACAATTTGCGGCGTACAAAAAGAAATTGTGGAACTATAAGTTGATCGTTCTGCAAAAAAATTGATTTAACAAAATCCGTTAGACAGCAACTCCATTCTTATTGAATTTTATCACTTCAATCGGACAGCTCCAGACGCATTTGGAGCAGTTGGTGCATCTTGCATCAATGATAAAAATTTCGGCTTCCTTTAATTCGATTGCATCTTCGGGACAAACGCCAACGCAGCATCCGCAAAAATCACACTTGTTGGGAAGAATCTCAATCATCAATTTGCCGTTTTTTGCCTGGCGGTAGTTCATGGTAGTTGCAAGTAAAAAGTTAAATGTCAAAAGTTAAAAGAAATTTTAGTTTAGGTCTTTCCCCAAAATAAGCATTCATAAAAAGGAAGAAATGATATCCCGGATTAACAGGACATCATTTCTCTAAAAAATTAAATTAGAATTTCCACTTTGAATCAAATGCGAAAGAAATTCTTTTTGCGCCGTTGGGCATAAAGAGGTAATGGAAATCGGGTGTTCCGCCGTTCAATTCCAGGAATCCGAAATCAAGCGCGGCGCCTGCGCCCCAGCCGAATTTATCAAATCCGCCGAACGAAAGTCCGGTGCGGAAAGCAAGAATCCAATTGGTTGGAATCCATTCGGCGCCAACAGAAAGGCGCGGCTTTTTGCTGTTTCTCAGTTGATCGTTGAAGCCTTGATTATAATCTGCCACAATCAACATTTTTCCGGGGAAATATCCTTTAACAAATTTATCTAATTGAAAAGAAACGCCGATATGCATTGCCGAAGGAAGCGAAGTTTTGAGTTCGTCGATCATTTTGCTTTCATCTTTTCCGGTAAGCTGGTCGCCTAAATGTTTCGTCTGATTGGTATCGGATAAATTGGTAATATGCACTTCGGAATTTGCTTGAAATTCCGCAACGTTCTGCTTCCATTTTATGCTGCCGAGATCGGTAAATGATAATCCGACCGACCAAACATCATTAATTTTTCCCCAGAAGCCGAGGTCAAATCCAAATCCTTTACCGGAAGGAGAAGGAAATAAACCGGGAGAAGCTTTGGATTTTGCTGATGTTGAATCGAAGCTGTACTTAACGGCAAAGTCCGGTGAAAAAGAAGAATGCGCCATGAAATCATTTTTAATTGTGAGCGCATTATTTGCGCCGGTAGTAAATTGGCTGTTCATTTTATCTATGCCCACGTAGAAAAATCCCGACACAAAATTAAAAGAAAATCCGTAATTGAAATCTTGAAATACTTTCGGGAAAAATTTCATTCCATGCGCCCACGAAACAGAATATTTTCGTAACCACCATGCTTGCATCTTTGTATCATTAAAATTGAAAACATCGCCGGGAGTATTCCCGTTCATTAAAAGTTCAACCAATCCTTTTGGAAAAGTGACATTCGATCCGAATACATCGCCGATTGCAAACGTAAACACGCCGGCTTTTGCACTTGGTTTCCATGAGAGCGCAAACAACGTTGATTGAAGATCGGTTTGGAATGTTCCTCCTTCCGAAAATAAATTCGTTAACCGGGTTTTATCATCGGCGGTTAAATGTCTGCCGACTTTATCTCCGTTTGCATCGGTTGAGCTTTCACCAAAAAAATAATTGAATTCATCAATCGAAAGAAAATTTGTTCCAACTTTCAGTCCAACTTGCGGTAAGGGAAACACGGTAATAATTTCCCATTTTCGAGTTGAATCTTTTCGATTGAAAATAGTTGCCGGATTTGTTCCGAGTCCGCCCAAACCTTGCGACCCCGATGTATATGTTTTGCCCATTGCAACAGAGCGGGCATCAGTTATGCCGACAGAACCAGCGGATTGTGCGCCGGTAGAAAACGAAACAAGTAAAGCGAGTGTAATTGATAATAAAATTTTCATCGTTCATTCTCCTATGGCTTAACATGATAATTAACGCCGCCAAAACTCTCTATACGAATATAGTCATTCGTTCTAAATTTGACGGGAAGATTGCTTGAACGACTTGTGTTAAGTTTTACGAGGATCCTCATATACTTAGCGCGTGCAATGAAATCGGATTCACCTTGAGCAATTTTTACTACCACGTTTTGAGTGGTTTGAGTAACTACCTTTCCTTTATCATCCGTAACGCCGCCCGGCACTGTTACGGCAGTATCCTGGTCTGCATGCTTTGGCGGAAAGTACATTAAAAATTTGTTATCCTTATCGTATAACTTACCGGTAAACGTGAACGATGCCGCCAATCCATTGGTCAGCACAAGATTCATATCGGCGGTATTAAGATCGCGGATGCGTTTCTGTTTGTCGAGATCGAAATCCATTTTTACCGAATCAGTGAAGAGTCCGTCGCTGATTCCCAGATCAAGCGGGAATTCAATTTTAGAACTTCCGGAAACAAAACTTGTATTTTTGACTGTAACTTGCTGATATTTTGCGTTTAAAGTTCCGCCTGCAACAACAAAGATCGAATCGGGCAATTTGGAAAACTTTTTAAAGAATGCGCTCACGCTATCGGCAACCAGTGTAATTACGGAATCCGTTTCGGTGATGGTATTTTTATCCATGGTGTTTGCATTAAGCTGAAGCACGCTTTTTTCTCCAAGAGCATTTTGCGCTTCAAGTCTTCCGTTTATTTGGAAATTAATTTTTGCACCCGAAGAAGGAACCAGATGCAATTCAATTAACGGCTTGTTAAAATTGATTTGCTTAAATCCGAATTTCTGTTGAAGGTCTTTCGTATTCAAACTAATTGCTGAACGAGTTTCATCAAGCGCGGTAGGTTTAACAATTCCGTCAAATTCTTTTATTCCCAGCGCGCTAAAATTAACCGTTGCCTTAAAGTCATCCGTCTTTTTGATCGTTCGATAATCGGTGGAAGCTTTGGAGGTAAACGTTACTTTATAGCTGATTTTATTTGTCGGATTGTTATCAAGGCTAACAAGCGAGTAATCGGTGAGCGATACGTTATCAACAAACTTAACGGTTGATTTTCTGGCTACTACTTTAGTTACAGAAAATTTAACGTTGGATGAATTTTTCAGATTCGGAATTTCAAGAGCAACATTTGCGTCAACATCAAGGTTATTTACCAGCGTAATGTTGATTGAGCCCGTAGCAATTTTTACCGTTTTGAACTTGGTCGGTTTTGCCGCAGCCGCATCCATCACCATGGTGCTGTCTATGGTAATTGGATTTTGCTGCGGAATTTTTGCGCTCGCTTCGGAGACCGAAAGTGTAGAAAATTTTGTTGTAACCGAAAATGCCGTTTGAGGAATTGCAACCAAATTTCCGTTACTGCCGCTGATTGAAACGGTAGTCTCAAATTTTAATTGATTTTTTACGGTTACATTTGTATTGAAAGAAATTGCCGGAAAACTTTTTGTGGAATTAGGAGGAACAACCAACTGCGCTGTAGTCTGGGCAACAATTTCATTCGTTGTACTATTTTTGATCGTCAATCCGTTAATCGTAAGCGTTACATCTTTTGAAAAATTATTTTTTATTTGAATAATGATCGTTCCCGTTTCAAATTTTGCAGATTGAAATTGATTGATTGCGGCAAGATCAGAGTTTACCGGTCGGTTATTCTCCGGTAAAATTGGAACTTGGGTGCCCGGGGTTAAGCCTTGCTGCGACCAGTTAAAACCGATGTTGGCATTGGTTGAATCTCCGTTAATAGTGATACTTCCGATCGCCTTTGACGTGTTGGTAGAAAATCCTTCAACGGAAAGTTTATCTTTTACTTCAATTTTTTCTACATCCTTCACGGTATTGTACACAAGCAAACCATCTTTGGTGTAATCGGGTTTTACAATTGAAGAATCTTTTTTAATCATATCCAAAATTGAATACGTCGTATCAACCAGCGGAAGGCTGAGCGACACATCCCAGTTTGGAGCGGTTGGCGATTTTATACCGCAAGAATAAATGAACAGCAGCAAAACCAACAGAGAGAGTATTCCCATTGATTTCCGGTTGGGAAGTAGTAAGAATTTCATATCTACCTTTAATAATTTAATAAAGAATATCACTTCTTAACAAGTCACTTTCGACTTACGAAAACATAAAGAATAAAAATTGATTTTTCAAACTTCGGAAGAGTTATTTCACAGAAAGTTGTTTCTTGGCACAATAAAAAAAGGCTTACCTGTTCGAGATAAGCCTTCTTTGTATTAATTGATTTTTTCGTCTTTAATGAACGGTGTAAATCCAAATTGTTGATTGGGCGGAGCTTCTACATGAATCTCTCCGAATCGCTGTTCAAATTTATCGATATTATCTTTTAAGGCGCGCATTAAAAGTTTTGCATGCTGCGGCGTAGTAATTATCCGCGCGTGCACTTTAGCTTTTGGTACTCCGGGCACAATGCGCGTAAAGTCCAAAATAAATTCAGCCGGAGAATGAGTTATAATTGCCAAATTAGAATAAATTCCTTCAGCTTCCTTTTCACCCAATTCGATATTGATCTGTTGATTCTGCTCGTTTGGATTCATTTTTTTTATTTGCCTTTTCTAATTTGGTCGGCTTTTTTGAATGCGTTGGAAGCATCGCTCGGCATGCCCATAACGGTGTAAACTTTTCCTAACAATTCCCAGATTTGGGCATCGTCGCTCTTCTTTTGCACGTACGATTCAAGATAAGGCAGCGCTGCTTTATATTTTTCTTTTGATTGAGTTTCTTCTTTCGCGTCTTTGTTTCCCTTGTTTGCAATTTCGTAATCCTTTGCAATCTTAGCTCCCCATTTTACGTACGTAACGGCTAAGTTATAAATTGCATTTTGATACGTTGCATCAATTTCAGTTGCTTTTTTAAATTGAACGGCAGCTTCATCAAATTGATTATTCCCTAAAAGAAGAACGCCGTAATTATAACGGTAAAATTTATTTTCCGGTTCCGCCGCTACTCCGGCTTTAAAAGCATCAATAGCTACATCAACTTTGTTTGCGGCAATGTAGGAGTTGGAAAGATAGAGCAAAATTTCAGGATCGTTCGGGCTTACTTTTTTTCCGTCTTCCAAAATTGCGATAGCTTTGTTGAAATAATTCAACGCCGATACACTGTCTGCAGTAACTTTTGATTCTTCATATTTCGTTCTCTCTGCAACACCTTTATTGTAATAAATCTGTCCTACATATCTGTAAGCGTCAATTGATTTTTGTTTTTCGATGAGTCTCATAAAATGAGGAACCGCTTCATCGTACTTATGCATATTCCAATACACAAAAGCTAAACTCCTGTTAGCCTCGACAGAGTCCGGTTCTAACTTTAATGCTTGCTCAAAAGCAATTGCTGATTTGCTATTCATAACCGTTGCGCTATCCGGATTAGATTGTTGAGTCGTCGCCTTATTAAAAAATCCTACCCCTCTGTTAAAGAAAACTGCCCAGCGAGATAATTTCTGGCTGGCAATTTCTTTTTCGTATTTCTTACTTATTGCTAAAGATTTATCATAGTTTTCAATCATCTTGTCCATATCATCTTTTTCAGCATACACGGTTCCCAAAAGATAACAGCCTTCGTCGCTTTTCGGATTTTTTGCTATTTCTTTGTTCAATACTTCAATAGCTTTGTTCCAATTTTTTTGTTGGATATAAAGTTTAGCGCTCGTTAGTTCGGTAGATGAACATTGAAACCCGGTAAAGGTTAAAAAAGCCCCTAAAACAATCGCTATAAAAAGATTTCCACGTTTCATTAATTCTCCATATTTAAATTATTGTCGGTTCAAACTTACTTATTTGTCATTCTTAAGTCAAGCGAAGCCGATAAAATCACTTAACAAAGAAAGCTTCGTTGCTTTTCCTCTGCGAAAAGGATATTTTTGAAATAAAAATGAGGTGAATTTTGAACACTGAAGAAATTATTCGGTCTGTACCTAAAGTATTACTCCACGATCACCTTGACGGCGGATTAAGAGCAGCAACGATAATTCAACTTGCAAAAGAAATTAAGTACAACAAACTTCCTACAAGCGATCCTGCTGAACTTGGCGAGTGGTTTCATCGCGGAGCAAACAAGGGAAATCTTGTTGAATATCTTCAAGGATTTGAGCATACGATTGCCGTGATGCAGACAAAAGAATCGCTGAGCCGTATTGCGTATGAAATGATGGAAGACATGAAAAAGGATGGCGTCTGTTATGTGGAAACGCGTTTCGCCCCCGTCTTTCATACTTCAAAAGGATTGCATTATGACGATGTTGTGAATGCCGTTCTTGACGGTTTGGAAAAAGGGAAAAAAGATTTTGGCGTTGGATACGGTTTAATTATCTGCGCAATGCGCAACATGAAAAACGCTCTTGAGTTTGCCGAGCTTGCGGTAAATTACCGGAACCGCGGCGTGGTTGGGTTTGATTTAGCCGGTGAAGAAGGCGGCTATCCTCCTAAAAAACATATCGACGCGTTTCAGTTTTGCCAGAGAGAAAATTTTAATATTACCATTCATGCCGGTGAAGCGTTCGGCAAGGAATCTATCTGGCAGGCTATTCAATGGTGCGGCGCGCACCGCATTGGGCACGGAACAAGAATTCTTGAAGATATCACTTTTGATAAGGATGGAAATTTTGTGAGCATGGGAGATTTGGCACAATACATTTTGGATAAACGAATCCCCATCGAAATTTGTCTGTTGAGCAACGTTCATACCGGCGCAATTGATAAACTTGAAAATCATCCGTTCAGTTACTTGAATAAATTGAAATTCCGTTTAACCATAAATACAGACGATCGTTTGATGAGCGATACGACCATGACGAAAGAATTTCTCACCGCCACAAATCATTTTAATCTCTCGCTTGATGATATTGAGAAGATCACGATCAATGCGATGAAATCAGCCTTTATTCATCACGAGGAAAGACTAAAATACATTTATCAAATAATAAAACCCGGTTATCAAAAAATCAGAGAACAACTTCTATCACTAAAAAAGTAAGCGCTAATGAAAAAACTACAGTTCAGGAACTACAATTTCGAGTTCAATAAAAATGATAAAAAACTTATTACAAACATTTGCAAAACCGTTATCAAACAAACCGAAGGCGATCAAAAATATTTTGCCGAAGTAAAAGCTCTCTCTTCAATTCAAGAGAAGATTAAAGCCGGAGACGAAGTGGTAAAATTGACCAAAGATGAATTTACCCGTTTCCGTTATCAGCTTGAAGTAAATATTAAACACTTTAAAGATCAAATTAAAAAAGGATGGTTCTTTAAAAAGTGGTTATACAAATCCATTCTGATGCAGTACGAAATTTTATATGAAAATCATTTTAAGGATTAACCATGTCCGAACCGAGAATCATAAAATCGCCAACGGGGAATAAACTTTCATGCAAAAGCTGGATACAAGAAGCAGCCTTGCGCATGTTGATGAACAACCTCGATCCCGAAGTTGCCGAGAATCCGGCTTCGTTAATTGTTTACGGCGGTAAAGGAAAAGCCGCAAGAAATTGGGAAGCGTTTGATGGCATTGTTGATTCTCTTAAAAATTTAGAAAATGATGAAACGCTGCTGGTACAATCCGGTAAAGCCGTTGGAATTTTTAAAACACACACGAAAGCGCCGCGCGTAATTATTTCGAACTCGATGCTTGTTCCGCGCTGGGCAACGTGGGATGAGTTCCGCAGGCTTGAAGAACTTGGCTTAACGATGTACGGACAGATGACCGCCGGAAGCTGGATTTACATCGGCACGCAAGGCATTCTTCAAGGGACGTATGAAACATTTGCGGAATGCGGAAGAAAATATTTTAATTCCGATTTAAGCGGAAAATTTTTACTCACCGCAGGCATCGGTGGAATGGGCGGCGCACAACCGCTTGCCGCAACGATGAACGGCGCGGCTTTTCTTGGAATTGATGTTGACAAATCCCGCCTCCAAAAAAGAATTGACACCGGATACCTTGATGTAATAACGGAATCACTCGATGAAGCTCTTCAACTTGTATTAGATGCAAAGAAAAATAAAAAAGCATTGTCTGTTGGACTCGTCGGCAACGCCGGAGAACTCCTTCCGCAAATTTTAGCTCGCGATATTCTTCCTGATATTTTAACGGATCAAACATCTGCGCACGATACGCTTAACGGATACGTTCCGATGGGAATGGATTTCGATTCAGCTTTAAAACTACGTAAGGAAAATCCGCAAGAATATATTAAGCGATCTCAAGAAACTATTGTCGTTCATTTAAAAGCCATGCTCGAATTTCAAAAACGCGGCGCCGTTACTTTTGATTACGGAAACAATATCCGCGGCGAAGCAAAAGCAAACGGTGTAGCAAACGCTTTTGATATTCCCGGTTTTGTACCGGAATTTATCCGTCCACTTTTTTGTGACGGCAAAGGTCCTTTCAGATGGGCTGCGTTAAGCGGAGACCCGAATGATATTTTTGTAACAGATGAAGCCGTCAAAAAAACCTTCCCCGAAAATAAGGCGTTGCTCAATTGGATTGATAAAGCGCAGAAACTTATTCACTTTCAAGGATTGCCCGCGCGTATTTGCTGGCTTGGCTACGGCGAACGTGCAATGATGGGAAAAATTTTCAATCAACTTGTTGCCGATGGAAAAGTTTCCGCCCCGATTGTTATCGGACGCGATCATCTCGACTGCGGTTCGGTCGCTTCACCGTACCGCGAAACGGAAGCGATGAAAGACGGAAGCGATGCGATAGCCGACTGGCCTATTCTTAACGCAATGCTGAATAGTATTGGTGGTGCAAGCTGGGTTTCCGTGCATCATGGCGGTGGCGTTGGTATTGGCAATTCAATTCACGCCGGAATGGTGGTAGTTGCGGACGGCACCAAAGAAGCTGAAGAAAGATTGGAGCGCGTACTTACCTATGATCCGGGCATGGGAATTATCCGGCATGCCGATGCCGGTTATGAACGCGCGATTGATAACGCAAAAAAGTTTGGTGTGAAAATTCCACACAATAAATAAAAACAAACAGGGAGAACAAAATGAAAGTATTAGTAGCGGATAAATTTCCGGAAAAGTATCTTACGCAAATGAAGGAACTTGGACTGGAAGTTAAATATGCTCCGCAGTTAGTTGAAAATAATTTGCACGATGCGATTGAAGGCGTTGACATTCTTGTGGTTCGTTCAACAAAAGTGAACGCAGCTTCAATTGAAAAATCAAACGCGCTTAATTTAATTATTCGCGCCGGCGCCGGAGTGAATAATATTGATATTGCAGCTGCAAATAAAAAAGGAATTTACGTTGCCAATTGCCCGGGCATGAATTCGATTGCAGTTGCAGAACTTGCAATGGGATTAATCCTCTCGCTCGACCGACGCATTCCAGACAACGTAGCTGATTTTAAAAATAGCGTTTGGAATAAAGGTGAATATTCCAAAGCCGAAGGATTGTACGGAAAAAATTTGGCGCTCATCGGAGTTGGAAATATCGGGAAAGAAGTTGCCAAGCGGGCGCTCGCGTTTGGTATGAATGTTTACGGAAAAGATATTTCACGCATTGAAGGCGTTGCAATAAAAGATTTTTCCGAGATGGATAAAATTCTGCCGATGTGCGATGTTGTTTCAATTCACCTTCCGCTAACGCCGCAAACAAGAGGATTATTCAACAAAGAAATGTTCGGATATTTGCATCCGAACGCTCTATTAATCAACACCTCACGCGCCGAAATTATTGATGAAGAAGCGATGCTGGAAGCGATAAAAGAAAAAAATATCCGCGTTGCGTTGGATGTGTTTTAAGGTGAACCGGAACAAAAATCCGGAACAGTTACCTCACCGTTGCAGCAGTCAAAAAATATTTATGTTACCCACCACATCGGCGCTTCAACCGAACAAGCACAAAACGCGGTTGCCGCAGAAACGGTTCGCATTATTAAGGACTATATCAACAGCGGATTGATTGCGCACTGGGTAAACAAGGCGACTACAATAGAAGCAAGTTATCAATTAGTAGTAAAGCACTTTGATAAGCCTGGAATTCTTTCTTCTATTTTTTCTGTTATAAAAGAAGAAGACGTGAACATCGAAGAGATTGAAAATATTATTTTCGACGGCGGTTTAATTGCAAGCTGCACCATGAAGTTGAAAGCGGGAATTTCTGCGGCAAGACTTCAAAGTATTCAGGAAAATCCCAACGTACTAAGCGTTTCATATATCGCATTATAAAAAATGAAAAGGGACATTGTTAAAGTGTCCCTTTTGTTTACACAAATTTTAATTCAATCATCTCTTTTACCATGCCGTGGTAATACGGGAGCCGCGTCAGTTGCGCAATTCCGTCAATATCCATGCTGTCAAACTCAAATACAAAAGAAGAAAATTCCTGTCTGATTTTATCTTTTATCTCTTCCGGATAATTTAGCGTTTCGATGAACGGAAGAATTGATTCGTAAAATTTTGGAATACCCGCAGCAAATTTTGTATTAAAGGTTTCTAATGTCGGTTTCTCTTTTGCTGCAAAAACAAAATTCACAAAAGGCGCAGAAAGAATTTCAATTGCTTCATCGGCAAAGCTAATTCCTTTAGAAAATTTATCGCCCGATAAATTCAAATCACCAACAAGCAAAATTGGAGTTTTCAGTTCATCCGCTTTGTTTATTTGAAGTGATATTTTTACTTGCTGGTCATAGAGTTCAGCAAAAACTATTTTGCTTAGAATCGCTTCGTTAGATGAAACGTCGCCCAAAAGAGTAATTTCGGAAATCTTTTTTTGATCTTCGTTAGCTGAAGGAAAATACAAATAGGAATTACAAAATTCGCTTTCGAATGAAACTCCGCCGAGCTTTGAAATAAACAACTCTTCATGCTTCAGCAGATCAAGCGTGGGAATTAATCCGACGGCATTGTCCTCTTTTTCTAAAGTCGTTGTAATTTGAGCCGATGGTAAGAATGAAATCTGTTTTTTTTCTTCATCGGAAAACGAGAAAGCAAAAAAACGCGAAAAAAGATTATCGGGGAATAGATACTTCATAGAAGAAAAAAGCCGCCAAACGGCGGCTTGTCGTTTTACTAATTCTTTTTAGATTTAATTCTTGCCGCTTTACCGGAAAGCTCACGAAGATAAAATAATTTTGCTCTTCGCACGTCGCCTTCTTTAAGCAGTTCAACTTTTGCGATCTTCGGCGAATAGAACGGGAAAATTCTTTCAACGCCAACGCCGCTGGAAACTTTTCTTACGGTGAACGTTTTGTTTTCCTGTCCGCCGCGAATACTGATAACGTCCCCTTCAAATGCCTGGATTCTTTCCTTATCGCCTTCAATAACTCTCACATGTACTTTAATGTGGTCGCCTGAACGAAAATTCGGCATGTCAATTTTTGGTTGTTGCTCGGGCAACAATTCATGTAAGCTAATCATGATTTACTCCGCTAATTTATTTTTTTTCCATTTTTCTGTTACTAATTTTGCTTGCTCTTCGCGCCACTGTTGTACCGCTTGATGATTTCCACTAAGCAGAACGTCGGGAACTTTCATCCCTTTAAATTCTGCTGGTCTTGTATAATTCGGCGCCGAAAGAAGTTCTCCATCTTGAAACGAATCATTCAAGGCGGAAAGGCTATCGTTCAACACACCGGGGATTAACCGTACAATTGCATCTACCATAAGTAGGATAGGAAGTTCTCCGCCGGTTAATACAAAATCGCCGATTGAGATTTCATCGGTTGCAAATTTTTCTCTTACCCGGTCGTCAATTCCTTTATAATGTCCGGCGAGAAAAATAATATTTTCGCAAAGCGAAAAATCATTTGCGGATTTTTGTGTAAACAACTTTCCTTTAGGTGATGTTAACACAATTTTATCGTACTTACGTTCTGCAGTAAGTTTTTCAAGTATCGCAAAGAACGGTTCGGGTTTAAGAAGCATTCCGGCTTCCCCTCCGAACGGTTTGTCGTCAATTTGTTTATACTTATTTAAGGCATAATCGCGAAGATTATGGACAACAATTTCTACTTTTTGTTTATTCTGCGCTCGTTTAAGGATGCTTGTGTTTAAAGGACTTTGGAGCAGTTCAGGTACGGCCGAAATAATATCAATTCTCATCATCCTCGAAATAACTCTTATCAACTTTTAAATATAGTATCTTATCCTGTTTATCAAATCGATCTATAAGTTCTTTAAGCGCCGGTATCAAGATTTCGTTTCCTTCATCGTCGTGTACAACATAAACATCGTTTGTGGGAAGCGAAAGAACGTCCTCTATTTTTCCAAGGTATTCGGCGTTGGCAAAAACCTTGCTCTCTAATAAATCCTTAATTAAAAAACTAAAATCAGATTGTTCGCTCGCACCATCATCTAAAAGAAAAACTTCTTTTTCAAGAAGGATGGAACTTGCTTCCCGCGAATCAAAACCTTCGAGTAAAAGAACTAAAGAATCACCAGTTCTTTTAGAAGATTGAACGAGTAATTTTTTTTTACTTCCAAAAAAATCGACGAAACAAAAATCAATCGGGAGAAATTTTTCAAAATTATTTTTAAAAATTTTAACTTTAACTTCTCCACCTTTTCCATAAACAGAAGTAATCTTGCCAAAAAGAAGGAAATCGGTCAATAGGAATTAATCTTCAATATCAAGAATAGCTCTTTTCCCTTGTTTAGCAGCCACGGCTGTTAATAAGGTTCTCATAGCCAGTGCGGTCTTTCCTTTTTTGCCGATAACTTTTCCAATATCGTTTGGTCCAACCTTCAAAGAAAAAACAATTTTTTTCTCTTCGTTTACTTTTTCCTGTATCACTACGGCATCAGGATTATCAACGAGATGTTTTGCTATGAATTCGACGAATTCCTTCATGGAAGAATCTCCTAAATTAGAGCCGGGTGCTTTTAGAATTAAGTAAAAAAAGCAAAACAGAAAGGCGTAAGCTGCTTAAGCCGGCTGTTCCGCTTTTTCTTCAGAAGCAGCTCCCTTTACTTCTGCAGTACTGGTATCTTTCTTCTTATCTTTCTTAGCCGCTTTCCTCTCGGAGGAAGCTTCTTTAAGCTTTTTCCAGTTTTCCATAGCGGTCTCAATTTCTTCCGGTTGAGCGCCGCGCTTTAGTAATTCTTGTTTTAAGGTAATTCCTTTAGAACGGAAAAGGCTTTTCACCGTATCGGTAGGCTGAGCGCCAACACTTAACCAATACAAAGCCCGGTCTTCTTTAATATCAACTACAAGCGGATTCGCTTTAGGATTGTAAAGACCGATTGCTTCTAAAAATTTTCCATCTCTTGGTGAACGGGAATCAGCAGCGACAACTTTGTAAATTGGTTGTCTCTTCTTTCCCATTCTGCGTAATCTTAACTTAACTGCCAAATTGTATATTCTCCAAATTAGTCACTTTTCTTAATTAAAATTAAAACTTTTCTTGTTAAAAACCGAATTTAAAAAGCCTTTTTGCTTCATTCTTCCGATCATTGTCTGCATTTCTTGAAATTGTTTGATCAATCGGTTCACTTCCTGTATTGAAGTGCCGCTCCCTTTCGCAATTCTCTTCCTTCTGCTGCCGTTCAGCACTTTGGGCGCTCTGCGTTCTTCAAGGGTCATTGAGTTGATTATCGCCTCAATGCGAACTAACGCTTTGTCGTCAATTTTCGCGTCTTTCATCATCGCCGGATTTAAACCGGGAACCATCGACATGATCGAAGAAAGCGATCCCATTTTTTTTATCATTTTTATTTGACTTCGGAAATCATCAAAATCAAATTTATTCTTCAGAAGTTTTTCTTCAAGCCGGGCTGAATCTTTTTCATCAAAAACTTCCTGCGCTTTTTCAACTAAGGAAATAACATCGCCTTTGCCGAGGATTCTTGATGCGAGTCTCTCGGGATAAAAAGATTCAATTGCGTTGAGCTTTTCTCCATTCGAAATAAATTTAATCGGCTCGCCTACAACAGCGCGGATTGAAAGCGCACAGCCGCCTTTAGAATCGCCATCCAACTTAGTTAGCACTATTCCGGAAAAATTTACTTTTTCGTGAAAAGCTTTTGCCGAATTGACCGCATCCTGACCGGTCATCGAATCAACAACAAACAAAGTTTCGGTTGGTTTTACAAGTTCTTTAATATCCGAAATTTCCGTCATCAATGTTTCATCAACATGAAGACGTCCGGCGGTATCAATAATGATCGTATCGTGCCCATTCGCCTTGGCAAACAAAAGCGCTTCGCTCGAAATTTTTCGTGCGTCTTTTTCTTCAAGAGAAAAAACCGGAATTGAAATTGATTTTCCGAGTTGTTTCAATTGATCAATTGCAGCAGGGCGATATATATCTGCGGCAACAAGCAGCGGCTTTCTATTTAACTGCTTCAGCTTACCGGCAAGTTTTCCGGAAAAAGTTGTTTTACCGGAACCTTGAAGTCCGACAATAAGGATAATTGTTGGTCCGGTCGGATTCAATTCCAGCTCGGAATTATTTGCGCCGAGTAGAAGCGTTAATTCATCATAAATGATTTTAGTAATTAACTGCCCCGGAGTTATAGAAGCAAGAACCTCTTGCCCCAAAGCTTTTTGCGTAACTTTTTCAATAAACTCTTTAGCTACTTTGTAATTAACATCGGCATCCAAAAGCACGCGGCGAATTTCGCGCAACGTTTCGGAAATATTTTTTTCGGTAATTTTTCCTTGCCCGCGAACTTTTTTTAAGGCAAGTTCTAATTTTGCACTAAGATCTTCAAGCATAATTTTTAAGAGGACTTTGCGGCGTTTGCACCTGAAACAACTTCAAGAATTTCTTTGGTGATTGCCGCCTGGCGCGCTTTATTATAGGTGATTTTTAAAGATCTAATTAATTCCTTTGCATTCGTCGAGGCATTGTCCATTGCGGTCATACGCGCGCCGAACTCCGATGCGTTTGACTCTAAAAGCATTCTCCACATCTGGCTTTGTAAATGTTTCGGAAGTAATGAATCGATAATTTCCTTTTGACCCGGTTCAAAAATATAATTAACGGTTGAATGTTTTACTTTTTCAGCATCACCAAAAGAGATAGGCAAAAACTGTTCACGAACGATCTCCTGGCGGACAACTGATTTAAATTCATTATAAACAACTACAACTTTATCGAATTCCCCTTTTAAATAACCTTGAATCATTTCATCGGAAATGGATAAAGCATCGGCAAACTTTAAATGTCCGAAAATCCCAACGGTATTACCGGCAATTTGATAATCTCTTTTTCTGAAAAAATCGAAACCCTTTTTCCCGATGCAGTAGAGAGAATATTCTATCTGCTGCGGAATGAAGTCATCTTCTATAAGTCGTACAGCTTCTTTCAGAATGTTGGTATTGAAAGCTCCGCACAAGCCTTTATCGGAAGTTAAAACAACTACAAGCGCTTTCTTTACAGTTCTGGTTTCGAAGAAAGGATTTGCGCTGCTCAACTCATCCGTTAAAAGATGACTAACTAAACCGGAAATTTTTCTTGCATACGGTCGGGCGCTAACAACATTATCTTGAGCACGGCGTAATTTAGCCGCAGCAACCATCTTCATTGCTTTGGTAATTTGCTCGGTGTTTTGCACACCTTTAATTCTTCGCCGTATGTCTCGTAATGTTGCCATACTTTAGACGCTCTTTTTAAATGTTTGCGTAAATTCAGTTCCGGCTTGTTTCAACAAAGTAACCGTGTTTTCTTTCAGTTCTTTTGTTTCTCTAATTGATTTTAATATTTCAGGATATTTCACATCAACAAATTCAAGAAATTCTCTTTCATATCTTTTAACATCCGCAAGAGGAATTTCATCAAGGTATCCGTTTGTTCCCATAAAAATACTTGCTACTTGCCGTTCAACCGGAACAGGAACATACTGCCCTTGCTTTAATAATTCAACTAAGCGAGAACCGCGTGTTAAAGTTTTTTTAGTTGAAGCATCCAAATCAGAACCGAATTTAGCGAAGGCTTCAAGTTCGCGATACTGCGCTAAATCAAGCTTCAAACTACCGGCAACTTTTTTCATCGCTTTAATTTGTGCGTTACCGCCAACGCGCGATACCGAGATACCAACGTTAATAGCGGGGCGAACGCCTGCATTAAACAAGTTCGATTCAAGATAAATCTGACCGTCGGTAATAGAAATTACGTTTGTCGGAATGTAAGCGGAAACGTCTCCTTGCTGCGTTTCGATCACTGGTAACGCCGTTAAACTTCCACCGCCGAGGTCTTCACTTAATTTTGAAGCTCTTTCCAATAAGCGTGAATGGAGATAAAAAACATCTCCGGGATACGCTTCGCGTCCCGGAGGTCTTCTCAACAATAATGAAAGTTCTCTATAAGCAACTGCTTGTTTTGAAAGATCATCATAAATTACAAGCGCGTGTTTTCCGTTATCTCTAAAAAATTCTCCCAATGTTGCACCGGCATAAGGAGCAATAAATTGAAGAGGCGCCGGGTCAGATGCCGAGGCAGCGATAACCGTTGAGTATTCCATTGCGCCGGCTTCCTGCAATTTTGCAACTACCTGCGCAACTGTGGAATTTTTTTGTCCGACAGCAACATAAATACAAAATACAGGATTAACGCCTAACTTTGCAGCTTCTTCCGAGTGAGTAAATTTCTGATTAATAATAGCGTCAACAGCAACGGCGGTTTTACCGGTTTGGCGGTCACCGATAATTAATTCTCTTTGTCCGCGTCCGATAGGAATCATTGCATCAACGGCTACAATACCGGTTTGAAGCGGTTCTTTAACGGGTTGACGTTGAATTACGCCGAGCGCTTTTCTTTCCATCGGTAAAAATTGATCGGTGTTAATTGGGCCCTTTCCGTCAAGCGGTGTACCTAACGGAGTAATCACGCGTCCGAGCATTGCATTGCCAACGGGCATTGAAGCAACTCTGCCGGTTCGTTTAACCTGGTCGCCTTCTTTAACTAAAGAAGAATCTCCAAACAAAACGCAGCCGACGCTGTCTTCTTCAAGGTTGAGCACCATACCAAAAACATCATTTGGAAACTCAACAAGTTCGCTCGCCATAACTTTTGATAAACCGTAAACGCGGGCAATACCGTCGCCAACCTGCAGCACGGTTCCAAAGTCGTAAACATCAACTTCGTTTTGGTATCCGGAAATCTGTTTCCGGATTATCGCTGTTATTTCATCTGGTTTTAAATCTACCATAATAAATTCCTTTAGAATTCGCCATCAGCGAATCATTAGTTTAATGAAGCTCCGCCGATTTTTAATTGATTTTTTATTAATGCCAATTGATGCTGAAGCGATGCGTCGTAAATTTGATCGCCGCATTTTGCTACAAATCCGCCTATCAGGCGTTCATCAACTGAAAGCGTAAACAATACTTTTTTATTTAGAATTTTTTCAAACGCAAGTTTTATCGGTTCAAGCTCAATGCTGCTTAACGGATATGAAGTTGTTAAAGCTACCGGAATAATTCCCATCGCTTCGTTTTTATAATCAACAAAAGCTGAAAGAACTTCTTCAAGAACATTCTCCCTTCCTTTGCGAATCATGAGTGAAACAAATTCAAAAAATTCATTTGAGACGCGATCTTTAAAAAGCGTTGTAAATACGGCAGCTTTATCTTTCGCTTTGATGATGGGATTCTTGAAGAATCTTTTCACTTCATCGGTCTGCCCGAACGCGGCAAGAACAACATCAACGTCTTTTGCAAATGAAGGTAATGCCTTTCTTTCTTCTGCAAAATCGAGAAGACTCTTAGCATATTTTACGGCAACTTTATTTACAGCCATGAGTTAGTTCTTTTGAATTTCATCAATATATTTTTTGATCATTTCCGCGTTTGCGTTTTTATCAATACTCTGCTTCAATATTTTTTCAGCAATTGAGAGAGAAAGGTCTGCAACTTGATTTTTAAGTTCGGCAAACGCCTCAAGCTTTTTGCGTTCAATTTCTTGCGAAGCGTTGTCAATCAATTTCTGAGATTGTGCTTTGCTTTCTTCAAGTAATTGATTTTTCAATTTATCTGCATACAAACGGCTATGTTCAACAATTTTTTTCGCTTCATCTTCGGCTAAAAGAAGTTGCTTTTTATTGTCTTCAATCATTTGCTTCGCTTCTTGGTTAGCTTTTTCAGCCATAAGAAGAGAGTCTTTAATCTTTTGTTCTCTTTCATCTAAAGCAGTAAGAATGGGCTTCCATGCAAACTTCTTCAAAATAAAAAGGAGAATAAGAAATGTGAGGACGGTCCAGAACGCTAATCCGGGGTTAACGGAAAGGAGACCGCCGCTGCCGCCCTCTTCACCTGAAGAGAAGAACGCAGCCAATGCTATTATTGAAAAACCTAACATAATTTAACCTTTAACTTTAAAGTAAAGAAACGAAACCAACTATGTTCCGGTTATTATTTACCAGCAAGAATAAAGCAAATAACAAGTGCAAACAAAGAAATACCTTCGATTAACGCAGCGGCGATAATCATAGAAGTTCTAATGTTACCTGCAGCTTCAGGTTGTCTTCCGCTTGCATCCATTGCAGATGCGGCTAATTTGCCGATTCCGAGCGCGCCGCCGATGATTGTCATTCCGGCTCCGATACCTGCTGCTAAAAGTGCTATACTACCAGTCATTGTGTTTCTCCTTTAATGAAATAAATTATTTAATGATCTTGATGATAAGCCATGCCGATAAATAAAGATGAAAGCATGGTGAAAATAAACGCTTGAAGTAGTGCGACCAAAATTTCAAGCAAATAAATGAACAACGCCATGCCGATGGAAACCGGCGCAACGTAATACGAATGTAGAACAAAAATCAAACTGATTAACGCATAAATAACAATATGTCCCGCAGTCATGTTTGCGAAAAGACGAATTGCCAATGCAAACGGTTTTGTGAATAATCCGAGTATTTCTACTACCAGCATAATCGGCAGCAAAAAAACCGGAACGCCGTGCGGAATTAATCCCTTAAAATATCCGAATAATCCGTTTTTATTTATTCCGGCAAGTTGAATTACACCAAATGAAAAAATTGCCAGCACGGAGGTTACCGTGATATTACTTGTTACGGTTGCCGAGTAAGGGATGAGTCCAAGAAAGTTACTTAAAAGAATAAAGAAAAATGCTGTTAGTAAATATGGTAAAAATTTTTCGTACCCTTTTCCAATTGTAGGTTTGGCAATCTCGTCGCGGACAAATTCAATTAAAATTTCAAAAAGCGTTCCTACCCCTTTGGGTACAAGTGATTTTTTGTATGAGTTTGAAACGCGGATCATTAAAAAAACTAAAAGAGCCGCAGCAATCCATAAGAAAAAAACGTGCTTGGTAATTGATAAATCTAAACCGAAGAGGTGAATAGGTGGAAATGTAAAAGAGCCGAACGGAGCGAAATCCAATGTTTTGTTATCCATAATATGATGCATGATCCAATCGCTGCCGGAACCGGTGCGCGCGGTTGAATCTTGCTTCAAAGTATCGACAATTGCTGTTATATGCTGTTCGCTCATATTTTTTTATCAGTAATAAGAGACTTTCGTTTCACCAAAATAATAATTTCGGCGGTAAGAAAGTAAAAGTAAAATAAAAAGATGTCAAATATAAAATATTTTTGGCTAATCTTCAAGAAATACAGCAACAGAAAAACCATTCCTAATATATAAGCCATTCGCAGCAGCATTCCTCCAAAAACAACAAGGAGGAAAACCTGCTCATTTTTTTGCAACGACCACATTATTGCCGAGAATCCTATTGCAAAATTAGGAAGAACTACAATCTGCGCCAAGAGGAGAGGAAGAAAAAAATCAAAATCAATCAAATTTTGTAAGAAAGAGGCAAAAAAAAGTGCAAGAACGATGAAATTAAGAGCTAATGCCAAGAAAAAAATTTTATTTTTTTTCAGCATCTTGTTTTTTTCCTAAGTCGATGGTGGTTTTAATAAGATTGTACGTCCCGGCAAATCCGCCAAACAAGCCAAGACAGACGGTAAACCACGGCGAAGAATCAAATTTGCCGTCAAGCCACGAGCCTAAAAATATTAATAAAACTAACGTTGCGGCAAATTGTACTCCTAATCCTAAATAAGGTCCGGCTTGCTGGAACGAGTTCTTAAGCTCAACGCCGTTTTTGTCAATTCCCTTTTTCATTTTTTTCCATTGTACTTTTACCTTCAAAGCGAGCGCCTTCTTCAACAACAAGAATGTTTGCAAGTAAGTCGCCCATCAGCATTGAATTTTTTTCGAGAATAACTTTACCGGAAGCGTAAACGGAACCAAATATTTTTCCGCCGATGGTAATGTTAGCCGCCTTAACTTCACCATGTATTTCCGCACTACTTCCGAGCACTACATTTCCACCAAGCGTTACATCACCCTTGATAATTCCATCTACTCGTAGGCTTCCTTCCGATGAAAAATTTCCATTTACCACTGCGCTTTTATTTATCATACTTAAATTTTCCAAACTCGTATCGCTCGAAACAAATTTCATTTTTTCTCCTTATTGATTAGCAAATATTTTTTCAGGATCAAGGACTAAACCGTTTTTCCAAATTTCAAAATGTAGATGAGGTCCGGTAGTGAGCTTGCCGGAATTGCCGGAGAGCGCAATCAATTCACCTTGAGTAACAAAATCTCGTGCAACTTTTATCAATTGGCTGCAATGCTTGTAAACCGTAACATACTCATCCGAGTGAGCTATGATTATCATGTAGCCGTCGTTCACGGTGTAATCTGCAAAGATAACATACCCATTGGCAGCCGCATAAATAGGCGTTCCAACCTTCACGGCAAAGTCGGTTCCGAAATGTCCGTTCTCCGCGGAAAAACTTCTGCTCACAAAACCATTTATCGGTTTTCGAAAAATAATTGTCGGCTGCGTTTGAGCAGACAACAAATCTTTGAATACATTCCAGATACTTCCGCCGATTTCCTTCCTATCATCCGGAGAATTTTTGATGAGAGAGGAATCAGCCAGGTAAATTGCATTCTTCAAATTTTGATTTGTTTTTTTAAGCTTATCAATTTCAATAACAAGCATATTTATTTTTTCATTCAGAGACTGAAACTCGCCGAAGCCTTTTACTCTTGTAATATCACTCTCTTGAAGCAGAAGATATTTTGCCGGTGTGAAAGTGTAAAACAAAGAGAGAAGGATAAATATGATTATCGAATAGATCATAACCACAAAGAAAAGCATTTTTCCTTTTACGGTTTGATTCTGTATAACCGATTTATTTGAATTGGGTAAAACGATAACGGAAAATCCGTATTTCGTTAGAAGTTGTTTTATGCTTTGCATATTTTTTTATTCATTTTTTTTCAACACGGTAACAATTTTCTCCAGCACCATTTCCGGAAGCAGCTTTCGTCCGCAATTGAAATGCCTGAGCGGACACTCTTTGTAACCATGAATTCCACACGGTTTGCAAGAGAGATTATTTAATTCAACCGTTTCACTTTTTTCATTATACGGTGAAAAACCGAATTCCGGAGTTGTGGAGCAATAAATAGTTACAACAGGAATTTCAGCCGCCATTCCAAAATGCGTTGGAGCGCTATCGTTCGTTAATACCATCTTGCATTTCGAGAGGAGATATATTGTCTCCACTACTGTAAACGATCCTGAAATATTTACACAATTGTCATCAAGCGCTAAACGGATTTCTTCATTTAAGTCGAATTCCGTTTCAGATCCGATAAGCAAAATTAAATAATTTTTTTTTATTAGCTCACCACACACCGATGTAAAATGTTCTTTGGGATAACGTTTTGTATTCCACACACTTCCGGGAGCTACGGCAATAATTTCTTTTCCATTTTTAAGAGAAGAGAGAGAAGTATCAACTTTCACTTTTATATTTTCAGAGATGGAAATTTTCGGGATATATTTTGAATAACAATTCTCCACGTTGTTCGTAACAAGCGAAATATTTCTTAACGTCTCATGCAGTTCATAGTTATAGTTTACAAGGTGCTTATACGCTGAAGGAAATGATGCAGTAGTAAAACCAACGGATTCTTTTATGCCGGAGAACAAAACAAGAAGTGACGACCGCAAGGAACGATGGGGCGCGATGACAATATCATAGTTTTTTTTTCGCAGCTCATTTGCAAATGACAGAAGCGCTTTGATTCCTTTGTGTTTTTTTCGCTTATCATAAATTATTACTCCATTTACAAACTGAGACGCTTCAAAGATTTCCGCATTTCGGGGAATTGTAACAACATCAATTTTTGCATTCGGATTTTTTTCAGCGAGCACTTGCAGCATTGGTAAGGTTAATACCGCGTCCCCAATAAAAGCCGTTTGAATGACAACGATGTTTTTTTTTTTTAGAATTTCCATCTGTCATGCATCCACAACCATTGCTCGGGGGCTGTTTTAATTGCTTCTTCCAACATAGCCGTGTGACGTTGACTAATTTCAAGGATTTTTTCATCTTCATCCGTAGGCAAATTCTCGAGTGAAACTTCTTCAAAGCGAATCCGATATTTTAAATCCTTTTCTCTATGCATCAACGCAAAAATAATCGGGGCGCCGGTTTTAACCGCCAATGATGCGGGTCCGCTAAAACATGTTGACAATCTGCCGAAAAATAATACTCTCTTACTTTCTTTCGGCGCACGTTGATCAGCGGCGAGGAGAACAATGTGTTTTTCCAACAACTCTTTGTAAAAATTTCTCACCGAAATACCGAGCGTAATCATTCTATTCCCCCATTTCGATCTATACTTTACCATCCAATCGCTCACCATAGTATTACGCTGTTCTTTCATAATCACGCCAAACGGTACACCCATTTTTTTTGAAATTGCCAAGGTAGCGTATTCCCAGTTTGCAGAATGTGAAACGAGTAATATCACTCCCTTTTTATCTGAATATTTTTTTTCAAGTAAAGAAAAATTTTCGAAATGAAAAAGCTTCTCTATGTCTTTTTCATTCAGAACCGGAAGGCAGAGAATTTCAATCAATGTAATTGCAAGACTTTTGTAACAATCAAACGCTGTTTTATTAACTTCATTTTCCGAGAAAGCTGGAAAGGCTAAACCCAAATTCTTCTTCACAACGTCTTTTCGGATCGGTAAAAAATAAAAAAAGAAGGAAGCAAGCGGAGTTGCAAATTTTCGCGATCTTTCAATACCGAGAAGACAAAATATTTTGCTGAGTGAACTAAAAAGGAAATATTCTAAAGCGTTTTTCAAACTTGAATTAATGATAATAAAATGACTTCAAAAAAATTTACTGTAAATATACCAGCAAATCACTTTGATAGCAAAATAGGCTGCAAAACTTATCTAATTTTTTTTCAATAAGGAATGTCGAGAAAGGAAAAATAAAAAAGGCTGGCATGCGCCAGCCTTTCATCAAATGATCACTAATTAGTCATTATACGTCTTTGCCATGTATCGTCTCTCAATTCTCCACGCATGGAAGAATTAATCAATTGATAATCGGAAAATCCTGTTAAGTCTGCAAACACAAAGTAAACTCCTCCTTCTAAATTATTATATTGCCATATTTCATAGGGCTTCGAATCAAGCTGGTTCGGGTAGCGCTCAATTTCACTCGGTTCTCCATAAATGAGATAAACACGTCCTCTATCGGTTTTCCATCCTTCTTTTTTCATGGCGGAAAATTTTTGATTGGCATAATCAACCCTCGTAAAATAATTTATGAATGCTTCGTTTTCCGTTGTTTCGGGTTTATCGTCCTTCTCCTTCCAAAATCTATGCAGATATTCTCGTTTACCTTCAACTGAGCTTAATGTTTTGTATTTGTCAATTTGATCTTTGTTGGCGAGATATTTAGATTTAGAGAAAAGTAAGTCGCATTCTTCTACCGATAAAATTGCAAACTGGCTCGACATAAAATCAGCATTACCCATTAGTTTAAATGATGTGTCTGAAATTGTCGGGTTATAAACGAAAAACTTTTTAGACGAATATGCTTTATTAGTTGCCGTAGAATCTATTGCAACCAAAACAAGCGTGTACGCGCCGGTAGGCATTTTCGAAATGTTTATCGTACTAACTTCTACTCGAGATTCTGTTTTATTTGAAATATTTTTCTTTTTTGAAAAGACGACATTGCCTGCTGCATTATAAAGGAATGAATGAACGTCAACATATCCTTTGGCAGCTAACAAATTATATAATTCGGTATAATAATAAACTACAGGAAGATTTTCTCCGAAAAGTAAACCTGGAGCAGGAATAACTTCCATTGTGTTTTTGTAAAAAATAGATTCTTTTTGCCCGGCACCCTGTATAATTCTAGAAGCAAGCTGAATATCACTAACAAATATTTTGTTGGCAGGAATGGGAAGTAAATTTATTTTTTCCTTGAACGAAATATTGTTCAGCTTATCGTAAAAATCAGAAACTGTGATTGATAAAATATATCTGCCAGGTAAAAGTGCAAATCCTACAACACCCGTGAGATTTATATTTTTTCCCAATTCGAGTGAATCTGCATCTTGATTTTTAATACGCCAATCTTTTTGCTCAACAACTTTTCCAGAAGCACTATCAGCTATTGTTAAGTTGACGATGCTTTCAACTTCATAAAGAGAGTCAATATGTTTTGTAAGCAAACTCGATTGTAGAATAGAATAATAGATTTCCAGATACTTTGTATTAGAATCATAGCGAAAAGAAGCGTAATCAAATTCAAAACTAATTTTCTTTTGAGAAAAAAGAGATGTAAAAATTATGCTTACTAAGAAAATGATTTTTTTCATAACGAGTAAAGAAAAAAAAGGCTGGCATCTCCGCCAGCCTTTGTAAGATTTATTCAGTGAATTAAAATCCCAATTTCACGTTCACTATATTGTTCGCATTAAAATAAGCAGATGACCGATAAGCATAATCGATCGTAATTTTCATCCCGGCATCCAACACTACTCCAAATCCAAAACTTGAACCAAATATTTGATATTCTTGTGTATTGTTGCCACTGGCATTAGTTAGACCGCCACGCAGATAAAACATATGCTGATAACCGAATTCTGCGCCAACTTTAATAAGATCATCCATAAAGTTATTATGCTCAAAAGAAGTTGCGACTAATCCTTGAAAATTGTTCGAGAATTCATTCTCATAGGCAAATCCCATCTCTAATTGAGACGGAAGTTCAAATGGGGCAGAATCAATCTTATAGTTTTGCAAACCTCTCAAGGCATTGTCTTCCGATGCAGTTCTAAGAAGATCAGACCCATCAAACTTCATTTGTGGTCCAATATTTCTAATTACCAAACCAAATTTCAATCCTGGGATTTCGGCTAAATTATTGTACTGAACTCCAGCGTTTAATCCGAATCCAGTCGCACTGGTATTTACAATTTTTTCAGTGATTACGTTAAAGGTAAAACCTATCTGCACTCTATCTGTTATGGCGTTGGAATATGAAAGCCCTAACGTGATGTATGCCGGAGAAAAGGTAGAACCTGTTCCTTGAGGATTTGAAACAGTAGTTACTGGTATATCACCAAAATCAATTGATTTTACGCTGAAGGCAATTGAACCAAATCCTTCAAATTTGGAAGAAATCGCTGCAGTTGAAACACCAATATCTGCAATGTAAGACATATGCGAGAAAAAAGCCTCAACTGCGCTTGGTGATGTTCCCAATCCAGCCGGATTAACAAATAATGCCTCAGTTCCGCTTAGCCCGGCAACATCAGCGCCATTTAAGCTTAGTGAACGAGCGCCGACGGGAATCAAAAGCTCTTGAGCTCCCGCAGTTGCATTTCTTCTTCCGCCACCGGCAAAAACCAGTGACGCAGCAAAAAAGAAAATCAATGTTGATATTAAAAAGTTATTATTTCTAAAGTACATTTAAATCTCCTGATATTAGTTGAGATAAAAAATTTCTACAATCTGTCAATGTATTGAGTTTCTTGAATTACAGCAATTTTAAGAACTTTATTTCCTACATTCGGTAATTCTATATAAGCGATATACATACCGCTACCAACCGGCAAGCCTGAATTATTTCTTAAATCCCAATCTGCATAAGGGCTTGTATCGTCCTTAGAGATTTTTTGTACAAAAATACCGGCTAAAGTATAAATTCGAATTGTTGCCTGTTTGGGGAGATTAGTAAATCTTACAAATCGCTGATACTTATCTCTTTCTAATGCGTTAGCTCCAAAATATGGATTTGGATAAACAGAGATATTATTGAGATTTGTCTTAGCCGCTTCAAAGTTATTTGCGTTAGGAGCAGTAGCTGTTACTTCAAATACATCACCAGCAGATAAAGGTTTGTAAGTCAGCAGTCTAACGATTGTTCCAGGTTCAGGTAGTTCTCCGCTGAACACAAATTGACCGAATTTATGATCTGTTGAAAGCGAAGTGCCTGATGATGCTGGTAACGGACCGTTTGGGTCTATATCAGGATCAGTATAAGCATATATTTCTTCCCAATCACCTTTTTTCGTTCTTGTCCAAAGAAAATCCGGTATAGCACGCGTTGAATCATTGACGTATTTATCAAGAATCTTCACCAACAATTTTTTATCTTGTGCGGGAGAATCTCCTAATTGATAAACGGTAAACGGCAACGGATTTCCAATGGTAGTAAATGTTCCGGTGTTATTAAAGCCGGCATACGTTCCCAACTTATCGGAACCAGCAAAAGGAGCAGCGAAGGTCATCCGAGAATAATAAAACTGAGAAGTATCCTTGAACCTAATTTCATATGAGTTATATCCTAATCCTTGATCAGAAGGCTTGGTTTGCCATGTAAATAGTCCTAAAGTTGTTGCTGAGCCACCGGGTTTAACCTTCCATTTAGAGGTAGAATTCAAATCGGTTAGAACGCTCTTCGGTTTTGCAATAGGTCCTTTTCCGTTAGCAACTTCAATCACATCTTTAACACGATAACGTGAACCACCGATACTATCTCGTCCGGTATTGTTCACCATAACCATAAACCCGTCAATAATATTTTTTGAAATTGTATCCATTCCATAATCGGTCATCTTATAGAGCAAAGTATCGCCCGTAGTTTTATCTACAAGATTATAATACGATGAGTCAACCGAACCCACTATTTCAACGGCATATTTATGACCTGTCAATGCGTATGGGTCAACAATTTTGAATATGACTGATCCATCACCGTTCCCGGTAGTTTGCGGTGCGGATAAATGTTGTCCATCAACAAACGGAGTTGTATTATCAATCCTTTGTTCTGTCGGCAAGTATTCTACGATGTCCGGCGTACTTTCTAAGTATTGAGGTGTTGTTGCATCTGACTTAGCTGCGCCATAAGCAGAAACAGCAAAGTAATATGGCGTTCCATTTATTAAATCACTTCCAGTAATATCACTTGCTTTGATGGTTAAAAAGTGTCTGAGTCCACTGTTTTCACCGGCAATAACTGGCGCTTTTACACGTTCATCATTTATTAGCACATAATCCTCAATAACACCCACATTATTATTTAGATCGTATGTTGCTTTTACCACGGGGTGTGCACCTGTGGCATCTCTGAATTCCCAAATTCTATACCCTTCAAAAGAGTAGAATGGATTATTGTATAATTCTGCTTTATCATCCCACCAAAGCGTAATAGTTCCATCTCCTACAAATGCATGGACTTTTGGTTTTGGCGGGGCTGGAGGAAGATTAAAATTAACGGTATATGCAAATTGAGCGACAGCATCTTTAATCTTTAGTTCTTTAACACTCTTGATGTTGCTGCTTCCACGTCCAATAATGGTTCCAACAACAACTTCCTGCGTATCACCAGGAGACATAGTGAAAGGTCCGGAACTCATAAGATGTCTTCTGTCACCTCCGGCAAATCCACCAGGCCAACCGGCTCCTTCATACCATCCGGTTTTACCAACTGGGTCTCCGGTTAAAACATATTTTGTAGCTTTTCCTGTTTGGGGGTCTATAAAGTTAGATCCATTCCATACTTTTCCTTTTAAGTAATAATAGAATTCTTGAGCGCCAGCAGCAGTCCCTTGAGTTGGATCTTTGTAAATTGTGCTAGTGTTAATATAAAAGGCGAAAGCCGTCATAGGCAAATTAATAAATCCGGGTCCACGCAACTCACCACCAAATGTCCCATAGTCTTCAGCATCGTTAACGCCGTTTTTGTTTATATCTTGCCCAGCAACACCTTTCAAAAGAGGTCCCTGGAAAAAGTCATATCCAACAGACGGGGGAGCAGCGCCATACTTTGCATCATAATTTGTTGAATTGTAAGTATAGCCTAAGCTCAGTACAGTATCACAACCTGTAAAATCATCGTTTGCTTCACCTAAATCTGTATCAGACCAGGCTCCAAGGAATAAACTATCAATTGTATTTGAACCTTTGTTAATGAGTTTGTAGCGTTTAAAAACCACATCGCCCAAATCACCCGTTCTGTTGAAGGCGAATGTTAAACATTGTTCTTCAAGACCTATAGGTTTGGTTCCATACGTAAAAGCTGTCTTTACGGGATCAAGATCATTGGAAACATACCAACACATTTCATCACCCGTGAATTTAGGGACATGTTTTCCATTAACGATTTCGGAAGGAGCGCCGTCTTCCCAAGGCCATTCTTCATAATCTTTTTGGAAAGCTTCTCTAGTAGAACCAGGTGGAAGTAAATCCCAATCCTTGCGAACTTTATACACTCGGTAACGAGGGTCGCTTGGATCAGCGGCTTTTTGAGTAAGTGCATCTATAGGTCCGGCTTGCAGTCCGTGCCTGTATACACTACCGCCAACACGAACTTCACCGTTCACTTGTCCGCCCCACATCAAACCATCTTCAAAGATAGCAGAGATTTGAGCATTTTCACCACCAGGCCAGAAAAATCCACCGCTACCAGCAACGGGTTCATACGAGCCATCACCATTATTGGATAGATACATTTTAATCTGATTAATAGCGATGTATGTGTAAAAGTCATTGGTGTTAGGTTTATGTAAAGAGTTTTTCTGATCTTTAGGATCATCTCTCATAAAACCAAGACTTAATCCCCAGTAAATCAAAACTAAAACGAGTAAGACTGATCTATTTTTTTTAAGCATAATTTTCTCCATTTAAATTTTCGAATTATTCAAGAATTAATAATTCAATCGAACTCCAAGCCTTACTTGGCGAGGAACTCCGAATTTTCCTGAGTCATAATTTTGAGTTTCATAAAGCGCTTTATAAATATCGGCAAAATTCTTCCCTAGTTTTTCATAACCGGCTATTTTAAGCTTACCGGCTTCAGAAGTAAGATATCCATCATCATAAGCGCTGCTAGAAGTATTAAATACACCTTTGATATTTTGAGTATTGAGCAAGTTTGTAACCCAAAGATAAATGTTCAGATCAAGTCCAGAGAAGGAAATCGTTTTGTCAACCTTGACATCTACTTGATAAGACCATGGAGTTTGCGAGGCATTCAACGGCTCAATTGGTGTACGTAAATTTTCGAATCCAATCCATCGAGTATAGTTAAATCCGCTAGCAAATGAAAATAAGAAATTAAATCCCATCTTTTCAAGAATTTTGCTTCCCAAAACAGAAGGTCCGTCGTCTTCCGTAAATCGATAGTCCAAATTAATTGAACCTTTGTGAGTCTGATTGAAGTCTAAAGGAGCAATTTGTTCAGGGAAAAATGGAGTCGATGTCGGTGACTGCCAGATAATTCTAAATCCAGTGGAAGGATTAGAACCGGTACCTTCTGCATCGCTATATGTGTAATCGATTGATGCAGAAATTCTTTTCGTTCTTCTCAAATCAACTTTAAATTCGATTCCTTTTACGGTGGAAAAATCACCATTTACCCACGCGTAATACGTAGGAGTACTAGTGTTTGTCATCCCATAAATTTGGCGAATTTGAGTTTGATCCTTAATGTCTTTATAAAAACCGGTCAGATCAAACGCCAAATTTTCACCAATTTGCTGTTTGAAGCCAATTTCATACGAGGTTGTTCTTTCGGGGCGAAGACCAAAACCAACCGGATTTCTAATCGCCAAACCACCTTTAATATTAGCCGACATCAAATTGTATCCCTGATAGACATCTCTTAGTCTAGATTGTTGAATGAATTTACCGTATTGTGCATGGAAAACGGTTTGATCAGTAACAGGGAATGAGAAACCAAATCTTGGGCTGATTTGAGAAGAAGATTTAACTTCTTCCAGAGAATCAACAGCAATCAGGTTGTCTTGAGTGAAGGGGATATTCTGTGCATTTTTAAACTGCTGCCCATTGATATTTATATAATCAAATCGGAATCCAAAGTTTACAATTAAATCCGAATATTCAAGTTTATCCTGAATATAAGCAGCCGCAAATACCGGATGTTTGGATTTTGTCAATCCGTCTTCAGATTCGTTTCCAAACACATCATAACCATAGTTATCAAGCTGTGTATAAATTAAATTAGCGCCCCCATCAGCAATAGTTTTTGCATTACTTGCAAGCTTCACTGGGGCAAGTGAGTACCGTCTGATGGTATATCGAGTAAACTCTACGCCCATTTTTAATTCGTGATGTGAACCTGCCTGATGTAGTAAATCAAATTTTCCACCAAGTGAATTTGTCCGCTGTTTAGTATAATTGTTATAGGGATTGTTAAGTGCCGCAAACGAAAAACCATACGCTGAAAAATCGGAGGGAAGTCTACTATCTCCGGCGAGGGTTACTCCATATTTCGCATTTTCGATTGAATCGCCATATGCTGCAATATTGTGCTTAAACAACGGATCCATATCAACTGTGAAATCATTAAAATAATTCAGTATCACATCGTAGAAAGTAGTCGAACTTAAAATGTGTGTTACTTTCAAACTGGATGTCAACGTATAATCCTGATGCAATCCGGCTCTTCTGGTGAATTCAAGTGGAGTATTCACATACGAAGAATTATAATAACCTGAACCATTCAAGGATTCATTTGTTCGGAAGTTTCCGTTCAGTCTGATTGTAAAGGGAAGTAAATCATAGGTTAAATTTCCCATTACTTGATACGTATTAGACCCTCGTTGAGGAAGATATCCTTCAGGCCTATATAAATTAAACGCTGAGCTTGATCCTAACTGAGGTTCGTAAATATTTTTAAAATTGTACCCTTTGTAAAAACCGGCAGGACTTCTAGTGAAACTATTGCTTGCCGCTACAAAGAATTTTAAATTAGTAACAGTTGGGAGAATTGGACCACCGGCTGTGAGTGAATACTCACTATATCCATATGAATATCCACCGAGATATTTATCACCAACTTTTTTAAAGTTATCAGTGATGGCTTCAAAACCGATGTTATACTTGTCTGTTCCAGCTCTACTTTGTGTGCTTACAATACCGCCGTTAGCTCCTCCATACTCAGCTGAATAACCACCGGCTTGAAATTGTACTTCTTCAATAGCGTTGTTAATCATTTGGATCTGAGCATTGCCGAAGACCGGATTGTTTACCAGTACACCATCAACATAATATGCTATATCTTCAGAACGACTTCCACGGACGTAAATATTTCCGTCTTTAGCAACAGCGCCGGCTTGTGTTCCAACAATGTCGGCTACGGTTCTGATAGGAAGATTTGCAATGTCATCTTTGCTGATAATTGAAGTAGAGTTTGTAGTATTTTTTTCAACTAAAGGTCGTTCTGCAACAATAGTAATTGTTTGCAGTTGAACATCTTCTGACACGAGTTTGAAATTAACATTGGTTGTCAGGTTCGTGGAAATTCGTATGTTTTCTATTTTCGTTTCAGTATAACCGATATATGTCGCTTTAACTGTAAATGATCCTACTGGAACGTTTAGAATAATAAATTCACCATTTAGATTTGTAGCAGCGCCAGTAGCAAGCCCAACGACTGTAACACTTGCACCAATTAAAGGTTCACCAGTCTGTTTGTCAACTACTGTTCCGCTTATTTTCCCGACTTGTCCATAAATCAAGACAGGGAGTAGAAAGAGTAAAATAAAAAGTTGTCTTTTAATTTTCATAATTATTCTCCAAAATTATTTGGGTCTAACTGAAATTGGAAGTCTCTTAAGCTCTGCGACCGTCACTTTATTAGCAGCATTATCAGTTATGTAATAAACATATTCATATTTATTTGATAAGTATTTATATCCTGCAATTGGGAATCCTTCTACATCTGAATACGATGGATCAGGGAAAACAGCAAGAGTATCAATACTTGTAGTACCTGTATCATTCAAAACTACTATACGGTAGTCTTTCTGTCCGAAAATTCTTCCAACAGATTTTGAAAAAGCCAATCCTGAAAAGGTTGAGTCTTTTACAACCATAGAGTCGGAACTGGAGGAATATTTTAAAATTATCTTTAATTTTTTCTCCGCAGAACTGGGGCTTGCAGAAATCAAATTATAAAAAGTTATTTTCAAAGAATCTGAAGGTAATATTCCACCAATGTAAGTTGTACCTTCCTTAGAAGAAGAAACGGCAACTGTATTTAGCGAACTTGATGATGAATAAAATCCTGTAATCAGCAATGTTGATTGCTCATAGGATATAAAAGACTGACTTTTGTATAACAAAACTTTGTTGCTGTCTAAATTATAAACAAGCAAATATCTATCGCCGGAGACGAAATCGAAATAATCTGAATATGAGCCATGCGCAAGGTTTGTAATCTCTTTTCTCCACGATACTACAGTAACTGAATCTTGAACATACGCTTCAGGTGTAACGGTTAATTTTGGTGGAATGGATTTGTTGAAAACAGGATCAATTAATATCCTAATATTTCCAACATTGTTAGTAAAATTTCCAAATTTGGCTACGGTAAATGGTGTTTTAGTAGGCGCTACAGTCGGATCTTCAACGCACCCGCTATACAACAGAATACCCATCAGAAGCAAAATGGGAATCTTGAAATATTTATTCCGCATCAGTGACCTCATAATTTAATAATTAAAGTATAGAACTTCCTCTTCACAGAATCGGTATCAAGGAAGTAACGATTTCATTAAAAAAAAAGAAGAGTTGCCCTTGCTCAGGGCAACCTTCTTTATTAAGAACAGAACTAAGAAATTACTTCATCAAGATCATTTTCTTGGTGGAAGTGAAATCATTTGCTTTGATGGTATAGAAGTAAATACCGCTGCTCAATTGGTTCGCTTTGAACGAAACATTATATGTGCCTGCTGTCTTTTCTTCATTTACCAGCGTCATCACTTCTTGA
>Ga0172369_10000671_pt1 | contig 50667 bp, 53 predicted proteins | sample LakKiv25m_FD_114539 | JGI IMG/M metagenome (GOLD analysis project Ga0172369, IMG submission 114539) | Freshwater microbial communities from Kabuno Bay, South-Kivu, Congo - kab_022012_11.25m | ecosystem: Environmental > Aquatic > Freshwater > Lake | place: Democratic Republic of the Congo...
AACGCGTTGCGCACCGGCGCGTCAAACGCGGACCAGGAGCGGAGTACCTTAAATCGAGGCCGCATCCGCTGACAGTCCGCGCAAAGACCCGCTGCATCAAGAGGGATTCCGCAAACATCGCAAACAGGTTCAGAGAGTTTAGGAAGATTCCCCTGGCACTTGTCACACCAGCGCGAGCCGCTTGCCCCACATCCGCCACACACGGGCGGAAAGAGTAGATCCAATCCATTCCACAAAAGACGATATATGGAATATGCTGGGGAAAAGCCAGGCATCATTACACCCCTTTATTTTCTAACGCGTGAATGCCTTTTGCATCTGAATAGCGGCAGGCGTCAGAAGGATGATGAAAATAGACGGGAAGATAAGCAACGCTAAAGGGAGAAGCATTTTAATTGGCGCCTGACCGGCTTCTTCTTGAGCACGCTGGCGACGCTTAACCCGCATCTGGTCAGATTGAATACGAAGGACTTTAGCCAGACTCACGCCGAGAATTTCGCTCTGGATTATGGCTGCTACAAAGCTGGTCATCTCCGCGATTCCGATGCGATCTGCCATATCTCGCAAAGCATCACGCCGCGCTTTACCTAACTGAATTTCACGAATGGCACGCAATAACGCGATGGACAGTTCGTTTTGCCATTTTTCACTTACTTTTGACATGGCTGCTTCAAACCCCAAGCCAGCCTCCACGCAAATTGTCAAAAGGTCAAGAGCATCTGGCATGGCTTTGCGAATTTCTTTTTGGCGGGCGTTGATACGGCCCTGAAGCCATAATTGAGGAAAGAAAAAGCCAAGCGTTGTAAATATTAAAACTACCAGAATGGTTTGTCCAAGCGCCCACTTGTTTGGAGAAAAGACAGAAACTAAAAACAACAATCCACCAAACAGGATCGCAACTATAAAACGGGAAGCCAGGAAAGTAGCGGCATCAATACGCCCGGGATTCCCCGCCAACTCTAATTTATGGGTTGTATCCTCAAGCGCTTTCTGAGGAGTATAACGGGTGGACAATTCGCCAACACGGCGCAAGAGCGGCAAAACAACCCGCTGGCTAAAGGGTTGTTGCATTTCAATTTGTTCAAGGGATGATACAACATCGCCGCGTTGGGCGGCCTCTGCAAGGCGCGTCATCAAAGGGTCGCTCTCGTCCTTGTCTCGAGCGGTTCTCATGCCAGCAATTATTAAAACAACCGCCCCGCCCACGACAACAAGAATAACTATAGCCCAGATCAAGATCGCCATGTTACACCTCAATATTCGAAATACGCATCATAATGAAATAGCCCAGTCCGATCAAGAACGATACAAAAACGACCGCCCCAATCGCACATGCCAAGCCGGCATCCATAAAGGACATCAGATATTTAGGGTTGAGAAACCACAATATAACGGTTAGGACGATAGGAATCAAGGCAAGTAGTGTACCGGAGGCGCGTACCGTGGCAGTCATAACGCGAATTTCTCCTTTGATCTTGACACGTTCACGAATTGTGAACGAAATTGTATCGAGGATCTCAGACAAATTTCCGCCAACCTCGCGTTGCACGTTGATCGCCGTCACCATAAAATCCAGGTCGTCACTGGGAATGCGCCGAAGAAGATTCTCCAATGCGGCCTCCATTGAGATTCCAATCTGCATCTCCTGCACTACACGGCGAAACTCATCTGAAATAGGCGGCGGCAATTCCTTGCTGATTGCTTCCATCGCCTGCATGGTGGAATAGCCGGCGCGTATACCGTTTACCATCAGGTTAATCATATCGGAAAGCTGATCATTGAATTTATTCAGGCGTTTGGCCTTTTGCCGGTTCATATAAAAACCTGGCAGAAAAAAACCAGTGACTGCTCCAATTAGAAATGAAATCAAATATTTTCCACCGATAAACCATGCAATACCGCCGACCACCATGGTCGAAATTAATATCAACGCAAAATATTCGCCCACTTTAAATTTCATATCGGCCCGCGCCAAATCTCGGCTGATGCGATCGCCAAACGATGTCCGTTCAACGCGCTTAGATAGCCAATCAGTCAAGATAGAACGCTGGGCCTCTTTATCTGCCGATTGCTTGTCTTCCCCAAGATATTGGCTAAGGCGGTCTTCGACCAATCTCCGCTCGCTGGATAATGAGACAATTAACCCGATAACCAAAAGGATAATTAGGACAATCCCGCCGATGATGATAATTTGGGCCATGTTCTTACCGGTTTCCTCTCGTCAACCAACAAGCGCGTTTATCAGGAGCGATGGCGCTCGCCAATACCAAAAATGGATGAAGGCAGATGAATACCTGCGGCTTCAATAGCATCCATAAACTTCGGCCGCAACCCAGTCGGGCGAAGCCGCCCAACAATCTGTCCATTCTCCACACCCGTCTGTTCAAAGACAAAAATATCGGTCATGGTGATGACCTCACCTTCCATGCCGCTAACTTCAGTCATATAGACAATTTTACGCGTACCATCACGCATACGCGATTGATGCACAATGAGATGGATGGCTGATGAGATCTGCTCTCGGATGGCGCGCGAAGGTAAATCCATACCGGCCATCAGAGTCATCGTCTCAAGGCGGGATAATGTGTCGCGCGGGCCGTTCGAATGCAAAGTGGTCATTGAACCATCGTGACCTGTGTTCATGGCCTGTAACATATCAAGTGCGGCTTCATCTCGAATTTCGCCTACAATAATTCGCTCCGGGCGCATACGCAAGGCATTGATCACCAACTGTCGAATGGTTATCTCGCCGCGACCTTCAATGTTCGGCGGGCGAGATTCCAGTGTAACGACATGCTCCTGTCTCAACTGCAACTCAGCTGCATTTTCAATCGTAATAATACGCTCATCTGCAGGAATAAAGCTAGAAAGAATATTCAATAAAGTTGTTTTACCGGAACCAGTACCGCCAGAGATCACAATATTTAGACGGGCCTCTACGCAGGCCTTCAGGAATTGAAGCGCTTCTTGCGACACAGTCCCAAATTGGACTATTTGCTCAATAGTGATCGGGTTATGAGAAAATTTACGAATGGTCAGCACTGGTCCAACCAGGGAGATCGGAGCAATTACTGCATTGACGCGAGAACCATCTGGCAGACGTGCGTCAACATAGGGGCTGGATTCATCAATACGACGTCCCAAGGGCGCAACGATACGATCAATGATACGCAAGACATGGTCATTATTTTCAAAAGTGACCGGGACACGGTGAAGTTTACCCTTACGCTCAATATAGATATTCTTTGCGCCATTGACCATGATTTCAGTAATGGTCTCATCGTCCAACAAAGACTGAAGTGGACCAAACCCCAAGATTTCAGCTGCGATTTGTTCGAACAATCGCGCCCGTTCAGGTCGAGAAAGAACGATGTTCTCTTCCGTCAGTATTTGCTCGAATAGGGATTGGATTGTCCCGCGAACATCCTCTGTACGCGTAATATCCATGGACGGATCAAGCTCGGCAAGTAACTTATTCTGCACGCGTGTTTTCAGGTCAAAGTAAGATCCGGCTTGCGGAGAAGTGATTGGTGCGCTTACACGACGAGCCTGCACAGGAGAAAGTCGCGAGCTATCGCCGCTCTGTCCAGCCCCCGCACCAGATGGCTGGGATGGAGGAGTAGAGCTGCCCTGTTCCTTTTCACCGCCTTGCCCTTGCTCAATACGTTTCAGTAAAGACATGCCTATCTCCTAACGCTTCGCAACGGGCGCTTCGCTTGCTTCAAGAGCGGCCAGCTGTGCCCGGACCGCTTCTGCCAACCCAAAGACGCCTCTGGCTACCGGTTGAGATTTGTTATCTACCATGAAAGGGACGCCCCGATTAACAGCGGGGATGACGACTCGTTCATCCAGAGGAATTACTGCTTTAACTTCCTGTTTTAAATTTTCGGCAATCCGTTCGGGTGTAATTGCAATGCGCTTATCAAAGCGGTTCATCGTTAAGACAATTCGTTCGCGGTCGATACCCATAGTTTGTAGCAGATCAAGGAATAAACGGGCATTTTTGATGGCGGGGATATCCTGTGTTGTGATCAGCACAATCGTATCACTCGCATCGATTGCCGAGAGGGTAATGTCAGTCAAAATCGTTGTGGTGTCCACCACAACATAAGCATACATACGGCGCAAGTAATTGAGCACTTTTACAAACTGGTCTGCGGAAACCTTCTCGGCCATTTCGGGACGTTGAGGTGCGGCAAGGATATGAATACCGGACGGTTCATGCTTGATCATGATTTCTTCAACAACATCCGGATCCAATTCATCAACACGCGGGGCAAGATCAATAATCGTATTCTTACCTTGTTCATTGAAAAAAATCGCCACATCACCGAATTGTAGATTCCCATCAACCAGGACGACTCGTGTATCCTCATTATGCAGGGCCAGCGCCAGATTGACAGCGAGAGTTGTGCAGCCAGTTCCACCCTTTGGACTATATACAGTCACTATTTTTCCTTCCGCCAGCCCTAACATGCTGGCGGGCGAGCCTGTCCTGCCGCCGGGACCAATGGGAGTAATGTGGGTTTGAGAGCTTTTACTTCGTTCAAGGCGCGACATCTCGCCTGCCCGACGAACTGCGGATATCAACTCGTCACCCATCGGGGGCTTGGTCAAAAAATCACGCGCGCCAGCCAGCATTGCCCGACGCATATAATTTTGGTCGCCCTGCACAGACAAAATGACGACTTGTATGTGCGGTGATTTTTGGTGGATGGATTCAGTCGCAGTAATACCGTCAATATCCGGCATGTTGATGTCCATTAAAATGACATCTGGGTCCAGTTCCTGAGAAAGTTGAATTCCCTCTTTCCCAGAACGAGCCACGCCAACGACATCAACATCGGCCTCGAATTGCAGTAATTTTCGTATATTCTCCCGCGTATCTGCAATATCATCTACAATTAGAACCCGAATCTTATCACGTGCAGCCATAAGTCTCCTCAAAACGCGTCAAAGAACGGACAAAAAATGCTCGATCAGGGGGTAGGCTTAACCGTGACTGTGTCATTGTGCAGGGAAGGAGCCGCAAGAGCATCAATGCGGGGATTCAATGCATAAGGCAATTTCGCCGGAACCGGGATATTATACTGACTCAAAAGGAATTGAAGGGTCGCGGCCTCGGTCGCCATGCGAGATTGATCATTCGGATTGCGGAGAGTCATCATAATTTGCGCATTCGTATAAACCAAGTAAGAAAGTGTCACCGCGTCCTGTGGCGAGACAATCAAAGTAACGATATCAGGGGCAGGCGTCGCGCCCTGCTGTTGCTGCTGTTGGGCAGTCTGAGCTGCAGCCGCATCAGCAGCTGACGTAAGCAGAAAGTTGCCACGCTTCATAACTATAACATTCTGAAACATTGCCTGACAAGTCGGACGTGGGCGCTGGGTCTCATTCGGTATAATATAAAAAGGCTGCAAAAACGAGGGATCAAGTTCTGCGCGCCCTATCAGATTCTCCTTCAAGGCCCCTTCGCCAATCGTAATATTCGAGCCTGCCGTTACACCTTCCAAAGGAATAAACTTGTTTGGAAGAATGGTCTGGAAAGCTGGATCAACATCAGCAAACAGGAAACAAGCGTTGACATTGACATGAGCGCCATCATCAATCCCGTAGCTCGCAAGCGATAAACGGGATGCCGGAATCGAGATTGCGGTCATCCCGGGTGGAATCAGCGCGGCCCATTGCGGCCCTGCGATGGTGACAGCCTGTGACGCATCTGTAATCATTGAGCTGGTGATAACCACCCCTTGATCCAAGGGGTACTTGGCTACCTTGTTGTTCAAGAGATCAGCTAGCTTATCTGTTGTATATTCGACAGCAGTCACCTGATCTTGAGATAATGTAATAGTGGTCAATAGATTCTGGGTGATTTTTCCGCCCTGGGGTATATTTTGTCCGGCCACATACACTTGGACAGTCGTGGGGGTCTTGGGGGTAACCGGCTGCAACAAAGTGCGCAAAGCTACAAAAGCCACAACCAGCCCCACCACAACGATCAAAAGTATAAAAACGAGAATTCGCCCGCGGCGCATAGATTTCTCCTCTCGTGCAAGAAGTTTATGGTTTCATACCACATGAATTATACAAGAAAAATGGCAAAAACATGTTGGTAAAAAAGAAGGACTCTGTCGGTTCGACAGAGTCCCGCTACTTGCAGAAATTTTACAATTAGACGCCTTTGAGGCTGTTGTTGATCGTGCTGAATGAGTTGCCAATGATCGGGCCGAGGACCATCAGGGCCGCGATAACAACAATGGCAACCAAAACAAGAATCAACGCGTACTCAACTAAACCCTGGCCTCTTACCTTTGGGGCAAATAACATTTTATATTCTCCTTTCGATTGAATTTCTCTGAAGGCCGTCCAGAGATATTCTTATTATATCCGCTTCAAATGGAATAACAAGATAAATTCCTAACATTTGTGTTAGTTTAACAATTCTGCAATCAATTAGGAGAGTTCAGAGTTCACATATCTTATTGATTTGAAATCTTTCTGCTCAATCACTAAAGAAAACATAAACGCCCTCTTACGAGGGCGTTCTGGGTGCCTGATGGGTTTCGAACCCACAACATCCACATCCACAGTGTGGCGCTCTGCCATTGAGCTACAGGCACCATATTACGAGGGTGAGATTATATCATCATGACTAAGGGCTCGCAAGGATTTTTTGGATAACTTCAAACAGCGCCTCTTTCTGGACGGTCTGCTGGCTGCCATTTGACAAATCTTTTACCACTATCTGACCTTTTTCCGCTTCATCCGGTCCGATGACCAAGGCAACGCGTATCTTCATCTTATCTGCGAACTTGAACTGTTTCTGCAGTTTGACCGGCTCCGGATAAACCATCGCGTTCAAACCGGCTTTGCGCAAATCGCTGACAAGGGCAAACGATTTTATCCACAAAGATTTGTCGAACACGGTGACTAGAATCGGCGCCGGACTCGGCTTGAACTCCGGCAAGAGGCCGGCTTCCTGAAGGATGATCCCGATCACGACATCGCCCATCGCAAAGCCGACGCCCGAAAGCGGTTGCCCGCCAACATCAGCCAGAAGATTGTCATAACGTCCACCGCCGAGGATGGCACGCCGCACACCGCCCGTTTGATCGAAGGCCTCGAAGACGGTACCCGTGTAGTAGAGCAATCCGCGCATGATGTTGGGATCGAACTTGACGTATTCCTTCACACCAAACGCTTCCAACGCGGCAAACGAGCGGACGAGCTCCTCGCTTTGTTTCCACAGATCATAATTTCCCAGCAGGTTTTTCAAACCGTCAAGTTGCTGTTGCGTCAGTCCACCGTCAAGTACATAAGCATCCCATTTCGCAGAATCCATCTTTGAGCGACGATCGACCATGTTCGAAACCTCGAGCCGTTTTTCCAAAGGGATGCCGAGAGCGTCGAACTGGGAATCCATCAGACGCCGATTATTCACGAAAATGGTGGCCCGCCGTGAGTCCAGCCCGACCGAGCGCAAAAACGTCGCGCCGACCGCGATCAATTCCGCGTCCGCTTCCGGCGAACTGACTCCCAGTATGTCGATGTTCCATTGAAAGAATTCACGCGTGCGTCCCTTTTGCGGTTGCTCATAACGCCAGAACGGACCAAACGACCACCAGCGCACCGGAAAAAATAATTCGTTTTGTTTGGCCGCGATCATGCGCGCCAGCGACGGCGTGAGTTCAGGGCGAAGCGTGATAAGATCTCCGCCGCGATCTTCAAAAACAAACGATTGCTTTTTGACAAGTTCTTCCCCGCTTTTCGCGGCGTAAAGATTGATCGCTTCAATGAAGGGTGCATCCCATTCCTGATAGCCAAAAGACTGCGATGTGGCGCGTACTTTTTCATAAATAAAATTACGGAGCGCCATCTCTTCGGGATAGAACTCGCGCGTGCCTTTGACTTGTTGGATTTTTGCTAACATGGTTGCTCCGTCCTACGTAGAGCAAGATGGCATCTTGCTCTACCTTCAAAATTCAGTCGTTGAATTTTACCGTATATTTGGTATAATTTTACTCAGGTGAACATGCAGTCACGAACAGTCCAAATTACCAAAAGTTTATTTTATCTGCTTGCCGCATTATGGCTGGTTCTGGGTGTTGGTTATTATCTCCGCAGCCAGCAACAGACCATGGACTGGATCATCGCAGGAATGATGATCGCGAATATTCCTGTCTTTATCCTGCTCGGAGTAAATATAACAAAAAAGCCGATCTACTGGCTTGCTGTTTTCATCCTGCTGGTCTGCATCCTTTTGATCATCTTCGATGAATTCGGGATCGCCGACTTCATCGCGCTCATTCTGTTTACGAGTCCATTGGCGCTCATGCTCTACAACAGGAATGAATTTCTTACATCCCAGGAGATACAATGAAAATTGATTATCAGGAAACCAGCAAAGACCTGCTCGCCCGCATTGACATCCACGAAAAATATGGTTCGGCCAACATTGACCAATGGACGAATGATCTGCTCAAGCCCCAGTCTGGCATGCGTATCCTCGATGTGGGCTGCGGCGCGGGCAAGCTCAGTTTCCTGTTCAACGATTATACCAATGGCGGCGCAAAAATCACGGGCGGCGACTTTTCTGAAGAATTGCTCAATAAGGCACGCGAGAAAAATAAAAAACTCGGCGCGAAGATTGACTTTCAATTTTTGGACTTCAACAAGCCATTCAACTTCGCGGACAACACTTTTGATCTTTGCACCAGCGCCTTCGCCATCTACTACGCCTCAGACCTGGACTTTACATTTGGTGAGGCTCATCGGGTGCTTGATTCTAGCGGACGGCTTTTCGTCTCTGGCCCACTGCCTGAAAACAAGCAGATGTTCTACGATATTATCAAAGAAGCCACAAACCAGAGCATTCCGCCCATGCCAGGATCAAGCCGTTTCAAAGGCGACATCTTCAATACCATCAGCAAAATTTTTGCCAAGACCGAATTGCATAAATTTGAAAATCATCTCACCTTCCCGGAAGTTACGCCATTCATTGACTACGTGCGCGCATCCTTGAGCGAAGATCGTAAATTATGGACTTCGATGTTCAACGGCAAAGATGAATATGAAGCCATGATTGGCAAGGTCGAAGCAGTTGCCAAACGATGGTTCACGCGAGACGGCAAACTGGTGATGACCAAAGTCGTCGGCGGCATTCTGGCAACGAAATAAAAAGGAAATGTCATTGCGAGAGCGCTCTTGTTTTTTGCCCGAAGCAATCTCCCCGTTGTTCAGGAGATTGCTTCGTCGCCAAAGAACAGCTCCTCGCAACGACATAACAACTACATGAACTTCTATGGTAAACGCGTTCTCTTCCTCGGCGCACATCCCGACGATATCGAGTTGGGATGCGGCGCGCTCCTGCATCACATCGCTGGCAAAACGGATGTATTATGCGTCACGCTCTCAGACAACCAGAAAAATCCGCAATTAAAAAAGGTGATTAAAGAACTTTACGCCAGCATGATAATCCTTGGCGTACCAAAGGAAAAAGTTGTGGTGGAGGAGTTTACCACGCGCAAGTTCCCCGACATGCGCCAGGAGATCCTCGAGTACCTGCTGGAAATTCGGCGAAATTTCAAGCCCAACATTGTCTTTGTCCACACGCGGCAGGACATTCACCAGGACCACAACGTGGTGACCGAGGAAGCTCTGCGCGCCTATCGCGGCATCACGTTGCTGGGCTATGATGTCGTCCGCTCGTCGTATGGTTTCTTCCCGCATTTCCTCGTTGAAGTTACACGGGAGGATGTCGAGAAAAAAATCGAGGCGCTGTCACAATACGAGACCTACCACAGCAAGTACTATTTTGATGCCGAATTATTGCGAGCCACTATGGTACGTCACGGCGCGCTGGCTGAACGTCCATTTGCAGAGGGATTTGATATCTTGAGGATTGTCGGTAAATTTGAGATTTGCGAATAGAGGTGAATCATGGAATTCGAAACACTCTATGATGAACTAGTCAACAGCACCGAGATAATCCGCGCTTTGCTGGCCGGAATCGGCCAGGAGGACGCACAATTCAAACCCACGCCGGAGACCTGGTCCATTCTCGAAGTAGTTTGTCATCTTTACGATGAAGAACGCGAAGACTTCCGCGAACACCTTGATTTTATTCTGCACCGGCAAAACGAAGGGTGGCATCGAATTAATCCGCAAGCCTGGGTCAAAGAAAGAAAATACAACGAGCAAAACTTCCACGAAATGCGCGAAAAGCTTTTCGACGAGCGCAAAAATTCACTGGGATGGTTGCAAGGTTTGTCCAACTCTGACTGGGACAAAACCTACACGTCAGAATTTGGCACGATGCCAGCGGGAGAAATGTTCGCATCTTGGATCGCACATGACAATCTGCACATTCGCCAATTGGTTGAATTAAGGCGGGCGCGGATCGAAAATATCACCCAGCCATATGCGATCGTCTATGCAGGAGATTGGTAGAAACTAGAACGAAATATTTTTGTTGACAATAAACACGACCGACTGTCCGCTGCCGACTGACCAATCACCCGATGTCGTCACATCGCCATCGAAAAACGTTGGGGACAACACGGGGACACGCTTCCTAAAGATCACCCCGCCTGGGATTTGGAAGCAGAATATATCGCCATTGCAAATTATATGTACACCATTTTGCCGGAGCGGACCATTGTCGGCGGTGGAGTTGGCCAACTCCCGCATCTCGTGCCAAGGGTCCGGAAAAAGACGCGGGAACTTATCAACGGCTATATTAATCTACCAAGCATTGAAAAATATATCGTCCCGCCTGATCTTGGAAATCGCGCCGGAGTGCTCGGTGCAATTGCGTTAGCTCAACAATTGATCAATAAAAAATAATTGAGTTTGGATCAAACCAAGTTAAAGTCATCCATGATTCTTTGCGCAGACAAACGACCCGAGACCATGGCTGTGGGCATGCCCGTGCCGGGATGAGTGCTGGCGCCTGCAAAATATAAATTGTGATACCGCGGATGCCGGTTGCGCGGACGGAAATAACCCAACTGAGTCAGGTTGTGAGACAGACCATGCGTGGAGCCCTTCATCAAGTTGTAACGTTTGCGCCAGGCAAGCGGAGTAAAAGTGGTTTCAAATTTTATATGCGCTTCGAGATCGGTGATGCCCAAGGTCGCCAGCTTGTGGAGGACATGCTGACGCGCTTCATCTCGAAGTTTTCCCCAATCCTGTTCCCCATTCTCGCTGATGTGACCAACCGGGACAATCGCAATTAAAGTATCCTGCCCGTGCGGAGACATGGACGCATCGAGCCGTGCCGGAGCGTGGATATAAAGACAGGGATTGGCGGGCAAGCTCAGATCGTGGATGATGCTTTCAAAATTCTGGCGATAATCATCGGCAAGAAAAAGAGTGTGAGCACCGAGCGACTCGTAAGTTTTATCCACTCCCCAAAAGAAACTGATGACCGAACATGAAAATTGTTTGCGTGCCAATGATTCGGCCAGATCATCTTTAGGTAACAAATTATTATAGACATAAGGCAGGTCAGCATTGGCAAGGATCGCATCCGCCTTGAAAGTTTGACCGTTCGCAAGATAGACTCCGCGCACATGCGCCGAGTTCACATCAATATTTTCGACACTCGAATTGAAAACAAATTCAACGCCCGCCTCGTGCGCCATGTTCATCAGCGCCTCGACCACGCGATACATGCCGCCACGCGGATACCAAACGCCGTGAGCCAGTTCGGTGTAAGGCATCATCGAAAAAGTCGCGGGCGCGTCGAACGGACTCAGTCCCATGTATACATCTTGAAAAGTGAAAGCCGCCTTTAAACGCGGATCGTCAAAATAAGCCGACATATTTTGATAATGATTCACCAGCGGTTTTAGCTGGAACAAAAGCGGAATGTTTTCAAGCGCAAAAAATTCAGACGCTTTTCTAAAATCACGATTGACAAGTTTTTGGATGCCAAGATCATAGTGGCGATGACCTTCATCCATGTAACGCAAAAGATTTTGAAAACTTCCCGGCTCGAATTTTTCAAGTTGATCCTGCAAAGAATCCATGTCCGAGGTCAACGCGAGCTGACTGCCATTATCAAAAACCAAATGATACGTCGGGTCAACACGTTGAAGATCCAACCGCTCGCGCATGGATGCTCCCAGCGCGGCGAACTCCGCTTCATAAAGCAAAGGCATGACAAGCAAAGTTGGGCCAGTGTCAAATTGATGGCCTTCGCGGCTGATGCGATCGCAACGTCCGCCTGCATGCGGATTTTTCTCAACGACAGTTACCTTCAATCCATGCTGGGCAAGATGAGTCGCGGCGACGATCCCGCCGATGCCCGCGCCGATCACAATGACAGATTTTGATTTCATCATTTCCTCAACGAGCACCATGCGCAGACACAGCACGGGACGGCATGCGCGTTCCATGCAAATTGATCATGGATGAAAGCGTCAGCCAGCTCATTCGCAATCCGGTACCAAAACTTTTCCGTTCGCTGTATGCGGGGCGCAAATAAAAATTTTCTTTTTCAATCGTATCCAGCAACCATTCAAAGCGTGCTGTGTAAGCAAAGCCCGCCAGCCTGCAACGCGGATTCTCAACTTGTGCAAGATACTTTCTGCCCGCCTTGAAATATTTCCGCGCCAGCATCACTCGGCTCCGCACCCAGGCGCGATATGCATCGCTTTGCACATCCTGTGGCGTGATGTGATTTGCATCCAATACCTCGCGCGGAATATTGAAGTAATCAGCTTTCACATCGTCGAATGTGTCCCGCAGCATGTGCGTGATGTGCGCGGCAGTCACAGCCAGATAACGTGAACCATCGTGTGGCGAAAAACAATCATGACCAATAAAATAATGCATGGCCTCGGTCACCGCGCTGGCAAGGCAACGCGTGTACTCATTCAATTCATCCTGTGAGATGACTCTGCCGCGTCGGTTGGCATCGAAGGCCATCACGGCCATCATGTTGCGCAGATAAAATTGCAGGCCGCTGTTCTTTTCCGTGTCCCCTCGAATTAAATCAACCAGCATTTTTTCTTCGATGTCTGCATCGAGGACGGACTCGCCTCGATAACTTTTCTCGAGAAGGGACATCTGCCGATTAATGAATTCGCCTCGTTCTGGACCCGAAGCAGATTCCGTATCGAGGGCATCATCCACCCAACAGAAGTAGGCATAAGCGCGATAGGCATCCGCGACCAAATCTCGATCAGCCAGAAAACGAATTGTGTAATAAGTCTGTTTGCTGGCAGCTTTAGTAATGAAAGGAGCAAGCGATTGGGGTTTTGCCCTTGTGGTTTTCATCACAGGTATCTACGCAGGCAAACCGATTTCGTTTCCTAACTAGTCATCAAGCAGTGCAGACGACCCCCTTGTAAATTATGTCGATATGCGCATTCTCGTTCTACCAAATTCCAGGAAAGATGCGTTTGGTCCCGCGGACATAAGCGCGATAATCATCACCGAAAGATTCGGCCAGCAATCTTTCCTCCAGATTCATCCGATAAACGAAGCCGGGCAACATAAAGATCGGAATGGCGGCCAGCCCGATCAGGCTGGAGTAACCAAGGCAAATTCCTAGTGCCATAAAAAGATATCCAGCATAACCCGGATGGCGAATGTAGCGATAAGGTCCACTCTGAACGAGTCGTTGTTCCGCGGTCACTTGAACATGGCCCGAATAGTATTTCTTGATGGAGGAGCGTGTCCACAGGCGCAACGCCACGCTAATTATGATAAGCGCCAGTCCGATGATCTCCATCCACCACGTGCGCGGAATAAATGCAGGGAGATAGATATATTCCAACGGCGGGACGAAAAAAGTCGTGAGAAATCCCGGCAGGATCAGCCAAAAAGATTTATCTCCGATTTCTTCAACAAGCGTATCACCGCCAGCTTTGGTTTTCCAGAAAGGCTCCTTGTGTATCCAGAAATAGGTTATGGCGCCAGCAGGGTAACCGACCCCAATCGCAAGAAGCAACCAGCCGTGGATATTTCCGCCCAACGTTTCCAACCCCAACAAAGCAAGCACCAGGGCAAGTGCCGGTGCAAGGACAAGGAGAAAAAATATTACAGTGCGACTCATCTCATACTCCTTTCAGATACTACGAACCAAACATGGAAGGTTGTTATTTTCCATTAATTACATTCCGAATTACTTTCACCTTGATGCTCTCTGTTACCAGGATACTAAGCATGACTGCTCCAATGACGAGTAGTACTTCCCAACGATGAAGGGGAGCAAATTTAAACAGATCCCGCAGAAAAGGAATAGCCAGCACCAGCATCAGAAAACCCAGCGCTCCACCCGTAATCCACCACAAGGCTGGATTCGGCGAATTAAGCGTGGACAGGATCGAGCGCGTCCTCGAGCGGTTGGAAAAGATCAATCCGAGGTTGGCGATCACCATGCACACGAATCCGACCATACGCGCCGTGCCTTCACCGTATCCGCCGAATAAAAGAGAAGCATACACACCGACGACAATTATCAATATGCCCAGTCCTTGGATCAAGCCCGCCAGGATCATCGGGCGGCCAAAGAGCGGCTCCTCCAACTTGCGCGGCGGACGCTGCATGACATCGGCTTCCTCGGATTCCATCTCAAAGACCACCGAACAGGCCGGGTCGATAATCAACTCAAGGAATAGAATGTGTACAGGCAACAAAGCCAGCGGCCAATTGAAGATGACCGGGATCAACGACACGCCCGCAATGGGAAGGTGTACCGAGAAAATAAAGGCAATTGCTTTTTTAAGATTATCAAAAATGCGCCGCCCCATGCGTACAGCCGCCACAATGGATGCAAGGTTATCATCCAACAACACCAACGCCGCGGACTCACGGGCAACGTCTGTGCCGCGCCCACCCATGGCAATGCCGATATGCGCGGCCTTCAACGCTGGCGCATCATTGACGCCATCGCCGGTCATGGCAACGACTTCACCATTGGCCTTCAACGCATTCACAATTCGCAGTTTCTGCTCAGGCACAACTCGGGCAAAAATGCAGGTGGTTTTGATGTGCTCCTGCAACTCCGCGTCACTCAGTTGGTCCAATTCTGGACCGGAGATAAGACTGTCAAGCGGCTTCAGACCAATCTGACGCGCAATGTTCCGCGCTGTGCCGGGATAATCACCAGTGATCATGATGACGCGGATCCCGGCTGTGTAACATTCCTTGACCGCATTTGGCACTTCAGGCCGTATTGGGTCTGAAAGCCCAAGCAAGCCGACAAACTTAAACACAAAGTCATGTTGTTCCTTCGGAAGTGCGGGGGCCTTGAAATGCGCCCTAGCCACGCCGATTACACGCAAGCCTTCATCAGCCATGCGAGTGACTTGATCGTGCAGACTTGTCAATCTCGTTTCATCGAAATGACACAGGTCAGCAATCGCTTCGGGCGCTCCCTTGGATGCCACCAAAAAATCGTTCGCATCCGGCGAACGCCAGACATCAGACATGGCTAATAACTTTTCCGAAAGCGGATATTCGCGCACCAGTGTCCAGTCTTTGTGCAGGTGATCGGTATTTGCCAGCGTGCGCCCTCCCAACTCTTTCATGGCTTTTTCCATCGGATCAAACGGATCAGTAGGACTGGCCAGGATGCTGTATTCAACCACCTCATGCAGATGCTCCGGCAACAGAAGTTGTTTGTTATCCACATCATATTGATCGCCGTTCACCGCCAGCTTGGTAACGGTCATGCGATTGAGTGTCAATGTGCCGGTCTTGTCAACGCACAGTGCCGTGGCCGCGCCGAGCATCTCGACCGCCGGCACGCGGCGCGTCAATACTTTGCGTTGTGAAATGCGCCATGCACCCAGCGCCAGGAAAATCGTCAACACCACCGGGAACTCTTCGGGCAGGGTAGCCATGGCCAGCGTAATACCCGCCAGAAAACCTTGAAGCCAGTCGCCACGCGTTAGGCCAAAGACGACCACCACTAACACGCACAAACCTAATCCGATCACGGCAAAATTCTTGACGATTTTCCTCGTCTGTTGCTGCAGGTTGGTATCTTCCGGTTCCAGGATTTGCAGCGCCTTGCCGATCTTTCCAATCGCTGTACGCGGCCCGGTAGAGCGCACCTGACTGACACCCTGACCTTTGACTACGAGCGTGCCCGAATAAATGAACGGCAGATCATCCCCACCGGGGCGCCCCATCTCAAGGCGGCCATCCCACGTCTTCTTTCGGACCGGAACCGATTCGCCAGTTAATAGCGATTCATCCACGCTGACGTTGCTTCCAGTTAACAACACCGCATCCGCGGGCACCCGGTCTCCTTCGGAGACCAGCACAACGTCATCACGTACGACTTCGCGCCCGGCAATGCGCTGCTGTTTGCCATCGCGGATCACGAGTGCACGCGGGCTGGATAGATCACGCAAAGCTTCAAGAGCCCGCTCGGTTTTTTGTTCCTGATATAAGGTAATGCCGATGATTACAAAGACAAAGCCTAGCAACATCAGAGCTTCTTCCAGATCGCCCAGGATCAGGTACAACACACCACAAGCGATCAACATCAGGAACATCGGTTCTCGAACTACATCCCACATAATGTGAAAGATGGTGCGTTTCCTGGAAGTAGGCAATTCATTGTAGCCATCCTGTGCCAGGCGTTCCAAGGCTTCCTGCTCGGTAAGACCCTGCAGGATTGTTTCTTCGGTTTTAGGTTCCATAGATATATTCTCCAGAAAAGATAGTGCCAGCCTGATTAGCCGCGCGAAAATAGCGCGAGAGGCCTTTGATATGCCAAAGGCAAAATAGAATTTAGAAAGCGACTGGAGGAGGAACGATCAGGAAGGGCAAAAGTTCTGGTGATATGAGATAGGCTGTGAGGAATCTGGTTGAAAAAAGCACTGGGACAATTGTCGCGGGTTGGGCCGGGACCAATAGAAGGCTATCCGTCAGGAAGGAATCCAATGAGCCGTCAAAGTCAAAATCCGAAAATGGGGTCAGGGCGAAAAGCAAGCACACACCCATGCACAACAGAATGCATCTCTTGAGGAGTTCTGAATTTGCAGATGGTTTACTTATCCTGGACATGCTTCACGCCTTGCTGGAATAGATGGATAATATGTTCATCTTCAACACAATAATAGACTTCCTTGCCTTCTTTGCGTGAGCTGACGATGCGCATTTGTCGCAGCCCGCGCATATGGTGCGAAATCGCCGATTCACTAATACCCACCATCCGAGCCAGAGCAGACACATTCATCTTGCGGTTAACCAGAACAGACATAATTCGCACCCGGCTGGTGTCGCTGAAGGCACGAAAGAGTTCCGCAACGTGAGCGGCAATATGTTCATCAAGCGTATTGGGAATCGATTTTGGGTTCATTATTCAATACCTGAGTATATACTCAGGTATTGCCATTGTACTTAATATCCGACGGAATGTCAACAAATTGGTGAGGCCCCACCTATTTTTTTTCTGGCTTTTTCACTATCTAACATAAGCGCGCTGAACAAAATGACATTCATCCTCCCCAAAATCTGTTTTTTGTGAGGGGGAAAAAGCTAGGAAGGGGCAACCTTCCACTATCCTGATCTCTTCCTCCCTCGCCCATACAACTCATAGACCAGACTATCTATCCGATAATCCATTGACTCGATCTCGCGCTTCACAATTTCCTGCTCATAATCTTCAGCCTTTTTTTGGCGAAGTTGTTGCAGTATAATGAAAATAATCTCTACCTGTTGTTTTGCGGTCACGAATATTCCAAAAATGATTGTTCGTCAGGCAAAGGCAAACTACCAAATTCATACAGGAAGGGTGTGGTTATGGATGAGATATTAAATCAATTCCAACAGAGATATCAGCAGCTGCGCGCCATGAGAGACGCGGGACAGCTCAACCCTCAGCAGTTTATTGCCGAAGTGCAGAAACTGCGCTGGCAGGATAGCAGGCAGGTGTGGTGGGGGATCAACACAGACGGCGCTTGCCTCTATTATGACGGTCGGCAGTGGATGCCAGCACAATCGCCACAAGTCGCCCGTAGGTTGCCTACCCATGCTCCTGAGGCGTTACCTCTACCAGTCCAGGCACCAGCGCAGGCTCCGACCGCCAGATCTGGTTTTTCCTCCCTGGTAGCAGCTTCTCCTATCCTGGCAATCGTACCATCCCTGCTGTGCGGGTCAGTGTGGTTTCTCTACACCTTTCTGGGCGTGTTCAAAGGCGAAAACATTGCTGGGATCGACTGCATCACTCCGCTGATCGTGGGCGGCCTGCCAGTGCTGTTTTGGGCGCTCAAAAAACCGATCGACAAACTCCTAATGCCTTTCAAGCCAGCTATCCAATCCATTCCCAGACCTATGCGCCTGGGTATTGCGCTTGCAGTCCCAATCCTCCTGGGCTGTGGCTGCTCACTTCTATCCACCACTGGGTATTCTGGGTTGCACGTGTCATCCTTTGTCAGTGTGATGACTGCCGCTGTGTTGTTGCGTTACTAAGGCAGGTGTTCCATGAAAACCAGATATCGCAAGACGTTCATCTTCTTTTGGGTTGCTTGCCAGGTAATCGCTTTCAGCCTGCTGTTCCCCACCCATGTCTACGCCGACGACTGTGGCAGTGACCCGCTGAACGCCGCCGACTGTATGCGTACAGACGGCTTCCGGCAAGTAATAGCCGTGGCCATCAGCCTGGGCGGCACACTTGCGACTATCGCCGTCAGCGCCCTCAGCGGAGCGGCAACAGCGACAGGCGAGACTGCGGCGCGAGCCGTAACCGACGTAGCGACTGACGAAACAACCAACGTTGCGACTGACAAAGCGATTGACGAAGCGATTGACGAAGCCACCGCTGATCTGGCTTTCAAGGAGATCCTGGATATTATCCAGAATAATCCGCAGATCAACGGCGGACCGGGTGATAACGGTGCCACCAGCTTCGATGGCGGCGATGGACCTGGGAGTTGCTCGATTAACGGCCTTCCCAATTATTGGGTCAACACCGCCAATCTCAACCTGTACGTGGAAGACATGGTCTACACCTATCGCGGGCTCGGCCCGGCCATCGTACTGAAATTAAGCTACAACTCGGCGCCGGGCAATGCCGGGATGTTTGGCCGTAATTGGCGCTTCTCCTACGAGTCTGTGATCCAGCAGATTCCCGAGCGTCTCCTGCTTTGGAAAGGCTCCGGACAGCGTCTGGGCTTCCAACCCGCCGCGCGGCCCCGGGATCAGGCCCCCAATGCACCGCTGGCAACCATCTCATTGGATGGCAGCCGGGAACGGTTGTTTGATTACGGCCCGTACTTTCTTCTGGTTGAACCCCAATCCCGCCTGAGCTACCGGTACGACAAGTCCCCCGGCACCACCTCGGCTCGCCTGACCGCCATCGCCGACCAAAACAACAATGCTGTCAAACTGACCTATAGCCGGGATGGCAGCCTCCAGTCCGTGACCGACGCCGCTGGGCGTGTCACCAACTTTGTCTATGATTCCAGCCGCCGTTGCATTGGCTTTTCACTTCCGGATGGACGTCAGGCAAAGTACACTTATGATGGGCAGGGCAACCTGACCCAGGCCGTTGATTTGTTGGGAACGACAGCCCTCTACGAGTACGACAAGCGTAATAATCTGACCCGTATGATCGTGGGCCGCGATAAAAAAACCACCACGTTTACTTATCGGGATAATGGGCAGGGCCAGTATCTGGCAGGCGTGACGGACGCGGCCGGTAACAGCACTCGCTATGAGCTGGTTTCAGGGAAACCTCGTCACATCCGCGTGACTGACCGCGAGGGATACCCCACCTCTTATTACAGCGCGCCCCAGGGATATACCGAGCGCGTGGTAAACCCGTTGGGCAGCATGGTGGTCACCGGCTTCGCCAACGGCTTACCAGTCAGTTTCACCAACCCCAACCAACAGACCAGCCGCATGGAATATGATATGCGCGGCAACATAATCCGCAGGGTAAACCAACTTCGCGCGGTATGGGCCAGCGCGTATGACAATAACGATCGCCTGATTTCCGAGACAGATCCCCTGGGGGCAGCCTGGCAGTATGTTTACGATGATTGCGGCAATCTGGTGCGCACCCTTTCACCGCAGGGGCGCGCTATTTCGCTCGAATATGACGGCAAAGGACAGGTTATTTCCATTGTGGATAACGTCAATCGCCGCGTCCGGTTCGCTTACGATGCTTTCGGCAATGTGGTCAGCCGCACCGATCCAACTGGAAGCACAACCCACATGACTTACGATAAGGCCGGGATGCGCCTGATCGTTTATACGGATGCCCGCGGCCATGCCACCCACTACGAATATGATGCGAATGACCGATTGACCCGTGTGACCTACCCCGACGGAACTTTCCGTTCTTTTGCTTATGACTGTTGCGCCGGCGTCTCGGTGGTGGATGAGAATGGCAACCAGACGAACTACCGTCGCGACCCCATGCTACTGCTTGGCGAGCAAAAAAATGCCGCGGGCAGCAGCACCCTGTTCACCTATGACCGCAACTACCGGCCCGTGAAGTCAGTGAATGCTCTGGGACATACAACCACCTTTGGCTACGACGCTGCCGGGCGACGGGTGCGTGAAGTGAACTCGCTGGGCAAAATAATCCAGGCTCAGTATGACCCCAACAGCAACCTGGTAGCCCTGGTCAATCAGCTGGGTAAAGCCAATTCGTTTGAGTACGATGCGGCCAACCGCCAGGTACGCGCCATTGATCCACTTGGGCAGGCACTGACCATCGTGTGGGATGCGCTGAGCAGGCCATCCGAGATTATCGGGGCGCGCGGCGGAAAGGTCGGTATGAGTTACAGCCCGGATGGAAATTTGGATGCCAAGACTTATAACGGCGTCAAGACAGCCGCCTACGAATACGATGACACCGGCAACCTGTCCCGCCTGGAGGACCCCACCGGCACCCATTTATTTACCTATGATCCTGCGGGGCAGGTCAGCGCGATTCACTACCCGGATGGAACCCGGGTTGTCTTTTCATATGATGAAGCCCGCAATCTGAACAGCATCCTCTATCCCGGAAACCTAAAGGTGTTCTACGCCTGCGATCAGCGTAACCGGGTCACGAAATTGTCCTGGCAGGATCAATCGGTTTTCTATCAATACAATGCGGGTGGTGCTGTCATCGGTGAGACCCGCTCGAATGGCGTTGAATCCACCTACACCTACGATGCAAATGGCCGGATGAGCGAGTTGCGTCACGTGCGTGGCGGTCAGCCGTTTGCACAGGTCAGTTATACCCGTAACGCCGATGGCGATATTACCGGTGAGACTGGCAGTCAACCCATGTCCGCGCAGCACACCGAAGCCGGTGGGGAAACCCTGTACAATGATCTCGACCAGATAGTATCGCGCGGCCAGGAGCGCTATACGTACGATGCGGACGGTAATCTTACCGGGATCAGCGGGGGTAAATGGCAGGCTGGTTACGACCTTGAGAATCGTCCGCAGGAAGTGACCCGCGACGGGCAGACGGTTGCCTACCTCTATAATGGGCTGGGTCAACGCGTCCAGGCTGCGAAGGGTGCTGCCATTCGCAACTACCACTACGACCTGAATGGCCGCCTGCTTTTCGAGACAGATGGCAAGGAGCAGGTCACTTGTTGCTACATTTATTCCGGCGCCCTGCTGGCGGCAAGATATACACCAGACGGTCAGTCATTCTTTTACCACTTCAACCACCAGGGCAGCACCCTGGCAGTGACCGACGCGGATGGGGGTATGGCTGCGGCATATGTCTACACTCCCTTCGGGTTACTTGCCGGGCAGAGCGGCGTGCTTCAAAACAACCCGTTCACATTTGTGGGCGCGTACGGAGTGATGGATGAAGGTGGTGGTCTCTACTACATGAAAAACCGTTACTATGATGCCAATACCGGGCGTTTCATCCAGAAAGACCCGTTGGGGATATTTACCAGCCTGAATCTATATGGGTATGTAGGGGACAACCCGCTGAATCGAATTGACCCGCTCGGCTTGTTTGACCGGGGTTTCCCGAACAATTACCTAGACGGAAAACCAATTGTCTGGAGCGCTGACCTGTCCCCGGTTGTCGGGCCGATGGTTGCTGCGACCAATGCTGGAATAGGCATTGTTGGAGTGGTTTCAGCTGTTAGTACAGGCATCGCTAGTGGTGGAAGTGTCCCATTGGCTATTTATGCAACAGTTAAGGCTCTCCTAGCCATTGACCGCATTTACACTACAGTCAAACAGGCTGCCAACGGCGAATATAGCGACTCTGATAATACGTTGAGCACAAGCGTTAGGAATATCGCTGACCCAGCCAATAAATATTGGTGGGTGAGTACGAGCAAGGCACGTCCTATTGGGGCACCTCCGCTGCCGGAGGTCATCAAGAACACGGTTGATTTCGCGGCAGAGTGTCGAAAAAGAAATGAAGAGCGTGGACCCAATTAAAGGTCGTAGGGGACGCGCCGAAGGTGTTTTATGCGATCTCCGCTAATGCATCCTGCCCCAATGTGCGTAGTTTAGGGTAGCTAGTCTATAACGAAAGGAGGTCTTTAATGCCTATCCAATATCGCTACGACGAGCTTAACCGCCTGGTTGCGGCGGTTTATGATAACGGCCAGGAAATCTGCTACTCCTACGATGCCGCCGGGAACCGGATATCGGTCATCGTCAAAGGCGAGGGGGCGCCGGCGCTTACTCCCACGCCGAAGCCGCCCAAACAGAGTAGCCAGCAGAAGCAATCCTCTACACTCACAGATGTAAAACTGTCCGCGCCGGTTTCCGTGAACTCATCGGCCGACGCCGCGCTGATTGAGTCCAGGCCAGCCTCCGTTGAGGTCATTGTGCTCAGCGGCGAGTTGGAATATCAGCGTTTTCCCGTGGGCGACCAACTGCGCCTGGGGCGCGAAGCCGATAACGACCTGACCCTGCCCGACAAAAAGGCCTCCCGCTATCACGCCATCCTCCAAAGGCTGGGGGCTGTTTATCAGATCATTGACCTGAAAAGCGGCAGCGGGACTTATGTGAACGGAAAACGTATCGCACAGCCGACTCCGCTCGAGGAAGGCGACATTGTGCTCATCGGCGATACCAAGTTAACCATCAGCGTTCGATCTTGAGTCTGCGCTGGTTTACGGCTGTCTAGGAAGCCAGGCTCAGAAAGTCCAAGGTTTGCCGCAGGAGGGCGGGCAGCGAAAGCCACCTCCCCCCGAGAAACTTTAAGATTTAAATAGGCTTCGGTGAGACTTATCAATTCATCACTTCCATCAGCATCGGTGCTGGGAAGGCTGCTATGAAAAATATATTTTTCTGTATTCCTCTATTAACTGCGCTGGCTTGCAACCTGCTGGTGCCTCCAGTGACTTCAGTCCCAGCAACACCGGTAACAGAAATAGCGCCTCCTACAGAAATTGGCGGTGAGCCAATTATCGGTATGGCCAACCCGGCGCCAGCCTATTGCATGGAAAATGGCAATGAATATGAAATCCGGTCTGCCCCGGGCGGAGAGTATGGCGTGTGCGTTTTTCCCGACGGGTCCGAATGTCTGGATTTCGATTACTATGAGGGCAAATGCAAACCCGGCGACTATCTGACAGTTCCAACTCCGTATTTCCATGCGCCCTGGTTTGAAGATCAAAAGTATGGATTCAGACTGGAAGCCGATTGCGGTTTTGGAGGTTGGGGGAATAAGGTTATCTTTAACTGTTCATCCGAAGCGGGTGATCCGTTTACGCTGATTGTCGGGTATGGATGGGTGAATGAACAGATTCCGCCTTTGGATTTCAATGCGGACATTCGCGATTTTCAAGAGAGTGGGACTTTCAAATTGCTCGGCCAGGACATTCCCAAAAAAATATTGACGGTCAATGGCAAAGTCAGGCAGGTGGCTTACGGTCCAAACCTGGAAGTTGGACGGCTGCGACTGTCCATATGGCTGGCAGACGCAGAAGGCGACCCCCTGCAATTTGAGGTCACCCCGGAAATGCAGGCGGATGCGGAGAAATATCTTTCGACCTTTTCCCTTCTCAATGGCGAGAGGCCCGAAGTGAAAGTCATTCCATGATTACGATGCAATAACCCATGAAATTGGACAACTAACAAAAAGTGAGGCTCCATGGACTTCAATAGCGCATATCGGTTCTATACACAACTCAAAGAACAATATGGACAAGGACAGATCAATGTTGATGAATTTGAGCGCCGCGTCAACGATCTTGTGGTCACGGATTCTGCCGGTGATCAATGGCAGATCGGGGTCAGTAGTGGCAAATGGTATCGCTATGATGGTCAGACCTGGGTGGAAGATGTCCCTCGGGAGATCCTTTCTGATGGACAGTCATATCCTGCGCAACCCGCATTTGTCCCGGCTCCCGTATTTCATCCCACTCAAGCCAGTCCGCAATACGCGGAACAGCCCAAGAGAAGGAATTGGATCGGCGCAGGCCTGATTACCGGGGCTTTGGGGCTTTGCTGTCTACTCATGGCAGTGGGCGTCTGGATTGCATGGAACTATAATCCGTCGCCTGCGCCTCCGCCTGTGGCAACGCTGCCTAGGCCAGCTATTCCTTCCGTGCCGGCAGTAGGCCAATCAACGGCTTCACCCGAATCCCTCGCGGGTCCCGGGTTTGCCCCTGACCTGGTTCAATTTCAAGATGACTTCTCAAATCCAGGCAGCGGTTGGGGTACCCATCAGGGTTCCAGTGGTTCAACCGACTATTCCAATGGCAGTTTCCGCATTAAGGTGACAAAAGCGTCCAGCCTGGTGTGGACGAACCCAAACCAGTCATTGCAGAGCGATATCAGCATTAATGTTGAGGCCACCAAGGCTGGCGGCCCGGATGGTAATGAATTTGGTATTATCTGCCGTTATCAGGACAGCGACAATTTTTATTATTTATTCATCACCAGTGATGGATACGCCGGTATTGCCATGTTCAAGAATAACGAAGAGACACTACTGACAGGCGATGCGCTGATTTCCAGCAATGCCATCAAGCAGGGCGCGGCGACCAATCGTATCCGCGCCGACTGTGCAGGCAATACACTGACACTGTATGCCAACAACCAGCAAATGGCCAGCGTCACTGACTCGAGTTTTAGCGGTGGCGATGTTGGTCTGATTGCAGCGGCGAACGAGACGCCCGGTGTGGATATCCTGTTCGATAACTTTATTGTCTTCAAGGCAGGGTATTAAAAACAGGATACCCGTCTTCATAAATAAGGAGAAGCCATGTTTACTTCCATTCCATACGATGTGGGCGCACCGTGGGTGGTGATCGCGGCGGTGGCGGTATTTGGTGTCGGTGCCGCGATCGTTCTGACATTGATCATTTCAGCCGTTGAGTCGATAGTGATGCTTTTACTTAGGTGGGACAAATTTGGCAGATGCCTGTGGGCGTCTTTGTTGATGAATGTGACTTCCACGATCTTCGGTGGTGTGCTGATCGCATTGGGATTGTTCGGCAATTCATATTTTTGGCTGGCGGCTGCCTTCGTGCTGTCCGTGCTGATTGAAGCAGGTGTATTGATGCTGATGAAGCGCGGCACGGCGCGTCAAAACTGGATCGCAAGCCTGGTCGCCAACCTTGTGAGTTATCTTTTCATCCTCCTGCCTATTGTCTGGCTGAATGCTTGATGGGACAACTCAGCCTGCCTACACTGACTGGCCCTGTTCACGGCGTCTCAGATGCTTTTTGGTCGTGCAAGTATTTTTACTGAATTCGTTTCCCACTGTTGACAACATCCTGCTTTACAATGCGCTGGCTTTTGGATTACAACAGTGGCTGGTTTGCTATTGGATTGTTGTTTCCGACTCTTTCTTTGACCTTGGCCTGGTTCAGTTTTAAGTGGGGGATACTGGTCGCCGGGCGGGTTCCGCTATCTTCCATACCGGTGGCGGTTCTATAGGCGATCCTATATATCAAATCATTGTCAGGTAAGCCCGTTATCTTATGGCAGTCCATAAATATCTGCAAAAAGGGACAACATGATGAACAAGGTGTTCGGGATATGCAAACCAGCAATACTTCTTGCGATTGCTCTTCTGCTGTCGGCCTGCCATGCACGCGGCACAGAAAGCCAGGTGGTGGCGTACACCTCGGTGGATCAGGTGTATGCAGAGCCTGTGTTTAAGGCGTTTGAAGCGATAAGAGGGATACATGTCCTGGCAGTTTATGATGTGGAGGCCACCAAAACAGTGGGACTGGCGCAGCGTTTGCTGGCAGAAAAAGGAAACCCTCAGGCCGACGTCTTTTGGAGCGGGGAATTCACACAAACCATGTTCCTGAATGAGCAGGATATTCTGGCGCAATACCGCACGCCCACGGCGACCGGTCTGCCATCGGCATACGTGGACTCGCAGGGATACTGGTACGCGTTTGGAGGTCGGGCAAGGGTAATTCTGGTGAATACCGATTTGGTCAAACCCGGCGAAGAGCCGGCCTCAATTTACGACCTGCTGGCAGAGCGTTACACCGGCCGCCAATTGGGCCTGGCAAACCCGCTATTTGGCACGACTTCCACCCAGGTGGCAGCGTTATATGCGTTGAATGGTACAGATGCCTCCCGTGCATTTTTCCAGAAAATAGCGGAGCGCGGTGTGCAGGTGGTGGATGGTAATTCGGTGGTGCGGGATATGGTGGCGGATGGGCAGTTGGCGTGGGGCTTGACAGACTCGGATGACGCCTGTTACGAACTGCAAAAGGGCGCGCCCGTCAAGGTGATCTTCCCAGACCAGACTGAAGGGCAGATAGGGACGCTGGTCATCCCCAACACCGTGGCGTTGATCGCCAACGCGCCTCATCCTGAAAACGGGCAGGCGCTGGAGGACTATCTGCTCAGCCCGGAAGCTGAAGCGCTGATGGTGAAACTGGGTTGGATTCAATTTCCGGCGCGCCCTCTCCAGCAGGGGCTGGCGCCAGCCTGTTTCGCGGGTGTCAGCCTGCGTGGCATGAGCCCGGGTCTTGAAGAGATTTACCAATATCTGGCCGCTGCCCAGACCGATATGCAAGAGATTTTTGTGCGCTAAAGCTTATATAGATGCCTAGAATCATACGCCTGCTCATTTTGGGAGAAGTTGTTTTCAGCCCGCTGCTGGCACTACTGGTCGCTTGCGTAGTAACGCTAACACAAGGGAACACGGAATGGCTGTTGCTGGCTATTCCATCCGGACGGCGATTGTTGGTTTTCTTGCGCAGCCTGGAGATGTCTGCCAGTGCTGCCGTCATAGATATGCTACTGGGAATGTTGATCGCCTGCGCCTGCTGGGGCTGGAGCCAGCGGCTCGCCTGGCTGCGCTGGCTGCCCCTGGTATTAATCGCTCTGCCTCCATACATTCATGCTCTGGCGTGGAACAATGTGGTGCAGCAACTCTCGTTCCGTTTGGGTACACTTCGACCGCCGGGAGAGTTGCTCAGCGTATGGGTAATGGCCATGTCATTACTGCCGGTGGGCATTGGGCTGGCGCTGGTTAGCCTGGAGAGCGTGGCGCGTCCGCTGGTGGATGCGGCGCGCATATTCAAGGATGACCAGGCCGTCTTTTGGCGTGTGGTACTGCCGCTGGCGGCTCCGTTGCTGGCGGCGGGCGGCGGCTTGATCTTCCTGCTCAACCTGCTGGATTACAGCGTGCCATCCCTGTTCGGCGTTAACGTTTATGCGCTGGAAATTTTTGCCGAATTCAGTTCCAGCAACCAGCCAGTGCGGGCGTTGCTCTTGTCTTTTCCTTTGTTGTTGATCGCCTTCGGCGTGTTGTTCGCCGGGCAGACATTTCTACGCCGCGTGGCGCAATTCCCAATCAGGGGCGTCTCGCCATGGAGCGCCCCTCCGCAGTGGCGCGGCGGGTTAATTTTCTTTCAAAAGGCGGCGCTGGTGGTCTGGGGGTTGCAAGGATTAGTCCCACTGATTGTGCTGGTGAAGTTGACCGCCAGCGGGGGAAGCTGGCTGGCAACCCTCCAGTCGGCTGGTAGCGAGTTTGTCTTCTCTTTCAGCGTGGCCGGCGCGACAGCTCTTCTAAGTTTGCCGTTGGGTTGGCTGGCAATGGATGAATTAAATAATCGTGCACGCATCAACCGACTGGCCGGATGGTTGTTCCTTTTGCCTGTGGCGATTCCTGCCCCGCTGGTTGGAATCGGCCTGGTGGCACTCTGGAACCATCCCATCTTTGACGGATTCTATGCCAGTGCCGCGATGCCTGTGCTGGCCGCGCTGGCGCGCTTCGCGCCGATGGCGGCGCTCGTGCTCCTGGCCCAAAACCAGCAGGTGGACACTCTGTTGTTGGATGCGGCGCGCGTTTTCCAGGCGCGCGATTGGCAGACTGTCTGGCGGGTGCGCCTTCCACTGTTGTCTCCGGGGCTGTTGGCGTCGGCCAGCCTGATCTTCGCGCTCACGCTGGGTGAATTGGGCGCCACATTGATTGTGGTTCCACCCGGACAGCCCACCCTCACCCTGCGAATTTATAATTACCTGCATTACGGCGCGAGCGATTTGGTGGCGGGGCTGTGTCTGGCAATGCTGTTATTGACCCTGACCGCTGGGAGCCTTAGTGTTTATTTCATGGTGGCCTGGTCGCGTCGCATGGCCACACTGGAGCAAAGATGATGACAGTAGAGATCCATCAACTTTCGAAATCGCTTGGCCCAGTGCAAGTGTTGGAACAGTTCTCTCTAAAGATTATAGATTCCAGTTGTGTTGTCGTGCTTGGACCTTCGGGGAGCGGCAAGACCACCCTGCTACGCTTGATTGCCGGGCTGGAAACGCCAGACGGCGGAGAAATTCTACTGGATGGGCAGTCTGCCAGCCGGCTGGGTTGGGTTTTGCCACCCCACCGGCGCAACCTTGGCATGGTTTTCCAATCCCCGGCACTCTGGCCGCATATGACAGCCGCTGAGAATATCCGTTTCGGTTTGGCTCATCTAACCAGGGAGGAGGCGCGGCAACGGACAATGGACCTGTTGGCAGGGCTTGCACTGGACGGGCTGTCCAAACGCTATCCACATGAACTTTCCGGCGGCGAAGCCCGGCGCGTGGCGCTGGCGCGCGCCCTGGCGCCCCGTCCCAAGTTGCTCCTGATGGATGAACCGCTCACCAACCTGAACCCGGAGTTAATCCAACAATCGCTGGCGGTCATCCACGCCCACCTGGAAAAATACCGTCCCACGCTGGTTTACGTAACCCACGACTCCCAAGAAGCCGCGGCCATTTCTCCCCAGGTGATCAGACTATCCAAACGGAGCGAGTCTTGAATACGTGGAAGGCCATCCTGCAGTTTCTGCTCGGCATTGCACTGGTGGGTGCGGTGGGCGCACTGGTCTGGGTACTGATGCCGCGCCCAAAAACGCCGCCAGGCTGGCAAATCATACGCCCACCCATGGATGTGATGGCATTGACGCTTTACCAGCAGGCAATCTGGAGCGGGGGCCGAGATGGGGTGGTGAGAATTGACCCCGTCAGCGGCAGCCTGTTGGAGACCGTGCATAATCAAGGTGCAGATTTTCGCTTCGTGACTTCATTGCTCGCCACGCACGGCGGAGCGTTGTGGGTCGGCCATGCGGCTGGCGCCAGCTATTTTGATGGCAATACCTGGAGCCTTTTGAACACAGAAGGCGGTTTGCCTTCCAATCACGTCCTGGCTCTAGCAGAGGGGCGCAATGGCGAGCTCTGGATCGGCACAGAGGCTGGTCTGGCCTGTTGCCAGGCCGGAGTTTGCACCACCTACAAAAAACAGGATGGGCTGGCCAGCGATACCGTCTCAACGTTGTACCTGGATAGGAAAGGGATACTATGGGCCGGGAACGGCTACTCCAGCGGTGGTGGACTTTCTGCCTGGAATAACAAGACCTGGCGCATATACTCCACTTCCGATAAGCTGCTCAGCCCTATGGTAAACGCCATCCTGGAAGACAGGCAAGGCAACCTATGGTTCGGGACCGGGTTTGCTTCCCACGGCGCGGCCTCACGCTTCGACGGGACGAATTGGACCTCCATCACTCGCGCCGATGGCCTGGCCGGGGATAAGGTGCGTTCCCTCTTCCAGGATGCCAGTGGGACGTTGTGGTTCGGTTCCGAGTATGACGGGGTGGCGCGCTATGATGGTCACACGTGGCTGACGCTCAATATCAACAATGGACTTTCAGGGTTGGAAGTAAAGGCGATGCTGCAAACGCCAGACGGCGACTTGTGGCTTGGCACCGAGAACGGCATTACGCGTATTTCAGCACCGGCGTTGCAAAATCTGGGTGGTAGGCTGCCATAATAAAAACAGTTCGCTTGCGCTGGCGACCTGTTTCTGCCAACCGCAAATATGAATAAACACGATCCACGTTGAACTTAATAGAGCGCCCTAACCAACGGGGCGTTTATTTTTTTACTTTTTCTTGAGGAAGATTTCATCTTACAACAAGATATTTTGTGACACATGCCCCGTCCTCATGTGCCATACTTGCGATAGAACCAGGTCTTCACCATTTGCGTCAGCAACACGTAACATATCAGCAGTCCCGCCAGGATCAGCCAGTAAAGCGGAGGCAGGGCCACAAATCCGAGTGTGTTCGCCGGTGGAGAAACTGTCAGCCACGCGCCGACCGTGACGATGATGATGGATATCCGATCGGCTTAATTGGCAATGCAGAGGTAGTAATATGAGTCCAACCGAGTGCGCGAGGCGAAATGATGCAAGCCTTGCACAAATATCTAAAAGCCAAACCCTAAATCACAAACTTTACATTAACGAGTTTCAGTAATTTTACGAATACTGCGCGGTTTCTCAGGGTCAAACCCTTTGGCAATCGTCAAATGATAGGCAAACAACTGAGCTGGGACAATACTGATCAGCGGCGTTAGCCACTCCGGAACTTCGACTGGAATGCTGATCGGGACTTCCGCCAACGAGAGCGCCTCGGGGACATTGGAGATCACAACCAGCTCCGCGAATAAATCATGCTTGAGATGATTCAATAATTCCATCAGCGTACCGGATACTTTGCCATCCGCGACTACTGCCAGCACTGGGAATCCTTTAGCGACCAGAGCGATTGGGCCGTGCTGAAAATCCGCAGAGGAATATGGCTCGGCCTCAATATAAGTCAGTTCTTTCAGCTTGAGCGCCCATTCAAATGCCGTTGCATAGTTGTATCCGCGCCCGAGCGCAACACATTGCTGCATGTAACGATAACGTTGTGCTGCCTGATGGATGGCGTCATCCTGCCTCAATACATCCTTGATCCAGCCTGGCACCTGGGCCAGTTCATTCCAGCGCACCTCATCCCCACTCAGGGCGGCGGACAACATGGCAATCGTCAGCAATTCAGCAGTATATGTTTTCGTGGCGGCCACCGCCAACTCCGGACCGGCCTGAATATCGAGTAAAAAGTCTGCCGACTTTGCCAACGGAGAATCGGGCAGGTTAGTGATCGCAAGTGTGGCGCATCCCTGCCGCTTGCCTTCTTCCAATACACTGACAATATCCGGTGATTGTCCAGACTGGGAGATGCCAACCACCAATGCACCTTTCAAGCGGGGCGGCTGATGATAATATGTGAACAAGGATGGAGCAGCAAGCGCCAACGGCAGACCATTCACTGCCCCCCATAAATAATTGGCGTATCGACCGGCATTATCCGATGTACCGCGCGCAGCTAAAAAAACATACTGGATCTCGCGCAACTTAATAGACCGCGCGATCTGCTCGACGTTCTTTCTCTGCGCAGCCAGCAGTTTATCCAGTCGTTCGGGTTGTTCAAGAATTTCTGAATGTAAAGACATTTTTCCTCATTGAGATTCCCCATAACCAATTGCATAAAGGCTGGGAATCGAGACTGGCAAACGCCTGCCAAACTTCACGCGCTCTTATCCTAACCCTCTCCCGAAGGGAGCCCCACAGCGTGCTTCGCGAAGGGACTCCCTTCCCCTTCGGGGGAGGTCAGGATTCGTCTTTGAGAATCGCCTCACCTTTGGTGAACCAGGAAACACCGAAGGCCAGAATGGCGAGCGCCTCGAGCCAGTAGACCGGTTTGTAGGCTGTAAAAAGGGAGGCGATGTTCTGCGGAAGTAAGATGTAGATGGCGATGAGCAGGATGCACTCGGACATGGTATAACCACAGACGCGGTAGACCTGGTTACGCTGCAACTTTCGTTTCGTAGCAGGGACATGCGGGTCGGTTTTGGTGAAGAGGAAGAGGCAGAAGTAGATGAGGGTGAGGAAGAACAAACCCGCGAAGACCTCGTGGACAGCCCCAACAAGGAGGATGCCGGCCTCGGTGGCACCGTCGGGAGAGGTGGGGAAGAGCGCCACGCCGACCGCAAAGAGGCAGGCGAGGTTGCTGGCTACATTGTCGACGCGGTCATAGCCCTTATAGGAGAAGAGGAAGAAGCCGATGGCCCACAGCACCCCGACCAATACATCGCGCATGCCGGTGTAATAGTAGGCGCTGATCGAGCTTTGAAAGCCGGCCTGGAATAGCACCAGCGCGCCGAGCGAGACGACGAAAGGCAGGGACATGCCAAGCACCCCGATGGTGGTGCGCAGGGCAAGATAGGAAAAAACGAGGCTGTTCCTTTGTTCCTCGAGGATCCGCAGGCGCGTCTCAAAGACCTCAATATATTTTACGATCTCATCCATGATTTTAAACGGCTGTGTCATATGCACTCCTGTTTTAAAGGATCAGCGTTATACCTGCTTCTTGCATTAAACTCTGAACTTTGATGTGCCTGAAGACAAGCAGAAATCGAAATTTCAGTTTAGATACTTACGCAGTACTCGTAGAACCCATTTCTCCGTGAAGTTGACCGTTCCCACGCGCCAGCCTAATTACAGTTCCAATGAATTTAGCAATTTCTTAAGCGCCAGCAATTCTTCCGTGGACAGGGTTACGCCTTTGCCCATTTTCCCGCGGTCCGCCGACCAATCACGGACGTCATACTTTGCATCCCTGTCGTTCCAACTGATCAGGTTGAGCTCCTTGGCCCACCCTGAAGCAGACTTGGAAAGCACGCCGATCTTTTTAACGATTTCGTATTTGATTTCGGACATGATTCAGGTCTCCTCAAGTAAATAATTTGTTCAAGGGTATTACTTCTTACTTTGTCTTTATGCGTTCCTTCGTATTGCTTCGTCAATTTGTTTCATCAATACTATTTCCAAATTTTCATCGTTGGAGAAAGACTTAATAACAATATTTCCTATTTGTGAATTTCCCGTTCCCAAAGCGGACTTTGCCAGCATAGCTTTTTCGCGGACATGTTCATTTCTATCTTTGTGTTTTTCACCTTTGCCAATATAATAAGGGTTGTTAAGTCTTCCACCGTCGATCCATCTCTGCCCGGGAGGGATATAAAATTTCCCGTGAGAGTACCAAATACATCACTCAATAAAGTTTTTGGCCGATCGTTTGTTTCTTCAATCTCGATAAGCGCAACTATATCGTTGGAATCCTTTTTTACTATTGCTATATCCAATTGTCCCAATTCATCTCCCCTTCTATATTTTTTCACAACCGAAGATACAATTTTCCCCACATTTGAATTTGAAGGCTCGCCGTGATCATAATATACGTCATATCCTTTTCTATTCATTTCGTCCATAATGGATTTCGCAGTTGCCGCAGTTAATTGACCGTCTTTACTCATGATTTTATTCTCCAGGTTTAATTATTGGTTGTCATAGAAGGATTAATTCACGCGGCGCATATTCACAAATACCTGCCCAAACTAAAATTGCTGCTATTGGGGAAACCCTCCGAAATACACTCTCACCTATCTGCTTCCCATACACCACATGAGCGATATGGCCTTCTATTGAATTCAAAGGAAGACCGTTTTCCCCTAGCTTGAAACTCATGGCATCTCCACGTCTGGCTTGACCTCCATTTTGAATAAGTAGGTCGACTGCCAGTTCAAAAACATTCCATGGCAGGAAAGGTTGGTCGGCAAGATTGTCAACCTTTATACCGCCTTCCACCAATTTGGCTGTAAATACTTCACCTTTTTGAAGAGGAATTCTCACAGGAGAATCGTTACTCTGAAACTTTCGCTTGATTACATCCACAGCAGTTTTTCCATTCTTCATTTCGGCCTACCTTTGTTCATCATATTCGTTTTGCGCATTTTCCATTCATCGGACAATCGGTACAATTCGGATTTGATGCAAAGCAAAACCTGCGCCCAATTTCCCACAACGCACCATCCACCCCACCAGGGAATTCGGGCTTCAATCGGCGGGCGGCTGTAATGGCAGAGTCGATATTCTCAGCATCACTGACCCCCAACCGATATAGCACTCTCACGGTGTGGACATCGGGTTTGATATCCATGTGTGTTCGATCCAAATCGTCGAAGCGGATGCCGAAAGTCTTCTCGATGAGCAGGACGCCCATACTGGCAATCCCAGGTCCAACCCCGTGAATGGACATTAGGGTGCGTTTGACTTCGGCGGCGCGTCTACCTTTCCACAAATTGAAGGCGTCTCCATCACATTCTTCGATCACGATGCACGTCAACTCGCAAACTGTCCTCGGCGCATCATTGACATAGCGCGGGTGTTGTGGAAGCCGCGCAAACAATGCGGTCAATTCATCGAGCGGCATCTTGTATATTCGGTGAGGGTCGAGATGACCCAAATCGTTCTTGATGTAATATGGAATTGTCCAAATGATTTCTGCTTTTGTCCCACGGTCAAGACAGGCAGCAATGGCAAAGGCATATGGATCGGTTGCAACTAGCGGCGCGGCCTGCGGAATAACGGTTGGAAGAAGCATTTCAATGGGAATAGTATCCACAAAAGCGAGAAGTTTTTCTGTAATCATTGGTAGTTGGTCATCGATGTTCATGGTTAGACCTGTTTATTCGCTTAATCGTTGTAACTGCTCCCCAATTCGTAAACCTTCCAATGGCACTTCGACATTTGCCAGTTGCGGCATGAGATATTTTCTATATTTTTCACCAGCCAGAAATATGAATTGATCGTGCTGTAAATCGGCTTTCTCGTTAAGCTGACGTAATACACCGTTTGCCCAACTCTTTATCTGTGGCGCGGACATGGTGTTGAGCGTCAGTTCGTAAGGCTCAATTTCATCTTCCAATCCAACTAAACCATATTTGGCTGACAAGATGAATATTTGGTCGGGCACAAGTTTCAGGGCATAATGCAGGTTTTTCTTGAAGAGTGCGCTGATGTAAAGGTCGCGCGCTTTGCATTTATAGGCTTGCTTTTGACTTACACAGGAAATCAATATGATTCTATTCATCATCATCGTCTTCTTCCATATTTTACCCTTCCTACACCCGCTCAACCACCTTCTTGATCTTCTGCTTGTACAGCCGAATCAACTCCCGACAGCCTTCGATAATGGCACGCTCAGTCTTGATGCAGGCGGCGATCTTGCGCTGCTTGTCCAGCGGCGGCAGGGGAATTTCAAATTGTTTAATTTCTACCAAATGCAAATTGGTCACAGTACCAGATTTTGAACGGGCCGTTGCTTGTGCATAACCGTCACTTGGGTTCAAAAAGAATTCTAAATACTTTCCATCAAGAATTTCTCGTTTTGGTTTCAACATTGCCAAACTAACGAAAATACTAAACTCCCAATCAATAAGTTTAGCAACACCAATTGTGCCGTTCTTTAGAACGAAATGGGACAGCAGGGTATCTGCTGTCCCATTCGATTTACGAAGTCCATTATCTACTTCGTCGCGGGTGCGACTCTTAGTCTGCGCGTCAGGAAGATCACTGCAATCAAGGCCATGCCTATGAAGACCAAACCTGGAGCGCCGTATTCATCGGCGAAGCCGGTGCCGGGCAATCGCGTAGAAGTGGGCACATGGGTGAGTTGCGCCAGTGCAGCCTGAGTCAAAGCCGCGCCAATGGTGGCCGTTGCCGGGTCCGGTGTGGAAGTGGCGGTGAGTGTGGCCGTCGCAAGAGGCTGGGCTAGCAGCGGAGTCACCGTTGGCGTGACCGTGGCAGTCGGGAAGGATAACGCTTGTGCGGTCGCGGTCAAGGCCTGCGCAACTTGCGCGTTCTGGATCGCTTGCGCGGTCGCGTTGGCTTGCACGTTCCCTTTATTTGGCAGAACATTCAGGAAATAATATCCCGCCAGACAAGCGAGTGAAATCAAAACAATACCGCCCAGAATACCAGCCGCGATCAGAAAGGTGCGGTTGCTGTTTTCCTCCGGCGGCGGAGCATCAAAACCTTGTTGGTCGCCTTCATACATGATGTCATCTCCTCGCGTGACGTACTTATATTTCTATTATCCCACAACTTCAAGATTTACGAGAGGGACGAGCGCCTGCTCGCCATTCTCAAATTTTATTTCGGCGCACACAGCGCGCAACCCGCTGGGCAGGGTTGTCAGGCCGGAACGCAAAGCCACAATCGAGCCGATCGTGCCTGTCATCGGCGGACGGCGCATCCGTACCGCTTGGCCGGCTGCAAAAGATTCCACATCGCGCGGCGGGGCGGGTTCGGATGAAACCGGCAAAGGGATGATCACTTCGGGCCGCGCGCCGCTATAACGATCATACACTTCCGCGTTGAGCGTGGCCTCGTGCTTGGCGTTTGTGGCGATCAACTTATAAGCCGCGGAATTCATCGGCATCGAACCAAAGCCATCGGTCAACAAAATCGGGAATCGCATCTCGCGCGCCATCGGCAGAAGCGATGGATACAAGCTCGCCAGGATCAGGCCGCGCACCGGAAGGTCTGCCGAGGCTTGTAAAGTTTCAGCATCCCTGATTTGTGCGGCGATGATGACCGAACCACGAAAGCTCACGTCCAGGCGCTTGGCCGTCAAAACCGTATCAGGCTTTTCCGCAAGATTGATCATCACGCCCGTATCGACGCGGCCATTGCCCCACACACCCTGGATCAGCGCGCCCGAAGTTTGAATGACAACACCGCGATCAGGAATAATCTGCACCACGTTACCGGAAATGCCCGCGCGCAACTCCATGCGGGACTCACCGGCCTCGAGCAAAACCTGACCTCCACCGGCCGCCGTTACACGACCTTCTTTTGGCACCTTGACCGTTTTCGACAACAAGCCGCGCCCGCTGGCGATCACCGCGCCGGCTGAGACTCGATCCCCGACTTTGCATCGAATGAGTTTGTCCGCCGCATCAGCAGTCAGATTCAAAATACGCGCCACATCCAGCAGGACATGTTCACGCGCCCAGGTCGCTTCGGCGACAATATCCGTCGAACTGACTTTTTGATTGAGCCTCGCAATGACCCTGCCTTTAAAAGGCAGGAGACGTTCGCGCACAATGGTGGTCAGGGGCAGGATGTGATGAACAGGAGCCAGCATCGCTTTAGCCTCCAATCGTCAAAAGCCATTTTTGGATCAGCTCGCGCCGCCGCACCGGATCATCGGGCAAGGCCAGCGGACGACCTCGGCCATCAATGACCACGCCCATCGCTCCCCCGCTGACGGCCAGCGTGCCGCCTCGTCCGGGACCAAAGCCTACGTCCGCGCCGCGTTGCGGCTGGAGGGTCAATTTCGCAGATTGGCCCGCTGCCAGCGGCATCAATTCAAGACTGCCGTATTTAACGTCGGCGCGCGCTTCGGTGCCATTGTCATACGTTAATCGAGCGCGCAAGACAAGCTTTCCATAACTCGCAGAAGCAATGACCGAGACTACCGAGCCGAGACTCTGGAACGCGCCTGAATCCAAAACCTGCACAGGCAAAAGGCTGTTGCATGCTGCTGCCGCGCCGAGAAGCGGGAGCAAGTTGTTACGATCAAGAATGATGGTTGTCACACCGACAGGTTGAATCGCATCCAACAGCAACAACAAACTTTGTCCGGGCGTGGGAGCATCACCCAACGCGCCACCGCCCGCCAGGATCGGCTCGAAAAGCGGCAGTAGACCCGCCTTTGGTGGGCGCGCCGAGAGCGGGAAGTCACGCCTGGCAGTTTGCATTGCCAAATACAAAGCCTGACGCGAGACTGCCTGCGCAATCGTTTGATCTTCTTTGGTCGCCGGAATGGATGAAGGGTATAAGGATTTCTGATACAGATAATCTCTCAGAGTGCCTGTTGAAATATCGAGAGGCGACCAGCGCAGGATGTCTTCGAGTTGAGTGTATTGCAACAGCGCAGGCAGGTTCTCGCCCAGCCCAAATTGCGGATACACACCCACTACAGTCTTATCTTTGAAACCGGCTGCGATCACCGCCGCCGACGCGCCGAGATCCACGCCGAGGATGCCGCCCTTCGTCCCGCCATAGACCTGGCCGAGGAAATGCAACATACGTCCCTCTGCGTAAGCCGTTGGCAAAACATGTCCGCCAGACCAGGTTTGCAAAACATCCACGCCATTAAGCTGGCGTCTGCGAACTCCAATAACAAGTGAGGCCAGTTCACGCGCGGCTGGTTCGATATCTTCGGTGTCGAGCGAGGGGCGCACATTCGGACTGAAATGAAGTTCCGATGTTACACCTCCCAAAAGCTCCTTGACTTCATCGTCCTGCTTTTGATTGCCAGCGAACAAGACCGCCGGTCTTTTCTCTGGCGCGAGCAGGTAACCGGCCAGCCCCACCGGCTCAAGTGTCTTGTGGATCGAGCGCGACGCACCGCCGTCCGCGCCGCCAGTGATGATCACCATGTCTGGCCTCAAACGCAGGAGCGCATCGATTTGCTGGTCGGGCTTGCGATGATCGGTCAAACTTATCGAGTCGATGATACGCGCATAAGTTGTCTCAGCCAATCGCCGCGCACTTGCGAGTGAGACATCGGATAATAAACCAACGACGACAGTCTTCAACGCCGGGCCTGCAGACAAAGTGGACACGAAAGCATCCACACCGGACCCGTCGGATTGGGATGGCGTAATGAGGCGTCGGTTCCCGTCGAGGAGATTTCGCCCGGCCACCAATTGCAAACTGGTGATGGCATCCCGCACGCCTTCGATGACATCTTTGAACGGAGCTTCGGCAGTAGACGGCGCTGAACCAGCTGCGAGAAAACGATACTCCCCTTCAACAACGTCGAAGAGCACCGCGCGCGTGGTCGCCGCGCCGACATCTACAGCCAGAAGAGAATCACCTTGAACAAGAGAAGCAGGCATAAGTCCTTGTTTTTATCCCAACCCAAAGAATGTTCCAAAGAAATGGAATCGCTCGATCAATGCCGTTAACGCCGCGGAATAAACTCCGGCGAACAATACGCCCAGCGCAAGGGCAAGGAAGATACTGCCAATGAACGCGATCCATTCAATCAAGCCCAACCGCCGCACCGAACCATCCGCAGTTGTGCGTGCGCCAAAATGGAAATAGACCAATGTTGTCACGACGCCAACCAGGATAAACCCGTCGTTGAGCAAGGTCGTAGCTGGCGATGTTGATGCACGCAAATCGAACAAATTAATGGTCGCACCGATTTGCGGAATAAGCGTCCCCGTCACCACACCGCCAATCGCGACTGCCGCGCTCACGCCGACCAGAACGGCCATCGAGGGAGTGCCGAGCCGCGAGAAAGGCGACCAGACCTTCATAAGCAACAGCCCGCTTAAAAGCAGAGGAACAGCAAGCAAGGCTCGCTGGGAGGCAGTGCCGTAAACGAGCGGATATCCCAGGTCCGGCCAAAGCACTTGCTGAAAAGCCACCGCGGCCACATACCCTGCGGAAACACCAACGAAGATATAGACCGCCACACGAAAGAGCGGATTATCGCCAATCAAATAACTGAAGATCATCAAAGTTAAGAGAAAAGCCACCACGCCCACAATTAAATCAGGAGACATTATTTGGCCTCCTGTGCGCGGCGGGCTTGCAGGCCGAGGAAGAAATTCCACAGACCGCCCAGGAACATGAACGCCACTGCCACCAAGAGGCCGAGGCTGTATGCATCCCAATAACGGCGAGCGAGTCCCGGCTGTCCGTTTGCCTGTTCGACCTTTGCTGCGCTGTTCAAACCAGCCACCAAGCCATTGATCTGAGCGGATTGCAAATAAGGCATCAACATCGGGCCGGCCTGTGCGCTGGATATGACCACAAACGAAGCATTGCCGCGGAATGGGCCAGCTTGCTCGATCCACACGCGTCCAGCCTCGGCGCTATCCGTCAAAACGATGACCGCCGAAAATTCCGCGAGACGCGTTTTTCCTTGCAGCACAGATGAATTCCAAACAGCCGAGCCATCCGCACCGAAAGGCATCACTTTGGTCGGGTTCTGTGCGAAGTCGTACACGCCTGCCAATCCACCCGCCAGGTATCCGAGGTCAACATATTGCACGTCGCGCTGATAGTTTCGTCCTTTGAGCGTTGTGGACATAAAACGTTCGGCCAACGCCGAGCCAGTCGGCGAAGTGGAGACAATCGCAAGATTCGGATGCTTCAATAAAAGCAAACGATTGAACAGCGGCGCTCCAACGGCTTCCAATTCTCCAGCCAACGATGGTTCATAATCAAAGACAACCAAAACGGGCGCGCCTTCGGGGATTGAGTCCATCACCGAAATCGTGGCCTCGGTTTCATCGTTGAGCAATTGCCCGCGAGATGGCAAAGCAAAAATTTCTGTTTTGGCAAAAAAAATGCCGCCTACGAACAGGAACAAAAATGCCGTGATGACCCAGCGCAAAACGCGTTGCGACAGGATCGTCGAAGGCGATTTCATTGGCACGGGTGTAGTTTCTTCAGCCAGGATTTGTTCGAGCAGGGCAGAATGAGCTAGTTGCTCTTCACTGGCATTGAGTTTAATGGAGTGCGATTCGGGACGGTAGGATGGCTTCATACCTCCCGGCATCGCAGGCAGAACACCTTGCAGTCCGGCCAACGGACCATTCATCTCGACAACAGAGTCAACCGACTCGCCCGAATTCGTATCAAGAAGCGTTGCTTCCACCGGGCGCATGGCCTGGACCCACGAAGGCAGGTCGGCAGGTGCAATAGATGCGCCAGACTGCGCGGCAGGCGGCGGACTCTCTGATGCCAGTGGCTGACTCGGCGCGGCCGCGCTCGAAAGCCAATCGGGCATCTGCAGCGAGCCGAAGATCGCATCCACGTCGCCGCTCGAAAGCGAGCCATCCGCGAAGGCGGGTGCGGCAGAAGACGCTTGACCGGATTCTTGTGGCTGTGGCTCTGACTCATCCGGCTCAGGCGACGATAACCAGTCGGGCATATCCACCGCCGGGGAAATGCCCACGTCAGCCGGTTCCAATGGTTGGACAACCTGCGGCATCTCACCAGACGGGGCGGCGGGCGCGCTGGGCGTTGAAGGTGCAGGCGGTTCGCCGAAGGTTCTCAACCAATCGGGAACATCGGACGCGGGAGCAGATTGACTTTGTGAGACAGGTTGTTCTACAGGTTTCTGCTCAAATGATGCCGCACCTGCATCCATGTTTTTTAACCAGTCGGGTCTTTCATCGCTCGAGATGGGCGTCTGGTCAACTGGAGTCTCATCGAATGTAGAAGCGCCGCTCTGTAGATCGTGCAACCAGTCAGATTTATCGGCGTTGGAAGAAGAAGCCTCAGGCGTGGATGCGGCTGGCTGAACGGGAGCCGCTGTTTCATCCGAAAATGAGGCGGGAGATTGTCCCGTCTCAGCAAGCCAGAAGGCCAATCCATCTTTCTCCGGCGCGGATTCTTGCGGTGTCATCCATGTCAGCGTGGACGGCGCTGAACTTTTATCATCCGCGAGCGTCTCTGAAAAATCGCCTTCAGAGGTAACTTTTTTGGTCGGAACCTGGCCCGCCTGCAACGGTGCGTTGTCACCTTTGGACGGGCCGGATAAAGATTGAAGGCGCGATTGACAGTTTTTGCAAAATTCATTATCCGCGGGATTGTTCTCACCGCAAACGGAGCATTTGATCATATCGGCCATTATTTGCCCCCGTACGGGCGATCCGCGCCGAACAGGACGCGCAAACCAGTGGTCAACGTACCAAGCGCGACGCCGATCAAAATGCCGCGCGTTCCGCCTAATGCAAGCACTTGCTGGACCCAGGGACGGATCCAATTATTCAATGGGCTGATCTCGCCGAACGGCAAAGTAGCTGAAGCAAATAACATGAGCGCGGCGGTCAGAAGAAAGATGATGCTCATCAGGTCGGTGCGACGGCGCAAAAGACGAATACCCGCGTAAAGCAAAGTTACCGCCAGCAAAGCCATCAACGTTGACTCAACCGGCACGATAATGGCACTGACCAGCATTTGCATGTTTGGGTTATCCGGGCCAAGCCCGATCCCAAAGATAAATGTCGCGATTAAAGAAAACAATAAAAGGGTGCTGTACACACTGCCCTTTTCACGGTGCGTGATTTTATTTCCATGAACCGAGATCAAATTAAACACACCGACTACTGTGGCTGTACCTGCCAAAATAATGGTCCAGCTCAACAAGATCGTCTGGATGCCAGCCAGGGCCGGAACAAAATAACCGACCAAAACGATCAAGCCCGTGAGAACTGCGAGGACAACTGCAACAGTACGCATTAGATCATCCCGAAAAGTTTCATGGCCGAGCCTGCCAACAGAGCAATGATAATAAGCCAGCGCAAAATATCCTGGACCGTGAGACTGGCCGCGTGTGAGGCAGTCGCACCCAGATATGCGCCGGCGGAATAAAGTTCTTCACCGATCAACACTTCGGGTGCGGACGCATACAGCGCGGCCTGCGAGGCAGGGTCGTCACTGGCGCCGAGCAGGAAGGCGTTCTGACGTTCAGCGGCTTCTGCCATGAGCGCGGCCTCCACGCCAAAGTGACCGATCAAGATACTGGCCGATACATCTTCATCGCGGATGATCGACATCGCGCCTGCCGCGGCCGAGAAAGGAGTCATACCGGTTAAGCGGCCGGATAATGGCTGATAGTACTCACCCGCGCCCGCGGCTTCGTACCCCGCTTCAAGCGTATCTTGCGCGAGCAAAGCGAGAGATGACTCACCAGCTGCAGCAATTGGCGGACGATCGCTGAATGAGGTCCGTTCGGTGAGATGGCGCAACATACCGAGACCTGCAAGCGGCGCGCCACCATGCGGCGTCAACAAACTATTAGGGCCGAGATGAATGAAGAGCCGCGTGCCATCTTCCACACTGAGGCTGATGGCGCGATAAAGACGCGTTAGCGCCGGGATGACACGTAATTTCGGTGGAGATTTTCTTTTAATTAATGAAAGAGCTAATAGGAGAATAGCGGAGAAACCAACGAGACTGAGTCCGATCAAGTTCATGCGCCCGCTCCCCCGCCTGCCTTACGTTTTTCAGCGTCAAGATAAGAGGCAAAGGCGTGTGCTTCGTCAACAGATTCAAGCGTGCGAGCTAATGCATCTGCACTTTCGCCGAGGAAGGGAACTCCAAAATAGAGGGCCTGTGCACCAAGCAAATTGAGAGGCCCACCCGCTTCCAGTAACGATGCGGCAAGCGCATCAAGCTTGTAGCGTCGTAATGATTCAGCCCAACGAGGCCAGTAATCGCGCGTTCGCATATGAGAAGTATAGCATATTTTAAGGTTGGCTTTCGCACAGAAGAGGCCTTCAGAGGCCGTGAGAATTGCAGGTGAATTGCAAATTGAATAATAACTATAACAAGAGGCACAATCTCATCAAATTCACCGGCGAAGGAAAATAAATAAGCCCTAAAGATTTTCAAAGTCCCAAGAGCCTATGCTTTATCTGGAAACTTATCCGATGTTCCTTCTACCAAATAAATGAAACATTGCACGCGCTACAGTCAGGACAATCAACGCGCCAGAGATGACACCGCTGAAAGCGAGCAGCCAGTTCCGCCAATCGTTCAATCGGAAGGCGATCTCTTCGCGCGGGGGCAAGTGCACGCGTCCGCGCAGGCGTTGGACAAAGTCTGTGCGTGGCGTGACCGGTTTCAAGGTCCCGGCCAGATGCAATTCGATTGCATCCAGCGGTGATTCAGGGGGGAACGTCATCTTGCGCTTGCTCATTTCGTCCTCGTCACTTGTTACGTTTACTCTACAGGATACAACACCAACCCAACCGTGCCAGGTCCGAAGTTGATCGCCAACGAAATCGAAAGGTCGGTCAGAACGGAATCCTTAATATTGAAACGTTTTTTAGCTTCCTCCAGCAAAGCCTGTCCCGAAGCCAGATCGCGGGCATGGACGACCGCCAGATAAACGGGTTGATCGCCATATGTTTGTTTTGCCATTTCCAACACACGCTCGAGTGCGACCTTGCGTGTGCGGACTCTATCCACCATTTCGACCACGCCATCCTTGAGCAGGGCAATCGGCTTGACGTTCAAGACGGAAGCCAGCGCTGCCGAGAGAGTACCAACGCGTCCACTGCGGCGGGCATATTCCAGCGTGTCGAGGGTAAGGATCACCTGAACTTTGTTGCGAATTGATTCAATATGATGGACGATCTCTTCCGCGCTCTTTCCGGCGCGCGCCATCTGACGGGCGGTGCGGCACATAAAGCCGGTTCCCATTGAGCCGCCGAGGGTGTCCACCGGAATGACGTTGTACTTGCCCTTCACTTCCTGTGCGGCGGCAACCGCTGAAGCATAAGTGCCGGAGAGTTTGCTGGTGATGTGAATTGAAAGAATTGTGTCGCCTTCCTGCGCGGCCCTCTTATAGAATTCCACGAACTGGTGAGGAGAAGGCTGGGACGTCTTTGGAAAGACCGATTTTTTTTCATCCACCAATTTGTAGAAACCATCGAAATCAAGATCCACGTATTGCAGGTATGATTTTTCGCCAAAATTTATGTTGATGGGGATGCGGTTAATCTCAAATTCCTTTTCCCACTCCATTGGCATATCCACAGCGCCGTCGGCCACAATTCTCAACACGGTTCATTCTCCTTCAAGGTTAATATTTTGATCGCCGATATCATCGCGCAGGGCCAACAACGTTCGATGATAGAGGCTTTTGACGGCGCCTTCGCTGCGTCCCATGATCTGACCGATCTCTGCATTCGACATGTCCTCGACAAACTTGAGAATGAGCAGAGTCTGTCGTTCCGGCGGCAGTTGACGGATCAACTTAAGCAGCGCCTCCTGTTCCTGCGTGTGGACAAGCGTCGTTTCAGGTCGCTCTTCTCTGGACCGGAGAACGGGCAGGTCGTTAAGCGGAATTTCCTGCCGCCGACTGCGATCCCGATGCCAGTTCGCCACAAGGTTGTGGGCGATGCGATACAACCAGGCAGAAAAGGGAACACCGCGATCGGTGTAATTGTGAATGTGGTTCATCGCCCGCTGAAATACACGCGCGGTGAGATCCTCTGCATCGTGGACATTCCCAGTCCGGTAGTAAACATAGTTGAAGATACGGTCAATATAACGCTCATAGAGCAGGCCAAACGAATCACGGTCGCCCTGTGAAGCGCGTGACAATACTTCTTCTTCGTTGAATTCGAGTTCCGGCACAGACAAACCTTACCGGCGAGGTCTGTTACAAATAACCCCGCCGGATTTGAGAAGTTGCACAAAGTATATCATGGCTAAAAAGCCCGAAAAAACGCGGAACATTCAAGATGCGCTTTCGTCTATAATAGTAGGCTCAATTAAGGAGGTTGTTTTATGCGCGTTCAAAATACAAAAAACGGATACATTCTTTTGGCTATCGCAGGATTTCTTGTGATCCTCGGTATAGTGGCTTTATTTGCCTGGGGATCGGCAGGCAGTGCTACCCCAACTGCTACACTTAGTGTAAATGACATCTATACCGCGGCCGCACAGACGTTTGCCGCCCAGCAGGCGACTCAACAAGCATTGAACCCACCCACGACTTCACCATTTCCAACTTTCCCGCTTGCATCACCCACCGCCGCGACTCAAACTCCAATTCCGACTGCCATCAATCTGTCCCCGGTCGCTACCGCAACGGGCTGTGATAGTTCGACTTACATCAGTGACGTCACGATTCCGGATGGAACCGTGATGACGCCGGGACAAACCTTCGTCAAAACCTGGCTGGTGCAAAATAGTGGTACATGCACATGGGACACAAACTACAAAATTGGGTTTGGATTTGGCGAGGCTATGAGTGGCACAACCACCGCGTTGACAAAATCTGTTGCGCCGGGCGGGCAGGTCGAGATTTCAGTTAATCTCACCATCCCCGCAAAGTCCGGCGATCTGACAGGCACCTGGAGAATGATAAACAAACAAGGCGCATTCTTTGGCACCAACCTGACTGTCGTGATCAAAGTGTCGGGCGCGACCGCAACAAGCACATCCGGGACGCCAGCGATAACAAATACCCCGTCGACACCGACGATAACAAATACTCCGCCGCCGACGGCAACAGCCACGCCGTAAACGCAAACAACGGAGCCGAAATCGGCTCCGTTGTTTTTTCCAAAAATACAAATTGGTATAATTTATTTTCATGCTTTCGCCGCGATTGTAAAATGAAACATATGTGCTATAATCGATTTAATCCCAAAGGTATCTATGCCAGCCAACGTTATTCGCGTCGTGGGCGCGCGCGTCCACAATTTAAAGAACATCACGGTTGAAATCCCGCGTGACAAGTTTGTGGTCATCACGGGTCTGTCGGGTTCGGGCAAATCATCGCTCGCTTTCGATACGATTTTTGCCGAAGGCCAGCGCCGATATGTGGAATCATTATCGGCTTATGCGCGCCAGTTCCTCGGTCAGATGGACAAACCGGACGTGGATTACATCGACGGCCTCTCCCCCGCTGTTTCCATTGATCAAAAAGGCACGTCTCACAATCCGCGCTCGACGGTGGGCACCGTTACCGAAATCTACGATTACCTCCGCCTGCTTTTCGCGCGCGCCGGGATTCCACATTGCCCGATCTGCGGACGCGAAGTGGTCAAGCAGTCGGCGCAGGAAATTGTGGATGCCATCGAATCTCTCCCGGACGGCAGCCGGATCCTGATCCTCGCGCCAGTCGTCCGCGGACGAAAAGGCACCTATCAGGCCGTCTTCGAGGAAATCCGTAAGGCTGGTTTTGTACGTGCCCGCGTCGACGGGACGGTTCATTCTCTCGATGATGAGATCAACCTCGACCGCTACAAACAACACAATATTGACTCGGTCGTTGACCGTCTCGTCATTTCTCATCCTGAAAGTGAAGAGGATAAAAAAGCCGCACGCACGCGATTAACGGATTCCGTTGAAACAGCTTTAAAGTTTGGCGAGGGCTACATCACGATTTCGAAAGTAGACAGCAAAGATGGCGATTTGCATTTCTCCGAAAATCTTTCCTGCCCCGAACATGGCATCAGCATCCCGGAGATCGAGCCGCGCACATTTTCCTTCAACACACCGCACGGCGCATGTCCCGAATGCCAGGGACTTGGCAACAAACTCGAAATTGATCCTGATCTTTTAATTCCCGACAAAGAAATTTCTTTCAACGAAGGTGCCATCGTCGCCATGGAATGGAGCGGACCCAAAGAAGAAGGTGGTTATTATTGGCAGTCACTTCAAGCCGCCGCGCGCGCTTTTGATGTTGACTTGGATGTGCCTGTCAAAGATATATCGAAAGAAAAACTCGATATTATTTTGTATGGCACGCGGGACAAGGAAATTCCGATCAAATATAAAAGCTCAAAAGGCCATGAGTTCACCTTCGCGCGTGACTTCGAAGGCGTGGTCGGCAACCTGGAACGCCGCTATCGCGAAACCAACTCGGAATACATCCGCGAGAAGATCACGGAATACATGTCCGATAAACCCTGCCCAACCTGCAAAGGCAAACGTCTGCGACCCGAAGCCATCGCGGTGACCGTCTCGGGCGCAAACATCATCGAAGTGACATCCTGGCCGATTCTGAAAACGCTGGATTGGGTTGGCGACTTGAGTGGGAAAAAGTCGGTTCTCACAAACCGACAAAAAGCCATCGCCGAACGCGTTATCAAGGAAATTAAATCGCGGCTCGGTTTCCTCGTGGATGTTGGCCTCGATTATTTGACCCTCAATCGCTCCGCCGGTTCGCTTTCCGGTGGAGAGGCGCAACGAATTCGATTGGCAACTCAAGTCGGCTCACGACTGGTCGGCGTGTTGTATGTTTTGGATGAACCGTCGATTGGTCTGCATCCGCGCGACAACACACGTTTGCTGAACACACTCAAAGGTCTGCGTGATCTCGGCAACAGCGTGCTGGTGGTCGAACACGATGACGAGACCATCCGCGAAGCAGACTGGATCATTGATCTCGGTCCGGCGGCTGGTGAGCACGGAGGCCGTGTCATCGCCGAAGGAACACCTGATGATATTTTGGCAAATAAACATTCGCTGACGGGTGCTTATCTTTCGGGGCGCAAGCAGATCGAGGTCCCGAAGAAGAGGCGCACAGGAAACGGCAAAGCGCTGAAAATCATCGGTGCGAGTGAAAACAATTTAAAGAATATCGACGTCAAGATCCCACTTGGGAAAATGGTCTGCATCACGGGCGTGTCGGGCAGTGGCAAGTCCACATTGATGACCGACATTTTATATAACGCGCTTGCGTCGAAGTTGATGTTTGCGCGCATACAAGCGGGCGAACATAAAAAGATCGAGGGCATCGAACATCTCGATAAGATCATCAACATCGATCAGTCGCCAATCGGACGCACGCCGCGCTCGAACCCGGGAACTTATACCGGCATGTTCGATGAAATTAGAAAATTATTTGCGGAGTTGCCTGAAAGCAAAGTGCGCGGTTACAAGCCCGGACGTTTTTCGTTCAATGTTCACGGCGGACGATGCGAGGCTTGCCAGGGTCAGGGTGAGTTGCGCATCGAAATGCAATTCATGCCCGATGTTTATGTGCCTTGCGATGTATGTCACGGCAAAAGATTCAACCGCGAAACTTTGCAAGTGCTGTTCAAGGATGCAAGCATCGCGGATGTGTTGGATATGACCGTTGACCACGCACTCGGAACTTTTTCTGCATTCCCAGCCATGATGAGTAAATTGAAATTATTGCAGGAAGTGGGACTCGGCTACGTTCGAATCGGGCAACCCGGCACGACCTTGAGCGGCGGCGAAGCGCAACGCGTCAAATTGGCGAAGGAACTTTCGCGCCGCGCCACCGGCCGGACCTTGTATGTGCTCGATGAACCCTCGGTTGGACTCCACGCTGCGGACGTTCACAAGTTGATCGAAGTTTTGCAACGCCTCGTCGATGCGGGCAACTCGGTGCTCATCATCGAACATAATCTCGACATCATCAAAGTCGCCGATTGGTTGATCGATCTCGGCCCCGAAGGCGGCGACCGCGGCGGCGAATTGATTGCCGAGGGCACGCCCGAAGATGTGATGAAGATCAAAACATCATACACGGGTCAGTTCTTGAAAGAGCACATGAAGCACTTTGAGAAAAAAGCAAAAGAGTAATCGCAGGCTTCCGAGTTTTTCAGGAACTCGGAAGCTTTGAAATCCATGGTTGACATTCCTTCAAATATTCGCTATCCTATACGAAAAGGCTACACGCCATAAAAAAGCCTGTTCACGAAAGGAGGCGGCATGCCTTCCAAAGAATCCGCCCACATCAATTCGAATACTTCCCTCATCCCAGCCTTCAAAGCCTGGGAAATGTACCTTTACGATCAGGGACGCTCGCCCAACACAGTCAAAGCTTTTTTATCGGATGTTCATTTATTGTCTCAATTTCTCGCTCCCGACAAAACCATCGGCGCGATCACCACGAACGACCTCAACCGCTTCTTCACGTGGATGGAAAAAGAGCGCGACATCCCATGCAGTCCAAAGACATTGGCGCGCCGCATCACCTCGACCAAATCCTTTTTCCGCTGGCTGAGCCAGCACGGAGCCATCGTCGGCGACCCGGCTGAAAAAGTCTTGCAACGCTCCGCCATCAGTCCCCTGCCCCAGGTGCTGACCGAAGACGAAGTCAACCTAGCGATGACTGCCGCCGACCGTCATCGCCGCGACAAAAAGCCGGACGCGCGTCCATTCGCGCTCTTGCATCTTTTGCTCATTACCGGAATCAAGAAAAGCGAATGTCTCGGCATCCACATCAACCACGTTGACCTGGAAACCAAAGACGGCCCACAGGTTTTCATCCGCTACGCCAGCCCGGCCAATCGCTACAAGGAACGCAAGCTTGAACTTTCCGAAGATTGGCTTCCGGCCTACAACGAATATCTCGCGCAATACCAGCCCGTGGATCAACTCTTTCCGTGGTCGCCGCGCCGGTTGGAATATCTGCTCGAAGATATTGGCGAAGAAGCGGGTCTGACCAAACATCTGTCTTTCGACATGTGCCGCTGGACTTGCTTCCTGCGCGATTTTCAAGCGGGCATGGAGCCGGACAAAATCCGCCAGCGCATGGGAATTTCAAAAATACAGTGGCGCGAAATCCACTTTAAGTTGAAACAATTGAGCGGAGCACAGCGCGATAACTATTTTTCGGATGGAGGCGTCAACGAAAAATAAACGACCTTGCGTGATTCTTGTTTCAGCTTGGACGACTCTGCCGGACGATATCCCGGCACCCAGATCACACGATCTCCCGAACATAATAACGGCCAGCGATCACGCGCACGCTGCGGCGTCTTGGCGTTGATGAAGAAATCGGATAACTTCTGCGAATGGCCTTTCATGCCCAGCGGCTCAAACACATCACCGGGACGGCGGACGCGTAACTCCAGATCGCCCGGCAAACCTTCCGCGTCCAACCAGACCTGGAAGCGGTCATCGTTTCGGGAAGATTGTTCCCACGCCAAGGCTGGAAGCCGCCAACGCTCCGCCGAGAACTTCCAGTCACCTGCGATATTCACATGACCCGGCAAAGCCACCGGAAATGAGTCCATTTGCGCGGGCATCTGCGGCCAGCGATCAAATGGAAGTCG
>Ga0172369_10000672_pt1 | contig 50610 bp, 71 predicted proteins | sample LakKiv25m_FD_114539 | JGI IMG/M metagenome (GOLD analysis project Ga0172369, IMG submission 114539) | Freshwater microbial communities from Kabuno Bay, South-Kivu, Congo - kab_022012_11.25m | ecosystem: Environmental > Aquatic > Freshwater > Lake | place: Democratic Republic of the Congo...
CATGTATGCTACAAGCAGGCACAATGCTATACGAACCAAAACAATTACTTGCAGTTACAGTACCAGAAGACCAATTAGGTTCTGCTTCACGCGAACTAGGCGGAAGAAGAGTACAAATAACAGAAATGAGACAAGAAGGAGACTCTTCAATAATAATTGGAAAAGCACCTGTAAAAGAATTAATTGGATTCTCCTCTGCTATGAGAGGCGCAACACAAGGAAGAGCAAACTGGACAGCAGAATACTACGGATACGAATTATTGCCACGCGACTTACAAGGAAAAACAATTGACGAAATCAGGAAAAGAAAAGGAATGCCTGCAGAAGTAAAGAACTGGCAGTTCTTCTTAGAATAAAAATAAAACTAATTTACTTGCGGCTGAGAAAAACAGCTTGCAATTTTTATTTTATTTTCTTGCTTTTGTTATTTCTCTATTCTTTTTATTTTTTTTACTTGCCTTCAACCGGCTTGCAACATTTTTTATATTCCAATTCCCTCTCTCTTGGATGGTTTTAGCATTCCTCTTCGGGTTAATTCAGGGCGTGCTCTTGGGTTTATTGTTTAATTCACTCATGCCGGGGCTAGTCGGCTCAATGGTATTTGCGTTTAACTTCTTCTTCCAGGGCTCAACCGCATTCTCAGGAGTCCTAGTGCTAGTGCTTGCGAATATTATTTTTTATTTTCTCTTCTCCTCAAAACAAGCAAGAGCCTCCCCTGCAATGTTTGTAACCGGGTTAGCTATTGGAGTAATATTTCTCACCCTTTTTGGGTGAATACAATTAACTTGGGTGCATTATACTTGCCAAAAACCCCTTTTTTTGCCGGCTTTTCCTTAACCCTTTTAAAGCTTTCTTTAAGAGAATAAAGTAAGCGTTGCCTGGTGAAAGGCTTAAAATCGCAGAGTGACGCGAATCATATAATTTGCGATTTGAGGTAAGCATTGTGTTATCGCACTATTGCAAAATGGTGCACGCACTTTCGCGAACCTTAGCAAGGTTCATTTGGGGGAATATACATGGCAGAAAAAGAACTAATTAACGTAGTCTTTATTGGACACGTTGATCATGGTAAATCAACTACCGTTGGTAGATTACTCTACGACGGGGGCGCTTTAAGCGAACAGGAATATAGAAAGCTTGAAGAAGAAGCAAAATCAAGAGGAAAAGGAACATTCGTATTCGCGTACGTAATGGATAACTTAAAAGAAGAGAGAGAAAGAGGAGTAACAATCGATGTTTCTTATAAAAAATTTGAAGCACAAAAACACATGTTCACAATAATTGATGCTCCTGGACACAGAGACTTTGTAAAAAACATGATTACAGGAACATCACAAGCTGATGTAGCTGTATTAGTTGTTGCTGCAAAGGAAGGAATCCAGCCGCAGACAAAAGAACACGCGTTCTTGGCACAGGTTATGGGAATAAAGCAAATCGTAGTAGCAATGAACAAGATGGATGAAGTAAACTACGACGAAGCAAAATTTAAGGACATGAAAGACCAGGTAGTTAAATTACTTACCGGTGTTGGATACAAAGCGGACAACATCAAAATCGTTCCAATCTCATCATGGAGAGGGGATAATGTTGTAAAGAAAACTGAGAACATGAAGTGGTACACAGGCAAACCATTGCTTGATACTTTGGATGACTTAACTGCACCACCATCACCAGTTGATAAGCCTTTGAGACTCCCACTACAAGATGTATATAACATCAAGGGTGTTGGAGCAATACCTGTTGGTAGAATCGAGACAGGAACAATGAAGGCCGGCGACAAAGTTATAGTAATGCCAAGCGGAAAAACAGGCGAAGTAAAATCTGTTGAAGAACACCACACACAGTTAGCGGTTGCAAAGCCAGGTAACAACGTTGGATTCTCAATCAGAGGACTAAGCGCTGAAGATATGGCAAGAGGAGATGTTGTTGGAAGCGTAACAAACCCTCCAACAGTTGCTAAATCATTCGTGGCACAAATTGTTGTGTTAAACCACCCAACAGCAATCCCTGTGGGGTACACACCAGTGTTCCACATACACACATCACAAATGTCCATGACTCTAACTGAATTAAGAAAGAGAATGGATCCAAAAACTGGAGCTACAGTTGAAGAGAACCCTAAGTTCTTGAAAACTGGTGACGCTGCAATCGTAAAGATTGTTCCAATGAAGCCAGTATGCCTAGAAAAATTCTCAGAATTCCCGCAGATGGGAAGATTCGCAATTAGAGATATGGGGCAGACTGTTGCGGCAGGAGTAGTTTTAGAAGTAGAGAAAGCATAAAGTGAAAGTGTCTCGGATTAAATCCGGGATTTTTTATTAAAAAACGGGGACCGGAGTTTTTTCCGGTTTCCGTCCAATTATTTTTATAAAAAGGAGAAGAGGGTGTTTTGAAAATGCAGACAGCGAGAATAAAATTAAGCAGTACAAGCTTTGAGACTTTGGAGGACATATGCAACAAAATAATTGATGTTGCAGAACGCACAGGCGCAAAACACTCCGGAAAAATTCCTTTGCCAACAAAAAAATTATGCATCCCTACCCGAAAGGGACCATGCGGGGGCGGAACAGAATCATACGAACAGTGGCAGATGAGAATCCACAAAAGACTAATTGATATCCAGGCAGATGAACGAACACTCAAAAGAGTAATGAGAGTAGAAATACCTGAAAGTGTACAATTAGAAATTGATTTGAAGGGATAAATTCCTTTTCAAATCCAAAAATTTTTTCTTCTTTTCTTAAACAGCTGAGCGCCACTTCTTTGTTTTTGCAACCTTCCAGAGTAAATTAAAATATTTACGGTATGCATCAGCGGTTTCCTTATTCTCTATTATTATTGCAGTTGGGGGATTAGTCCAAATCAGTATTGCGACAAGGTCTCCTGCGATATGTGTTGCTGTGGGGTTAAAAAATTCTTTTGGAATAAATTTGTAAAGCGACCGTTTCTCTCCGGCAAAGTATTTTTCCCCCTCCATCGCAAGTACTCGTTCCCTAAGATTCTTTTCCTCCAAAAATTTCATGAATTTCTTCAGTGGAATCGGTGCGTATTTCATGTACATCTTGTCATCAACGCCCATAACCAAATGCTCGCGCGCCCCTTCCTCCATTTTATCTTGTATTAATTTAATTACTTCCTTTACGGAGTTTTTGCCTCGCACTACACTCACTAAGGCATCTTCTTTTCGTGAGTTTATTTGTAAAGATAATTGCGGGAGCATTTTTTCAAGCAAGAGATTGTTTTCTTTTGCTTCATCAAGCAGTCTTTTTGGGGGCATTGCAGAGAACACTTTTTTTGAGTTATTTTGAATAGAACTTACAAGCCCCTTATCCAAGAGCCTTGCAAGCACATCATACGCCACTTGTCGATGTATCCCGCACTTCGTGGCAATATCATTTGCGGTGAGTGAATTATTTGCCAGAAGAGTTAGATACACAGTTTCTTCTTTTTCTGTGAGGCCAAATTTTTGCAGACTTATTTTCTCCATACACAACTTTAGGCTCGCCTTTATTTAATACTATCGTAATATACATTACGACACTAACATATATTCTCCCCCCAAAGCAGGTTCCTTAGTGGGGTGATTTGACTTGGGGAAAAATTTGCTAATAGTTGGGGTTACTATGGCACTGATTATTTTGGTGCTGATTATTGCGGGGATTACTTTTAATTCTTCAGGAGCCGGATTGTTTCTTGCAGGTAGCAGAAATGATGAGATAAAGATAGGCTGGGAAGGACCGCTAAATGGGACAATGGCTTCATTTGGAAGAGCCAATATGCAAGGAATAGCGCTTGCGGTTGATGAAATAAATTCCTTGGGCGGAATTAACGGGAAAAAACTTGTACTAATTATTGAGGACACAAAAGGCGAAAAGGTAGAAGTGCAAAACGCTTATCAAAAACTCAGCAAAGTGGATAATGTAAGCGCAATATTTCTTACAGGGTACTCAGATATTTTCACACTCGCACCGCTTGCAAATGAAGAAGGGCAAGTGATTCTCTCAGCAGTTGATGCAAGCGAAGAAATAGCCGCGCTTGGAGAGTGGAGTTTTGGAATGGGGATTTATGATGAGGGGGTTGGAAAAACAATTGCGAATTTTGCTTACAATATACTCGGAGCAAAAACAACCGCAATAATGTTTGACAAAGGGGATGGATTCACAGCGCTAGTAAAAAATGGATTCTTAGAGGATTACTTAAAATTCGGCGGAACTGTGGAAGTGCAAGAAGGATTTGCACAGGAAGAAAATGATTTTCGTACAACACTTACAAAAATAATTCAAAAGCAACCCGATACAATATTTCTAATAGGTTATGATAATGCAGGATTTGCAATTAAACAAGCAAGAGAGATGGGGATAAATTCAACTTTCATAGGTGTTGATACTACAAGTACGGAAACATTTTACCGCAACAGCGCCGGTGCGGCAAAAGGAATGTACTTTACTTTCTGGGAACCCGCGGATAAAAATAAATCAGAAAGTTTACTCAAAGAGTTCAAAGAAAAATTCGGTGGTATGCCCGAACTTTATTTATTTACTGCAACAGGGTATGACGCAACTTATGTAATAGCGGAAAGCTTGAAAAAATGCGCTCCCGATTATACTAATTTGTGCCTTAAAGGCAATTTATACGAAATCAAGGAGTATACTGGAATAACAGGCAAGTTAACAATGAGCCCTGATGGGATAGTTCGCACAGTGAAAGAAGAAATATTTGTGCTTGATGAAAATGCCAACTACCATAAATTTGAGGAAAAGTAGGATTTTTGATTAAAATTGCCAAGCGTTTTTGGTCAAATAATCACCTTTAAATATCCCGTTTTCCTCTATTTAGCGGAGGGTTTTTGTGGCAAAAAAGAGAAAATCTGTTAAAGTAAAAGCACATGCAGTAAAACAGAAAAAGCAGGGATTTGAAGTAAGGGCAATGTTCATTGGGCTTGCGCTATTAATAATTGCGATGCCTGGGATGACTAATCCGCCAATACTAAATTATGGCTGGAACCTTGCAATATTATTCCTCTGCTCAGCAATCATAATGCTTTACGGTTCAATCGCAATAAGGCTAAAAATGTAAGGCACTTTCTTTTTAGGAAAGTATAAAAGCCTCCATAGCTTATTATTGGCATGGACAAGAAGTACATGCACCTAGCTATTAATGAGGCATTAAACGGAATGAGAAAAAACTATGGGGGTCCGTTTGGTGCGGTAGTTGTAAGAAAAGGGAAAATAATTTCAAGCGCGCATAACACTGTTCTTAAAGATAATGACCCCACAGCACATGCTGAAATAAATGCGATAAGAAAAGCTTCGCAAAAATTGGGGCGATTTAATTTGCGCGATTGCATTCTTTACTCAATATGTGAACCATGTCCGATGTGTTTTGCTGCAATAGAATGGGCGGGAATAAAATTAGTGTATTATGTCAATACAAGAAAAGATGCAAGAAAAATAGGATTTAATGATAATGAAATTTATCTTGATATAAAATGTTCACCAAAAAACTGTAAAAAACTTAAAGAAATTAAAATTAGCGCTGAGGGGGCGAGAGAACTTTTTTTGGAATGGGGTGCCAAAAAAGATAAGATTAATTATTAGTTTTTAATAAAAAACTGGGGGTGTGCGTGTGTTTGATTTTCTAAGCAAAGGAAAAATGGAAATAAAATTGGATAAGTTATCGTTTGCTCAAGGCGAAACAATTAATGGTTCAATCGCAATGCAATTAAAAAAACCCATAAAAGCAAAGGGGGTGCTTGTTGTGCTTTTTGCTGAGCAGACTAATACTAGAATGACAAGCAAGGGAATGGAGAGATACACACAAAGAATTTATGAGTTCAAACTCCCGCTTGATGGAGAAAAAGAATATGGCACACAACCCTATGATTATACATTTGAATTAAAAGTTCCTCAATCAAACCAGAATAAAATTGGGGGAGTTGCAGGAAATGTTATGACCGCAGTATCTCTATTCACTGTTGGAGCGGGCGGCCCGGCAAAATGGTACTTAGAAGCAAAACTTGATGTCCCAATGGGATTTGATTTGGGTAAGAAAATACAATTAAATGTCGGCTAAAGCGTGCATTAAAAACTAATTCGCTTAAGAGATACTTATATGTTTGAAACATTCGGGAACAAAGCGGATATTGGCGTAAGGGGAAAAGGAGCTAGCGCAGAGGAAGCGTTTTGCGAGTGCGCAAAAGCTATGATTAGCGTAATGGCTAGTCTAAAAACAATTGCTCCAAACAAAAGAATTCCAATTAAAGTGAGTGCGCCGGATATGAACGCGCTATTAGTTAATTTTCTTAATGAAGTGCTTTATGTGAAAGACAAAAACAAAATGGTTTTCTCAAAATTCATTGTAAAAATCAGGGAGAATCCTCAAAAAAACGGATTTGAATTAAATTCAGAGTGCCTTGGAGAAGAGATTAACCCAAAAAAACACGAACTCCGAACGGACATCAAAGCCGCAACTTATTCATTGATGAAAGTTGAGAAGAGGGGAATAGAGTGGATTGCACAATGCGTAGTGGATGTTTAAAATTTTAACACGGCAATAATTTTTTTATTAATCTTCTAAAGAAGGATTTTTTATGGAAATAAAAAAGAAAACAAATTACTCTTATGAGCTTGAGCTTGGAAAAGAAAATGTGAACCCCCACATTTATGCAAACAAGGAAATTGTTTCTACTCTTGAGTCCGAGTACACACAGCACAATAGTTCTCTTAAACAACTCGAAAATATTTCAACGCTTCCCGGGTTAAAAGGAATTGTTGCACTCGCGGATATACATCCAGGGTATGGAACGCCTATTGGGACAACAACCGCCTCTGACTTGAAGGAAGGAGTAATCACTTTCGCAGCAACAGGATTTGATATTAATTGCGGAGTGCACTCGCTTATTCTCCCGCTCTCTGCAAAAGAAATTTTGGAGAAGAAGAAAGAATTCGCTGAACAATTGTTTAAGGATGTTCCAGCGGGATTAGGGATACGCGGAAAATTAATTCTAACAAAATCAGAAATGGATGAGGTGCTTGAAAAAGGAGCGGCTTTTGCAGTAAAAAAAGGGTTTGGCTCAAAAAAAGATTTAAAATTCATGGAAGAAGAGGGGTGTATTGGCGGTTCTGATGCCAAGGTGGTTTCTGATAAAGCAAAAGAAAGAGCGCTTGACCAAATAGGAACGCTTGGAAGCGGAAACCACTACTGCGAGGTACAAGAAATAGAAAAAGTTTTTGACAAAACCGCCGCAAAAGCATTTGGCTTGGAAGAGAAGGGGAGTGTTGTAAGCATCCACTGCGGTTCGCGTGCGCTGGGGCATCAAATAGGAACGGATTATTTATCAATACTTGATGGAGCGGTAAAAAAATATAATATAAAAATTCCCGAGAGGGATTTAGTTTGCGCGCCAATACAAAGCGAGGAGGGAGAGAAATATTTCTCCGCAATTAATGCCGGCTCAAATGCCGCATTTGCAAACAGATTTGTCATTGGAACGCTTGTGAAAAGATGCGTTGCGAAAGTATTTGGCGTGGATGAGGGGGATACAAAAACATTTTATGATGTTGGGCACAACACCGCTAAATTTGAGTCACATTATATTAAACATGATGGGCAAAAACCAAAAAAAGAAAAAGTATTAATTCAACGAAAAGGAAGCACACGCGGGTTTGGACCGGGGATGAGCTCGGTTCCACTCAAATATAGAAAAGTAGGGCAGCCGGTAATAGTTGGCGGCTCAATGGGAACAAATTCATTTATTTTAAAGGGAACAAAAAGAGCAATGGACGAAACATTTGGTTCAACAATCCACGGGGCGGGGAGGAGCATGTCACGAACAGCGGCGCTTACAAAGTGGACCGGAGAACAATTACTCCTTGACCTTGCCGCGAAGGGAATTTTAGTTAAGGCCCGCTCAACAAAAGGACTGCCAGAGGAAGCCCCCGATGCATACAAAGACATACTTTCAGTAGTAGAAATAATGCACAAAGCCGGTATTAGTGAGAAAGTTGTGAAGCTTTCGCCGATGATTTGCATTAAGGGTTAGTGCTGTTGCCTTGTTGCGGGGCATAATTAAACAAAAAAGTTAAGTAAGTCCGCAGGAGTATTTCATTAAGTATAAATACTCTTAGTTTCTTATTCTAATAATTTTTTGGGGGTAGTATAATGGGATTTGAGGTTGGAGAAGCAATTAATTTTGCTTTCACTGGGTGGGCAAAAAGCAGGCAGGCGCTGAAATATTTTGTAGTTGCGTTGATTCTTTTTGTTATATTAAATATCGCGCTCAACTTGGTTGCGGGATCACTTTTTGGTTCTTTATCTAATGTAGCCTCAATGACTCCAAGCGAAGCAATTGGATTAATGGGATACTTCTTTTTGTATATGGTTGTTTTTGTTGTGCTTTATTGGCTGATAAGCGCATTTATTCTATATTTTATGCTTGGCTCAGCGCTCAAAGAAATAAAACGCAAACCGGCAAAGTTCAATGCTAATCGATATGTGAGATTCTTGGGGTTAATGATAGCTAATTGCCTATCAGTTTTACTCTCACTACGCAAGTTAAAGTTCTTGTGGGTGTTTGTTGTGTCAATAGTTCTTATGATATTGGGCGTTGCCATGGCAGGGATTTCTGGTGGAACTAATATAGTGCTTTTAATTTTAGGAGTGCTTTTTATTGGAATATCTATGTTGCTGTTTGTAATATATATAGTAATAATGATTTACAATGGAATGAGACTAATCCTTTGCGAAATGCTTTTTGTTGAAAAAGAGCAGGGGATTTGGAAAACGCTTAAAGCAGCATGGGATATGACCGAAGGCAATGTGTTAAACATTTTCATTGTAATGCTTGTTGTATCAGTGGTTGTGATAATACTAAGTCTTGTTTTGTCAGTTCCTGCAATGGCATACCAAATGAGTGTTATTGGAGTTAATGGCGGGGTGGGCGCATTAAACTTAATGTCTGACCCAATCTACTTGGGGCTTTCAGCACTCACAAACATAGTTCAGGCATTCGCAGTAATGCTACAGGCATTCGCACTTGCTGCAATATACCGCCAATTAAGTAAAGGCGGAGCAGTGACGAGAAGCGTTGCTTTGAGAAAAAGATAGTTAAGAAGCTAAGAGAAACAGTAATTCTTTAGAGGCGGGGGTTTTACCCGCTTTTGTTTTATTTGCTCAAATTGGCTCTAAAGTGCAAAATACAAGTAACTTTGTCCCGTGAATAAGCGAAAAGTATTTATATTGGTTGAATGCAATGTATGTACTGCGCATCCACTTTTTTGCTTGGGGACGGGAGCGCTTAGATTGGTTGGGTGAAATAATGAATTTTAACATAAGAGCAATAGCATTAATTGCAGTTCTTCTTTTCATAATGGGCGGAGCGTATGCCTGCAGTATTGGAACATCAAACTTTCAAACACAATCAAGAGGCACAGGGGATTATTCAAGCGCAATAACCGCAGACCAAAGCACTGACATTGACATAAAAATCAGCTTTAATATTGATTCATCTTCAGGCAGTGACTGCCCCACAAATATCTCAGCGCAATCAAAAATTTATAGATATAATAATGATACAAGCAACTGGGAACTACTAAAAACAACTTCAACAAAATCACAGGAACTAATTGATGATGCATTTGTTTTTGTGTGGTCAAACGAATTTAACACTGGCAGCAATTCAAAATACACAAGATATAGAATTGACGGAAGCATACTCTTAGGAAGCACAATTTATGACACAGAATCAGCGTACATTGATATCCAAAGCACTTCATGCTCAGGAATAAACTTAGTTGCAAATGACATGACAATAAATGAAGGAACCTCAAGTGCAAGAACACTTCGAGTGGAGAATAATACAAACAGGGATTTTAGTATTTCAACATTATCAGTTATTGTTAATAATTCAGTAATAAGATCGGGGAGCACCGGCGGATATGACAATATAGTTTCTCCGTTCTCCTATGAATCAATACCACTCTCACTTGACGCTGGATTTGTATCAAGTAATGTAACTACTGCGCTTTTATTCCAAGTTTCAGGATATATTGGAAATACTTTCTGCTCAATCTCTTCAATAGGAACAAAAACATTTAATGTAACCGTTCAAAACACAGGAACAAATGATAATTATAATTATGATAATGGATATTATGATTCCGGATATGATTATTATGACAATTATTCATCTACAAGTTCTGCATGCGCGGATGTAAATCTTAGCTCAAATAATGTAACAATAGATGAAGCGACGGAATCAAAACCAGTAATTAATATTACAAACAATTCAACAAAAAGATTTGAGATACTTGAAGTAAAAACAACAGATAATGGAATTGACCTTAGCAATTACTATAATGACAAATATGTTTATCCGGGGCAAGTCTCGGATATTGTATTAAGGGCTATTGCTCCAAATGTTACTTCAGATAAAACTTATACAAACACCGTGTGGGTAAGAGGGGTATTCTCTGATGGAAGGACCTGCTCATTTGATTCAACAGGAAAAACAACATTTGATGCAACCGTATTTGATGCAAGTTCAATAACACAAACATCAGCACTAAACTGCACAAATTTTTCAATGAGTATTCCATCCTCTGCAAACATAAAAAATTATGGCTCAATACCATTCACAATAAATAACAGCAGCGGGAAAAAAGCGGATATTTATATTGAAGGAACAGTTGATACAACTCCAACACTAATATCAATACCCGGAACTACTTCAATAAGCAGAGAACTTGCCGTACAAATAAAACAGGCAAATGGGCAAATAACATTTAGACCCGTAATTGAAGGATGCTCACTTGGTTCGCAAAGTATAGCAATAACAAACACTGGAGAAGTAGTTTCTGCGCAGGGACAAAATAATGCATCAAATATCGGCGCAAATGCGTTTGCCGGATTATTTGCACTTGGAAATAATGCAAGCGGAATCGGATTAGTTGTCCTTGTAATAATCATAATCATAATAATTGTTGGAATCATAACAGGAAATGAGAATCCAAAAAAACCAGTGCAGGTTTGGGAACAAAGAAAGTAAAATAAACCCCCTAAACCAGCATTTTTTTTCTAGACAAAGAACTATTAACTACCCTTACATTAGACTTCTATAGATAATATGGGTAGATTTTCTAGAAGACTTGCAGTGCAAAGCGAAAAAATAAGGAGATACTTTATTTCTCTAAAAGTACCCTCATTACATGCGCCCGTTGAAGTGAAAAATATCCTCCTCTTAAGACAACTATTGCAAAAAGAAGTAATGAATCCTTCAAATTGGCAGGCGGGGGCGGGAGTTGGAGAAGTAAAGCGAGCGGAGGAAGGCAGAATCCTTAAAGAAATAAGAAGAGAAACTGATTTTGTTCAAAAAGAGCTTGTGGAGCGTGCGCAAAGAGATTTTGAACTAAGAAAGATGCTTAAATCAAAGAAATACCTCTACATTGATGAGCTTGGTAAAATAAAACTCACTAATTTTTTTGGATTGCCCGGCACATCAAGGCCAAGAGTGAGAATCGGCAAGGTTTAACTTAAGCTAGGGAAAAATCCATAAACCCTCCCAGATGGTTTATAAATGTTTTCCCCAGGAAAATAGTTATTGAGTACACTACTCTCGAGCGAAATTGGTGAGCTGCCACAAATGTGGTTTTTCGCCAGCCTTTTTTAAAAGGCTGATTGGAGAGCAAATACCAAAAAACTCTGTTTTTTTGGTTGAGTGCATTTACTAATGCCCTCAAATTGCATAGTGTTTGTATTCATTAGAACCGATAAAGATGTGAAATGAAATGGCAGAATTCAACGCACCAAGAAGAGGAGCATTATCCTTTTACCCAAGAGTAAGGGCAAGTAAGCAGACGCCAAGCATCAAGGGGTACGGTGTGCAGGGACCATTAAACTTTTTATGTTATAAAGCAGGCATGGTGCAGGTGCAGGGAAAAAATGTGCACAAAGCAAGCCCTACATTCAACCAAGAAGTAGTTGCTCCGGCAACAGTAATTGAATGCCCTCCGCTAAAAGTATTCGGGGTAAGGGCATATGAAAAAGCAGAAATCGGATTTTGCGCATTAAGCGATGCTATTGCAGAGAACACTGATAAGGAATTAAAAAGAAAAATAAATAATTTTAAGGCACCGCAGAACAAAGAAAATGAAAAGAAAGAGAAAAAAGAAACTGATTTTTATACAATAGCTGATTTTGAAAAAGAATTGCCTGAGATAGAATATTTCACACTTTTAGTTCACACACAGCCAAGCTTCAAAAAGACTCCTGATGTAAGCGAAGTATTTTTAGGCGGAACAAAAGAAGCACAATTAGCTTTTGCAAAAGAAAAATTGGGAAAAGTATTGACAATTGAAGATGTTTTTAAAGAAGGGGACTTTTTAGATGTAAGAGCAGTAACAAAAGGAAAAGGATTTCAGGGGCCTGTAAAAAGATTTGGTGTAAGAACATTTAGACCAAAACACAAAAAGCAAAGAGTTGTTGGTTCAATCGGACCATGGCACCCAGCAACAGTAATGTTTACAGTAGCAAGAGCAGGACAGATGGGGTACCAGAACAGAACGGAAGTAAATAAAAAAATAATTAAATTTTCAAAGAATGTTTCAGAAGTTAATCCTAAAGCAGGATTTCAGAATTTTGGAATGGTGCAGGGCGAATACGCATTAATATTCGGCTCGCTTCCAGGGCCGGCAAAAAGATGCATTGCAATGAGAAAAAGCCTAAGGCCAGCACAGCACAAAGGAGTACAATTACAGTCAGTTGAAAAAATAATTGTTAATAATTAAATGGAATTAATGTTTGAGATGAATTTTTATGAAAGCAAATATAATTGGAATTGATGGTTCTGCAAAAGGATCAATTGAACTGCCGCAGGTATTTGAAACAGAGTACAAGCCAAGGCTCATAAAAAGAGCGGTTCATGCAATCCAGACAGCAAGACTCCAGCCAAAGGGAGCAAATCCAAGAGCAGGAAAAGAAAATACTGCTGTTTATAGAGGATATCGTGGAGTTCCTGCAATGCATAGAACAATTAACGTTGAACACGCAAGATTACCAAGACTAAAAAACAAGGGCGCATTATTATACGGAAGAGTAGCAAGAGTGCCTCACTCTGTCGGGGGACACGCAGCACACCCATTAAAAGCATGGGAAATACTTGCAGAAACAATTAATAAAAAAGAAAAAAGACTTGCACTAAAAAGCGCAATTGCTACAAGCACAATGAAAGAACTTGTTGAAAAAAGATTTATAGTTGAAAAAGAACTTCCGATTGTTGTTGAAGACGCACTTGAAAATATAAACAAAACAAAAGAAGTTGTTGAAGTATTAAACAAAGTTGGCGTTGGAAAAGACCTTGATAATGCAAAAGGAAAAATAAGAAAAAGAGCAGGAAGAGGAAAATCAAGAGGAAGAATCTGGAAAGCAAAGAAAAGCGTTTTAATCGTTGCGGGAAAAAATTCTCCAATATTAAAAGCATCAAGAAACCTTCCGGGCGTTGATGCAGTAACAGTACAATCATTAAATGTTGAATTACTTGCTCCAGGAACAGAAGCAGGAAGGCTTGTTGTTTGGACAAAATCAGCTGTTGAAGAACTTGGAAAAGAAAAAGCTGAAAATAAAATTGAAGTTAAGAAAGAAGCAAAAATAGCAGTAAAAGCAAAACCTGCTGAAAAGAAAGTTGTGGTAAAGAAAACGGAGAAGAAGTAGAAATAATTTTTGAGTTGAGTTTATGGTAAAATTAAAGGAAGAAGAAAAGAAGCAGCTTGCACAAGAACAGCAGGCGCAGGAAGCTCCAAAAGAAGTAAAGAACAAATCAGAGAAGAATAAGGAAGCAAAAGCAAAAGTTGCTGCGCAAAGCGCCGTAGTAAAAACAGCTACGCTTCACGACCTTGATGTTGTATTGTATCCATTAGTAACAGAAAAAGCAGTTAATATGATTGAATCAGAAAACAAAATTACATTCATAGTAAATGATTACTCAGGAAAATCAGAAGTAAAGAAATCAATTGAAGAAGCATACGGGGTAAAAGTTGTTAAAATTAATATTATCAGGGATATGAAAGGGAGAAAAAAAGCAATCGTAAAGCTTGACAAGAAGAATAAGGCAAGCGAACTTGCTACAAAGCTAGGAGTACTGTAAAAGTGCAATAGCTCAAAATAAAATTTATTTTTAAAATATGAAAGCGTGATAATAAAATGGGAAAACGATTAATTTCACAAAGAAGCGGAAAAGGAAGCCACACATTCTTGGCAAAGCATAAAGGAATAGAGGCTAAATACTTAATACAAGCTGAAGAATTAATGAAAGGGGAAGTAACTGACTTAGTGAAAGAAAACGGAAGGCACGCAATAATCGCAGAAATAACATTTAATGACGGCAAGAAAGAAAACATAGTTGCTGCTGAAGGAATCGCTCTTGGACAAAGAGTTGAACAAGGAAAAGGTGCAATCGTAGAAATTGGAAATGTATCTTACTTAGAGGACTTGCCTGAAGGGTGCCCAATTTTTGCAATAGAAAAAATTTCAGGAGACGGAGGAACACTCATAAAATCAGCCGGGAGTTATGCGCTATTAATGGCAAAGGACAGCAAGAAAGCAACACTAAAAATGCCATCAGGAAATTTATTGGCACTGCCACTTAATGTAAGGGCAACAATAGGCAACGTTTCGTGCGGAGGAAGACAGGACAAGCCTCTTGTAAAAGCAGGAAACGCATTTCATTTATTCAAATCAAAAAGAAAGATGTATCCAAGAGTAAGAGGAGTAAAGATGAACGCGGTGGATCACCCATTCGGGGGAGCTTCACACAACGCAGGAAAATCAAAGAGCACATCAAGAAATGCTCCTCCTGGAAGAAAAGTTGGTGCAATTGCATCATCAAGAACAGGGAGGAAAAAGAAGAACTAAAGTTCTTCGCAAAGCTAAAGGCACTCTTAATAAATGCCTTTGGTTTTTTATTTTTATTAAACATTGGTGGGAAATATGGTTGCAAAAGAATTCACATTCAGAGGAAAATCAGTTGCAGAACTCTCGGCGATGAGCATGGAAGAGTTTGCAAAATTGTGTCCTTCAAGAGCACGAAGAGCAATAAAGAGCACTGGTGTTGATAAGAAAATACTTAAGAAGATTGCAAATTATAAGAAGGCTCCAAAAGCAAAGGCAATAAGGACACACAGAAGAGACCTTGTAGTAATACCTGCAATGCTTGGAGTAAAATTCGCAGTTCACAAAGGAAAAGAATTTGAAAATATTGATGTTAACGAAAAAATGCTAGGGCACTACCTTGGAGAGTTCGCTCTCACAAGAAAAAGACTCCAGCACGGAAAAGCAGGAATCGGAGCAACAAAGAGCTCTACTGCAGTAACAGCAAGAGGTTAAAGTTAGTGCGAAGAGCGGCAATTAAAATATTGTTAAAATTATTTGGTGAGAAAATGGGAGAAACAAGATATCAGGCGGAGGTTGGAAAAGCGAGCAAGACAGCGAGAGCAATGCTCAAAAACGCGCCTGTATCAGTAAAATACTCCACAGAAATATGCAATCAAATAAAGACAAGGCCAGTAAATAAAGCAATTGAATTCATGCAGAGAATAATTTCGCACGAAGAATATCTGCCATTAAAGAGATACAACAAAAAAGTTGCACACAGAAAAGGACAGGCAAAGGAAGGAGAAAAAGCAGGAAGATACCCCGAGAAAGTTGCGAATGCATTTATACAATTATTGGAACTTGCAAAAACAAATGCGGACTTTAAAGGACTTGACCCTGAAAAATTACTCATAATCCACGCATATGCAAATATGGGAATGAATAGGTATAGTTACCAGTCAAAAGGAAGAATCGCAGGAAAAGCAAGAAGAAGAAACGCAACAAACATTGAGATTATAGTTCAGGAAATGAAATAAATTTTTGGAAATGATATTTATGATAGAAAGAACATTCATACAGAAGAACTTCAATAGAATGGAGCTTGAGGACTACCTTACAAAGAAACTTGACAGGGCAGGATTCTCTCATCTTGAAATAATCAAGACTCCGCTTGTTACAAGAATAGTTCTTCACGTAGCAAAACCAGGATTTGCAATCGGAAAAGGCGGCTCAACAATTAAGACGCTTACAGAAGTAATTGCACAAAAATATAAAATTGATAACCCTCAAATTGAGATACAGGAAATTAAGAATCCAAATTTGAATGCAAAAATACTTGCAGAAAGAATGGCATCAATGATACAAAGAGAGTTCTCATGGAGAAGCATCGCATACAAACTCGTAAAAGATGTTGTTGACGCGGGCGCACAGGGAGTAGAACTTGTAGTTAAAGGAAAATTATCAGGAAAAGGCGGGAGAAAGAAAAAAGTAAGAATCGCATACGGATATATGAAGAAACTTGGGGACCAGACAAAAATGGTTGATTATGCAAAGGCAGCATCATACCCAAAAGCCGGCGCAATAGGAATCAGACTAAGAATAATTCACCCTGATGTTATTTTCCCGGACAAAGTTGATATTAAGAAAATAATTGAAGCAAAGAAAGGAACAGCAAATGAAGCAAAAGAACAAGTAAACCCTAAGGACATTACAATTGAAATTACAGACCTAAAGGAAAAAGAGAACTCAAAAACTGAAGCTGTTGAAACAAAAGCAGAATCAAAAGTAGAAATGAAGGCTGAAGCAAAGAAAGAAGTAAAAGCAGAGAAAAAAACCGAAAGCAAAACAGAGAAGAAAGCAGAAAGCAAGGCTGAGGAAAAAAAGGAATAAATTTAAAAAATGAGTATTAAAAAAATAGTGAGATTTATGGCATTAAAATTTGCAGACACAATGAAATTGAGCGAAACAGAGCTCAACTCAAAAGCAATTGAATTAAAGCAGGAACTTGCAAAAGAAAGAGCTGTAATAGCATCAGGAACACGAAGTGAAAAACCCGGAAAAATAAGGGGATTACGAAGAGATATAGCAAGAATACTTACTGCGCTAAGCGCAAAATCAAGGGCAAAAGCAGCGCCAAAAATAAAAGCTGCTAAAAAGGAAAACAAAAAGGAGGCAAGGAAATAAATGCAAGAAATTGACAAAATCAGCGGACTGCCAAAGGACCTGTTTGATATTAGCAGTATTGCAAAAGAACAGCAAAAGGTCAAAGTGGAAGTAATTAGGAGAAAATTCTCCAAGTTCGTGACTTTGGTAAGCGGAATATCCGATAAGGAAACGCTAAAAGAAATGGGAAAAGAAATGAAACAAAAATTTGCTTGCGGGGGAACAGTTAGGGATAATGTTATAGAGCTTCAGGGAAAACACAGAGAAAGAGCAGTTGATTTTTTGATAAACAAGGGGTATAAGAGGGAATTGATTGAGGCATAAATAAGATTTGTATTTATTGAAGTGAGAAAGGAGATGATTAAGGGAAAAAACTATGAGATTACTGCGAAAAATATTTTGGGCCACGAATTAATCGGCTTAAAAGTTAGAGTAGTAAAAAGCACCGATCCAAAAAGGGAAGGAAGCGAAGGAATCATAGTTGATGAAACAAAAAACACAATTGTTGCAAAGAAAGGAAAGGAAAAAATTACCTTCCCGAAAAACGAATGTGAATTTGAGTTTGACCTTGATAACGAGAAAGTTGTATTAAATGGAAAGGAAATGATGAAAAGACCCGAAGAGAGAGCAAAGGAATGGAAAAATTGAATTTGTGTGATGATTATGGCAGAAAAAAAAGTAAAAGTTGATAAGAAGCAGAGAAAGGAAGAAGCCGTTATTGTAAGGGAAGCAAGAGCGGAAGAGAATTACCCTATACGCGGAAACATATTTGAAGGAAAAGTTATCTCGGCTAAAGCAAACAAAACAGTTACAGTTGAAAGAGAATTAATCCAGTATATTCCAAAATATGAAAGATACAAAAAAATCAGGTCAAGAATAAAAGCCCACAACCCAGTAAGCATTAATGCAAAGGAAGGGGACTGGGTAAAAATTGGAGAAACAAGAAGAATATCAAAAACAAAATCATTCATTGTAATGGAAGTACTCAAAGGCAGTGCACAATAAATTGGAGAATTATATTTGGTGAGAAAATGAGAGCAATGAGCATCCCAAACAACCACGCATTAACATTGCACAGCAGAATACTCTGCGCGGACAACAGCGGAGCAAAAGAAGTTGATATTATATCGGTATTTGGATACAAGAGCCGTAAAAAACAGTACCCAAGCGCAGGAATTGGTTCACTTGTTAATGTTGTAGTAAAGAAAGGAAAACCCGAAATGAGAGGAAAAATTGAGAGGGCAGTAATAATTAGAACAAGACAAGAATACAGAAGACCAAGCGGAATAAGAGTGAAATTTGATGATAATGCAGTTGTATTAGTTGATGAAGAAGGGCTGCCAAAAGCATCAGAAATAAAGGGATGCGTAGCAAAGGAAGTAGGCGAAAGATTCCCAAAAATAATAGGGCTTGCGCCGGTAGTAGTATAAAATTAAATTTTGGATTTATTAGAAATGAGAAATTGGAATGAAATGATAAAAATTATTTGGTGAAAATGATGAGCACAAAACCAAGCAAGGAAAGAAAGGCAATGTACAATTTGCCAAAACATAAGGCATCAAAACAGGTTGCAGCGCACTTAAGCGAAAAACTTGCGGCAGAATTTGGGACAAGAGCACTTACACTTAGAAAAGGAGACACAGTAAAAATCATGAGAGGGGCATTTAGCAAAAAAGAAGGAAAAGTGTCTTCTGTTGAAAGAAAATCGCGAAAAATATTTGTTGAAAAAGTAGTATTAAAAAAAAGCAACGGGGAAGAAAGACAAGTTCCAATTGATGCATCAAACGTAATGATAATTGATATTGAAAGAACAGACAGAAAAAGAATACCTGGCAAAGGAAAAAAAGAAGTTAAGGACAAAGCCAAGCAAAAGCTTGACGAGTCCAATAAATCGAATTTATCGGAAGTGAAAAAATGAGCCGCAAAGGAGAAAACAAAAAAGCTAAGGCAATAAGTATGCCAAGAGCTGTGCACATTAACAGAAAAGGAAACTTCTGGGCAGTAAAAACAAAAGCAGGCCCGCACAATAAGCAAACTTCAGTATCTTTAGGATTAGTGTTAAGAGATTATGCAAAAGTTGCAGCAGTAATGAAAGAAGCAAAGCACATACTTAATCACGGGGAAGTAAAAGTAAATGGGGTAGTAAGAGCAGACCACCAGTTCCCGGTTGGATTATTTGACACTGTTTCAATAGAAAAACAGAAGCTTTTCTTTAGAGTCCTTTTGGATGACAAAGGAAGAATTATATTAAAACAAAATGAAAAAGATGCAAAAGATAAGGTAAGCAAGGTTGTGAAGAAAGTAATGACTTCAAAAGGAATCCAGACAACAACAAATGACGGAAGAACAATTATGGGATTAAAGGCAAATGTAGGAGATTCAGTTAAACTATCTCTTCCTGAAGGAAAAGCGGGGGAAGTAATTGAATTTAGAGAAGGCGCACTTGCTTATATCACAAAAGGGGCTCACTGCTCAGAACTTGCGATAGTAAAGAATATAGTTGCGGGCTCAGCAAAAAAAGAGAAGCTTGTGAAACTTGCTGAAGGAAAAATTGAATTTGAAACAATAGCAGAAAATGTTTTTGTTATTGGAAAAGGAAAATCAGTAATGGCGGATGTTGAATAATTAAATGTTGAATAATCGGGATGAGATTTATGCAGAATGTAATATTGGATAAAGTTGTTGTGAATATGGGTGTTGGTGCCGACCAGGATGAAATGAAGAAGGCGCAGCAGATAATCCAGCTCATAACAGGAAAGAAGCCATCCAAAACTTCAACAGAAGCAAAAATACCTGATTGGGGACTAAGACCGGGAATTGAAATCGGGCTTAAAGCAACACTCCGAGGAGAGGATGCAATAAAATTTTTGAAGAAAGCATTTGCTGCAAAAAACAACAAGATGCCTGAAAAAAGTTTTGATAGAACAGGAAACTTTGGATTTGGGGTAAGAGAGTATATTGATCTTCCTGATGCAAAGTATGATCCAAAACTTGGAATAAAAGGATTTGATGTTTTGGTTTCACTTAAGAAAAAAGGATATCGTGTAAAATTAAGAAAAATAAACAAAACAAAAGTAGGGCACAACCAAAGAGTAACAAAAGAAGAGGCAGCAGAGTTTGTTAGAAGCCTTGGAGTGGCAATTGAATAAAATTCCAAGCAAGTTTTGGAATTGATAATTTTTAAGAGGCAGAGAATATGAGTGACGCAATTATTGTAAAAAAACAGAAGTCCAAAAATGAGAAGATGAAGAAGAGGACGCCTGGCGTAAGAGAATGCAAGGTTTGCGGCACAAGAAAAGGAATGATGAGGAAGTACCACATAGGAATATGCAGGCGCTGCTTCAAAGAGAGAGCAAAAGATTTGGGATGGGAGAAATACTAAGGTGAACAAAATGGCGCAAAACGACCCGATAGTTGATGCATTAACTAAAATAAGAAATGCCGAGACGGCTTCAAAAGCAGTTTGCACAATAAAACCTGCTTCAAACTTCCTTGGTGAAGTACTCCAAATTGCAAAAGGAAACGGGTATATTGAAGATTATAAAAAATTAGAAGAAAACGGCGCACTATCAATTGAAGTTAAATTAAACGGAAGAATGAATGAGTGCAAGGCAATAAAACCAAGATATGCTGTAAAGAAAACTGAGTTTGAAAAATATGAAAAGAGATATTTGCCTGCAAGAGATGTTGGATTAATTGTTGTATCAACTCCAAACGGGCTAATGACGCACATAGAGGCAAAGGCTAAAGGGCTTGGAGGAAGGCTCATAGCATTCATGTATTAATGATTAAAAAAATTATGTAATTTTTTTGTGTGATGGTTATGGTTGAAGTGTTAGCAAAAACAATAAAGCTGCCAAGCGAATTAAGCGCTGAACTTAAGGGGGATATTCTGACTCTTAAAGGTCCAAAAGGGACGCTAACAAGACAATTCAAATCATACAGAATAAAACTTTCTGTTGAAGCAAATAAAGTAATTGTTGAGGGCACTCCAAAGAACAAACAGACAGATAAGTTAGTTGAAACAATTGTTTCACACATTGGGAATATGGCTGAAGGATTAATTTATGGTTATAAATATAATTTGAAAGTGCTTTACTCACACTTCCCAATGAGCATACAAGTAGAGAAAGAGGCTGTGAGCATAAAAAACTTTTTGGGGGAGAAGTTCCCAAGAAGAACAAGGATAATGGGCACAACAAAAGTTGAAGTAAAGGGGCAGGATATTACGGTTAGCGGAATAAATAAGGAAGATGTTGGACAAACTGCATCAAACATGGAAAGAAAAACAAAAGTAAAAAACAAGGATATACGAAGATACCAGGATGGAATTTATATTGTTCAAACAGGGAATATGGAAGCAAAGAAAACTTTGGCTGTTGAAGTATTAAGAGGAAGAGTATAAGTAATTGGATTTATTTTGATAAAATTATTGTGTGATTATTATGGCTGAAAAAGTTGCAAAGAAAAAAGAAGCAGTTACTGCCCAAGAAGTTAAGGCTGGCGCAAAAGCTGTTGAAATTAAAGCAAGCGCTAAAACTGAGGTTAAGACTGAAAAGAAAAATGAAACTACTGCCGAAAGCAAGACAGAAGCTAAGTCAGAGAAGAAAGCAGGGGTAAAAACTGAAAAGAAAACGGATGCAAAAGCAGAAACTAAGAAAGAAGTTGTAAAAAAGAAATTTATTCAGTATGTTAAGAAAGAAAATAAAAAGAAAAGCAAGGAAGCTTATGAGAACCAGACCAAACTCTGGGAGAGAAAACACACTCCCGTGTTTAGAGGAAGATTTGGAAAGAAAAATATTAGAAGAAAATCAATTGCGAAGTGGGATAAGTGGAGAAAACCACACGGAATAGATTTGGATAAAGGAATTCAGCATGGATTTAGGCCAAAAATCGGTTATAGAAGCAAAGTAGAATTAAGGGGAGTTCACCCATCAGGATATATTGAAGTACTTGTATGCAACGCAAATGACCTTGCAAGAATTGACACAAAGAAAGAAGCCGCAAGATTTGCCGCAACAATTGGAAAGAAAAAAAGAAATGAATTAATGAAGAAAGCAAACGAAAAAGGAGTTTGGGTATTAAATTAGTTATTAGAATTTGATGAAAGGTAAATGGTGTGATTATGGAAGCAGCAAAAGCAAAAGAACTAGCAGCAAGAATACTAAAAGTCGGAGAAGGCAGAATATACATTGACCCGACTAACCTTTCAAAAGTAAGCGAAGCAATGACAAAAGATGATGTAAGAGGATTAATTGCTGAAAGAATTATTAAAAAAAGAGCAAGTGTAGAACAAAGCATGGGAAGAGCAAGGGTACTTAAAGAAAAGAAACAAAAAGGAAGAAGAAGAGGAAAAGGAAAAAGAGCAGGAACAAAGAAAGTTAGAGGCGAGCAGAAAAAAACTTGGATATCTAAAGTAAGGGCGCTTAGAAGAACCCTGCGAGAATTAAAAGCAAAGAATCCTGAAGCTGTGAAAGAAAAAGGATACAGCGATATGTACAAAAAAATAAAGGGAAATTACTTTAAAGGAAAGAAATACTTAGCTGAATATGTAGAGGGGGCGAAGAAATAATGGTTCGCAAAGCAACATTTGATATGCCTTTTAGAAGAAGAAGAGAAGGCAAGACAGATTACAAGAAAAGACTCGCTCTTGTGAAATCAAAGAAATTAAGGCTTGTGATTAGAAAAAGCAATATGCGAGTAATTGTGCATATGGTTAAATTTGATCCAAAAGGAGACATAACAATTGCAACAGCTGACTCAAGAGAACTTGCAAAATACAAGTTCTACGGAACAAACAACACTCCATCAGCATACTTAGTTGGATTTTTGCTTGGAAAGAAAGTTGGAAAACAACAGTGCGTACTTGACATGGGGAGAAAAAGCCCAAGCCACGGAAACGTAATATTTGCTGCACTAAAAGGTGCGATTGACGCGGGACTTGATGTTCCTCACTCAGCAGAAGCACTTCCATCAGAAGATAGATTAAACGGAAAAGTGCTTGATGATTATGCAAAAAAACTTGGAGACAAGGCAAAAAGCGTATTCTCAAATTACATAAAAGCAGGGATACAGCCTGGGGAAATCCAGAAAGCTTTTGAAAAAGCCAAGGCAGAGATATCGAAGGTGAAAGCATGAATAGACGACCTGAAGAGAAAGGAGCAAAGGGAGCAAGGCCAAGAAGAAGAGACCGCGCGGAAGAAACTGAAATTGAAAGAATTGAAAGAGAAATAAGCGAGAGACAATCCGTAATAAATAATTGGGTTCCAAGAACTGAACTAGGAAAAATGGTTAAAGCAGGAAAAATAACTTCAATTGAGGATGTTCTTGACAGAGGACTTAGAGTACTTGAGCCGGAAATAATTGATACACTATTACAGTTATCAGAACAGTTAGTTGATGTTGCAAGAACAACAAGAGTAACAAGAGCGGGAAGAAAATACTCCTATAGAGCTGCTGTGCTTGTTGGAAACAAAAACGGGTATATTGGACTTGGAACAGCAAAGGACGCTGACAGATTCCCAGCAATAAATAAAGCAAAAAGAATGGCAAAATTAAATTTAGTAAGAGTATATAGAGGATCAGGTTCGTGGGAAGAACAGCCTACTGATGACCGCCACTCGGTTCCATTCAAAGTTGAGGGGAAAAGCGGAAGTGTAAGAGTAGTATTAATGCCTGCTCCAAAAGGAACAGGGCTTGCGGTAGGAAAAGGAATAAAACCAGTAATGGTACTCTCCGGAATACAAAATGTGTGGGGAAGAACAAAAGGAAGATCAACAATACAATTAAACTTTGTTCAGGCGGCAATTGATGCGCTTGCACAAACAGCAAAAATGAAATCCTCAAAGGATATTGAAAGAAAAATAACAAAAGAAACAAGGACAATATAATTTGTGGAAAAACAGCAAAATGAAAAGAAAGAGGAAATGAATTTTAGGAAAAATTAAATTGGTTTGAGTGATATTATGTACGCAGCAATAAGAATTCGAGGAACAGTAAACGTAGGCCCAAAAGTTAAGAAGGCACTTGATATGCTGGGGCTTAAGAGAATCAACAACATGACTCTTTGGAAAGAAGACAATCAGTCACTGCAAATGATAAAAGAAGCGAAGGATTACACTGCATTTGGAAAAGTTTCGGATAATGTGCTTAAGGAATTAATTGAGAAGAGAGCAAGGCCGATTGTTCCAGGCGAAAAAGTTGATACAAAAAAAGTTTTGGCAGAACTTGCAAAAGGAAAAACTCCTGCGCAGTCAGGAATAATAAATTTATTTACTCTTAGCCCGCCAAGAGGGGGATTTGAGAGAAAAGGAATAAAAGTTCCATTTTCAACAGGCGGAGCGCTTGGAGACAGAAAAGAAAAAATAAATGATTTAATAAAAAAGATGATGTAATTTATATTGTGTAAAAGCAATGAAGGGTATAAAGTAAGATATAAAGTAAAAAATAAAGTAAGATGTAAAGTAAAAAATAAAGTAAGATGCAAAGTAAAAAATTATTTTTTTGGAAGTGTTTGTATGACTGAAAGAAAAAGAAGAAAAAAGAATAAACTGCGCGGACAAAGAACAATGGGGGCAGGAAATACAAAGAACCGCAGAGGAGCGGGGGGAAGAGGCGGAAGAGGAAGCGCCGGCACAAACAAACACAGATTTCACTCGGTTGGAAGGCTTAAACCAAGAAAATACAGATTAAAATCAGAAACTAAAACAAGCATACGCGCAATCCAGCTAGGAAAACTTGATGCAATGCTTGATGCACTTATTGCAAAAGGGAAAGTTGCAAAAGAAGGTGACAAATATATTGTTGATAAGAAATCAGGCTACACAAAAATCCTTTCACAGGGAGAAGCAACACATAAAATAGTTCTTAGAATTAACGCCGCAGATAAAGCAATTGCAAAAATAATTGCAAAAGGCGGAAAATTTGAATTCGCAAAAAAAGACTACGTTGCAGAAGAAACTGCGCTTGAAGGAGAGGACGAAGACCTTGAATTTGAGGAAGTAGAAGGCGAAGTTGAGGAAAAAAAATAATTACTGCCTATGGGCGGGAATTTGTTAAAGCTTTGTGAGGGAGCTTGAGCGTGAAAGAGTGTTTATTCCAGTAAAAAAATACGGGAAAAATGTGATGGAAAGCAATAAAAACACATAAAAACACCTTTCATTAAAAATATGTCAAAAGATTTTGGGATCTAAAAAAAATACTTTTTGAAATCAGTTGATATTGATTTAATAAAAATTGAGATATTTTGGAATTTGAGAATTGGGTGAGCATGTTTGGGTATTATAGATTCTATTGTAAAAATATCTAGATTCTTGCCTGAAGTAAAACGCCCGGAAAAAGAAATCCCTTTCATGCAGAAATTACTTTGGACAGTAGTTGCATTAGTAATCTTTTTCATAATGGCTAACATTAACCTTGTTGGCCTTGATACTTTATCTCCGACAGTTCAGCAAATACTTTTCGCTCAAACATTACTTGCAAGCGAAGCAGGGACACTAATTACAGCTGGAATCGGACCAATAGTAATGGCATCAATATTCTTACAATTATTCCTTGGTGCGCAATTATTGAATATTGACCTTGGCTCAACCGAGGGAAGAGCAAAGTTTCAGGCACTACAAAAAATACTTGCAATAGTTTTGTGTTTTATTGAAGGATTTATTTATGTCGGAAGCGGAATGCTTACTCCAATCGGAGGAGCAGGACTTGCAAATCCGCTTACATGGGTACTAACACTCCAAATTGCAATCGGCTCAATAATATTATTATATTTAGATGAACTACTCTCAAGATACGGGATAGGCTCGGGAGTAAGCTTATTTATTGCAGCAGGGGTTTCAGGGGCGCTCTTCTGGCAGACATTTTTACCCCCAATACAATCAGCACTAAATCCTGCAATTGAAACAGGGGGAATATTGTGGAGAACATTTACAACAGGGGACCCGTTATTATTATTGCCATTACTTGGTGCGGTTGTAATATTCTTAGTAGTTGTATTTGCAGAAGGGATGCATGTTAATATCCCAATCACAATGGGTTACCGAGGAACAGGCGGAAGATACCCAGTAAAATTCTTATATGTAAGCAACATGCCCGTAATACTTGCAATGGCGCTCTTTATGAACATGAGACTATGGGCGCTTTTTGTTGAAAAAATTCCAATCATAGGCCCAATAATGGATTTTCTTGCGTGGGCAACAATGATGCCTAACAGCGGGAACACGCAATTATTCCGCGCAGTAAGCACTGGCGGAGAAAGCCTTGTCATGGGATTATTCACAAATGGATTCACCCTATCAATGGGCAATGCAATAATTCAGGCGATAGTATTCTTGGTATTACTCATAATCGCATGCATAGTATTTGGATGGTTCTGGGTACAAATGGGGAATCAGAGTACACAAGCGGTTGCTGCGCAGCTTGAAAGAAGCGGAATGCAGATACCTGGATTTAGAAAGGACAGAAGGGTAATAGAAAAAGTACTTGAAAGATATATCCCCCCAATAACAGTACTTGGCTCAATATTTGTTGCAATACTCTCCGCTGGAGGAGATATGGTATTATCAGGAGTAGCTTCAGGAACAGGAATACTTCTGACAGTTGGAATCGTATATAGATTCTACGAAGAAATTGCAAAATCACAGCAGGAAATGCTGGCAAAATTCCTTGGAAAAATGAGCTGATTTTCTGGGGAAATAAGGGGTTTAAAACGGAAAAAAACGCAAAGCGTTGCATTTATTGGCAAAATTTTAAGACGGCTTAAGAACCTTTTAAAAGGTTGCCATTAAGAGAATAATTATACTGGTGAGCAATAAGGTGTATTTCTTGGAACCGGCAGCGGGCATAGCAGTTGTAACTGTTTTACTTGCGGCGTTCTCAAAAATACTTCAAAGGAAAATGATTGACAAAGAAAAAATGAAGGCGCACCAAGAAGAAATGAAAGTTATACAAAAGAAATGGAAAGAATTGCTTAAGGAGGCAGATAAAAACAAAAAAGAGATTGATGAGCTGCAGACAAAAATGCTGAGCGGACAAACACAGATGATGAACTCAACAATGAAAATGAGTTTCTTCACACTCCCCGCTTTTTTTGTTGCGATGTGGCTCCTTGCGCAGTGGTATGGGAAGCAGTTGATAGTATCCCCAATCCCGGTGATTCAGTTCACTAATTGGATTCCGCAAGGACTAACAATGACTCCAGGGTATTATGAAGCATATTTTTCATATTACATTATAGCAACAGTTGTTTTTTTGATAGTTGAAAGGATTTATGATTTTGTAAAAAAGAAAAGAAAAAATGAAGCATCAAAAGTTGAAATGAAGAATGAAAATGCTGGGGAAAAGAAAACAGAAAGTATTGAAGAGAAAAAAAATTGAGATTATTATTAAAGATGGTTAACATGTCAACAAAAAATACAAAGTCGAAGAAATATAAATACGTTAAGTCCACAAGCGGCTCAAAAAGAGAATACTTCAAGGGAAAACACAAGAAACAATTATGCGCAATTACAAAAAAAGCACTTAGCGGAGTACCGCATGAAGATAAGGTAGGAAAAGGAAAGAAAAGCAAGACAGAAAAAAGACCAAGCGCTCCATTTGGAGGAATACTCTCTGGAGAAGCAAGAGAAAAAGTTTTTATTGAAATGGGAAAAGTAATTGCAGGAATAAAAAAACTTGAGGATGTTGACCAAAAATACAGAAAGTATGTGTCACAGGTAATTGGAAGAGCAAATAATGAATAATTTAAGGGGATTATTTTTTTAGGGTTGATGATTGATGGAAGTAGGGCAAATTTGCATTAAAACAAGAGGAAGAGAAGCAGGAAGAATGGTAGTAATATTATCAAAACCAAAGAGCGGAAAAGTTTTAGTTGACGGAACAAAAGTAAAGAGAAAATCCTGCAATGTATTACATTTATTTCCAATTGGAAAAGAAGTTAAAGTCAAGGAAGAAGAGTCCCACGAAGGGGTAGTAAAAGCAATGAAGGCAATAAACTAAAGTTTGAAGGACATTAAAGATTTGTGAAATAGGATTATGTAATTTAATTTGTGTGGTTTTTATGGTAGAATTTAATTATATTGTACGTGTAATCGGAAAAGACCTTGACGGAACAAAAAGTATAGAACTTTCTCTGCAGGGAATAAAAGGAATCGGGCAGAGAACAGGCGGTCTAATCGCAAAGGAATTTAGAAAAGAAAATAAAATCCCTTCAAACAAAAGACTTGGGGAACTTACTAATGAAGAAATCAGAAAACTTGAAGAAGTAATTGCAAATCCGCAGAAACACGGCACACCTGTTTGGGCAATGAATAGACAAAAAGATTTTGAAACAGGGGTAAACAAACACTTGACAATGAATGACTTGGCGTTTTCATTAAGAAATGACCTCACAAGACTTGCAGAAATAAAATCCTACAAGGGACTAAGACACATGTGGGGACTACCAGTAAGAGGACAGAAAACAAAGAGCAAGCACAGAGGAAAAGGCGGGGTTGTTGGAGTAGCAAAGAAAGATGCTGGAAAAGCAGCAGCGCCTGCAAAAGCAGCTGAGAAGAAGTGATGATTATGGGTGACCCAAGGAAAAAAAGAAAGCAATACGAGAAGCCAAGAAAGGCATTCCAAAAAGAGAGAATAGAAAAGGAAAGGGAAATGAAGAAAGTTTATGGTTTGAAGAATAAGAAAGAACTCTTTAGAGCAGAAACAATTGTGAGAACAAAAAGAGGAACAGCAAGAAAACTGCTTGCGTTAAGCCTTGAAAACAGATTGAAAAGAGAAAAAGAGTTACTAGATTCACTAAAGAGACTTGGAATACTTAGCGGAACACCATCACTTGATGATGTATTAGTACTAACTCCGGAAGCACTGCTTGAAAGAAGACTACAAACAATTGTTTGGAGAAAAGGAATGGCAAATACTCTAAAACAGTCAAGACAATTTATTGTTCACGGACACATTGCTGTTGATGGAAAAAAAATTGACAGACCAAGTTACATAGTTGAAGCCGGCGAAGACGCAAAAATTAGCTGGTACGGAGACGAAATGATGTTTGAACAAAAGAAACACTCTGCAAAAAAAGGGCCTAAGGCGGCAGAGAAAGAAAATGAGTTAAAGAAACAATTTGAGGAAGCAAAGCCCGCTGAAGCTGTGGAAGCTGCAAAAGAGGCAAAAGCACCAAAAGCAAAAGAGGCAAAAGAATAAAATTTAGAATTTGATGAGTGATTAATATGGCTGAAACAAGAGGAATAGTACACATACTAGCAACACACAACAATACTATGATGCTGCTAACTGACCTTACGGGTGCAGAAACAATAGCAAAAGCAACCGGCGGAATGGAAACAAAAGCACAGCACAAAGAAGGTTCCCCATATGTTGCAATGAAACTAGCCGAGAATATTGCGAACGCCGCAAGAGAAAAAGGAATAAGAGAAGTTTATGTTAAAGTACGCGGAAGAGGCGGAAACAAAAGCCCATCAGCAGGAACAGGCGCTGAAGCGGCAATAAGGTCAATCACAAGAAACGGACTAAGAATTGTTTCAATTGAGAATGTTACACCAATGCCGCACGACGGATGCAGAAAGCAGAAAAAATTCAGAGGAAAAGCTGAGAAGTAAAATTTTAGTATGTGATAATTATGGATGCAAAAAAAGTTTATGATGAAGGGGGAATAACAAAATACCTCATAAAGGGAACTACTCCAACATTCATGAACACACTAAGAAGAGCAATAATGGTGAATGTTCCATGCCTTGCTGTTGATGATGTGCAAATATATGAAAATGATTCGGTTATATTTGATGAAATGCTCTCAAACAGACTCGGGCTATTGCCGATAAAAACAGACGCAAAGACATACAAAGCAGGAGACACAGTAAAACTAGTACTTGAAAAAACAGGGCCTTGCGTTGTTACAAGCAAAGACATAAAATGCACCGACCCAAAGATTGAAATTACTGATAAGAAGATAATGATTACAAAACTTGGAAAAGACCAGAATATAAAACTAGAAATGACTGCAAGAATGGGAAGCGGAGAAGAACACGCAAGATTTCAGCCGATTATAGTATCATATAATGAAGTAATAGAAATTGATAATGAAAAAAGTTATGACACAAAAGCAATAGTATCAGAAATGCCAAAATCAAGCATAGAAGTAAAAGCAGGAAAACTATTCTTTGCAGACCCATACAATATAAAGAATCAGAACCAGCACATTGATATTCTTAGAAAACACGGAGTGAAAGTTAAATACTCTTTGACAGATTTTGTACTTACAATGGAATCAACAGGACAATTGACACCAAAAGAAACAATAGATTCCGTAGTAAACAGGCTAACTGAAAAACTTGGCGAGCTTGAAGAAGAAATTAAAAAATTATGATTAATAGTTGCCTCACAAAGTGAGGTAAACGCTATGGGCTTGCTCCTAGCTGGCAAGTCAGTTGAAAACTAGGACGCAAGAACAAATGCGAGAAAGACTGACAAAAGCAGGGGTTCCCGAGCGGTCAAAGGGGCAGGACTTAAGCGACCTTGTTAAGGTCGACGAAAGAATTTGTCCTTTCTTACGAAAGGACAGAAAACGATTGTCGAGAGGGTTGTAGTTATCCTGTGGCTTAGTGCCTTCGAGAGTTCGAATCTCTTCCCCTGCATTTTTTTTCTTTCGCGGAAAGAAAAAACATGCATTAAAAAAGAAAGCATTACAGAGAAAATAAAATTTGAAAGTGAAAAAATATGGCAAAGAAACTTGAAACAATAAGGCTCGTTGCGGGCATGGAAAAAGCAGCAAGAAAAACAAAAAAACAAGTGTGGGCAAGGCTTGCTGAGATAATTGAGAAACCAACAAGGCACAGAATAGCAGTTAATCTTGACAAGTTAAATACAATTGCTGCAGAATCAAAAGGCAAAATACTAGTGGTTCCAGGAAAAATACTCTCCGAAGGAGAATTAACTGAAAAAACAGTTGTAGTTGCAATAAGCGCATCAGAAACAGCAAAACAAAAAATGAAAGGAAAAGCAGAATTCACTACCCTAGCAGAATTCGCAAAGAAATTTGATAAAGTTGATGTAAGCAAAGTTATTATTGTTGGATAAATGAAAAGAGGATTTGGTATTTATGGTTGTAGTAGACGCAAAAGGATTGATTGCAGGAAGACTCTCCTCAAAAGTTGCAAAAATGATAATAAACGGCGAAAGCGTAACCGTTGTTAATGCAGAGGACGCAGTAGTAGTTGGAACAAAGACAGCAGTAATGATAAAGTATAAGCGAAGAGTAGATGCAGCTGTAAAATCAAATCCGCACTACGGACCAAAATACTCAAGAATACCTGATAGGATTATGCGAAGAATGATAAGAAACATGCTTCCTACAACAAAGAGAGCAAAAGAAAGAATAATTGGAAGATTAATGGTGCACAACAAGTTTCCAAAAGAACTTGCAAAAGAAAAAGCGGTTGTATTTGAAGAATTTTTGTGCAACGAAAGGCACCCATTTATGACAATGAAAGAAATCGCGTTAGATTTAGGCGGAACATGGTAAATTTGGGGTAAGAATTATATTTTATGATAAAAATTTGGATGTGTTGAAAATGGAAGAAGAAAAAAAGGTTAAGCCTGCAGCAAAAAGAGCAGGGATGACAGTGAAATCAAAGAAAAAATCTGCTATTGCAAGGGCAGTAATAAGAAAAGGAAGCGGGCACATAAAAATAAACAAAATGGGTATTGCGGCTTATGCAAGAGGATATGTAAAAGAAATGTTGTTTGAGCCAGTAAAACTAGCAGGAGATGTAATAAAAGAATTTGATATTGATATAAGCGTTAATGGTTCAGGATTTATGAGCAGAGCAGTTGCGGCAAGAGCATGCATCGCAAAAGCCATTGTTAAAGCAAAGGGCAAAAAATACAGGGATTTATTTACAGCATACGACAGAACACTGCTCGTTGATGATGTAAGAAGAGTAGAGAGCAAAAAGCCGCTTGGAAGAAAAGCGAGAAAGAAAAGACAGCACAGCAAAAGGTAAAATCCTTTTGCCCATTTTTTGGGCTGTTGCAAAAAAATATTTAAAATTTGGAGTTTGGTGATGAGATGATAGTACCAGTGAGATGCTTTTCATGCGGAAAACCAGTCGGCGGACTCTATGCTGAGTTTAAAGAGCGGACAGAGAAAGGAGAACAGGCAGGAAAAGTACTTGACGATTTAGGGGTTAAGAAGTACTGCTGCAGAAAAACATTACTAACACACGCAGAATTAGTTGATGATGTAATGAGATTTAAGAAATAAGGATTAGAATTGAAGAGAAAATAAGCGAAGATAAGTTAATTTTGAGAATGTGATGATATGGACGAAGAAACAAAAGTACGTGAACAAAAAGACAAACAAGAATTCGATGATACAGAATTCTACAAAGGCAAGGATTTGCTAATTGACATTGAAACATACCTAAAGAGCGGAGTACATATCGGAACAAAATTCAAAACAGGCGAGATGAGAAGATACATTTTCAAAAAAAGAAAAGATGGGTTACAAGTATTTAATATTGAAACAATTGACAAAAGAATAAGGCTTGTTGCAAAAATGCTTGCAAAATTTGAAGGAAAAGACATAGCAATAATCGCAAGAAGATTATACGGACACAAGCCGGCAAGAAAACTTGCTGCAATGATAGGCGCAAGAGAATTTGTTGGAAGATTTATTCCAGGAACATTCACAAACCCTCAAGCAAGAGTATTCTTTGAACCAAAAGCAATCTTTATAGCGGACCCGCTTGCTGATTCACAGGCACTAAAAGAAGCATCAGAAGTAGGGATCCCAGTAATCACACTCGCAGGAAGCGACTCTCCAATGAAAAACATTGATCTTTTGATACCTGCAAACAACAAAGGAAGAAAATCCTTAGCACTTATTTACTACCTCTTAGCAAGAGAAATACTTGTTGAGAGAAAAGAGATAACAAGAGAAGCATTCACTGCACAAGTAGCTGACTTTGAACAAGAAATAGACGAAGCCGCTGAAGAAAAAGCACGCAAAAGCATGCAGAGCAGAGGGCCAAGAAGACCGGGCGCAATGATGCGAGGCAGAAGACCTAGAAGAGAATAAGATTGTACCAAGCATTAGCTTTTCTCAAATTCTAGTAATTCTCTTATTCCCGAATTAACGCTTCAAAGTAAATTTAAATACTTGTTTGCTCAATATATCTATTATTGAGAGCTTTTTGGCGTGGTTGGGATGGATTCAGAGACATATTCTCTACTTGAGAAACTCGGACTTACAGAATACGAGGCTAAGACACTAAGCACACTATTTACTTTACGCGAAGCAGAAGCACCTGATATTTCACGAAGCGCACAGGTCCCAAAAACAAGAGTATATGATGTACTTGAAAAACTAATTAACCGAAATCTTATCATTGAAATAAAAGGAAGACCAAAACTCTACCGCGCAGTTGAAGCCCAAAAAGCAATTGATTTGCTACTACTTGGAAAAAAAAGCCAACTCAAGGACTTGGAAGATGAAGCGGTTAATGTAAAAGAAAGTTTTGAAAGTGCAATAGCTGGAAAAGATGAAGCCGGCGAGAAAGTAATGAAAGTAAAAGACAAACAGGACTTTGAGAGAATCTTGGGGCAGGAATTATTAAAAGCAAATAAAAGCATCCAAGGGCTTACTGAGATAACTGATGAACATGAGATAATTCACGATGCACTCAAAAGAGCAAAACAAAAAAATATTTCAATAAAATTGCTCAATTCGTTCCAATCAAAAAAACTAAAAGAAGTTGCGGATGTTAAACATTACAATCATGGAATGAACGCATTTATAATAGACGGCAAAAAAGTTGTACTCGCAATCTCTGATTTTAAGAAACAAAAACTTGACTACCACTTCACAATACTCACGGACCACTTGCCAATGGCAACAACACTATTACACTACTTTGATAACCACTGGGGAAAAGCGAAGAACTACTAAGCTGCTAATTAAATGCTCAGTTATAGGGGGCATTTGGGGATTTCTTAATATCTTTTCTCAATTACCAAGCCAAGATATTAAAACACTACGAAGCTAATTCTGTTAATGGAAGAAATAACTAAAACAGCGCACAAGTATGCGGTAAAGAATGCATTTGAGCATGACGGCGAAGCACAAATTGGTGCAGTAGTTGGAAAAGTAAAAGCACTATTTCCTAAAGCTGATTTAAAAAAAGTTATGCCTATGATAAGTAAAGCCGTGGCCGAAGTAAATAAAATGAAAAAAGATGCGCTCGCTTTAGAGTATAAAAAATTTGAATCAACCGGATGGGAACTAAAACACGTTGAGAAAGAAAAAACACTCCCAGAACTTGAATGGCTCAAAAAAGGAGAAAAAATAATTACAAGAGTTGCGCCAAACCCAAGCGGAGCAATGCACTTTGGACATGCACGCCCCGCAGTACTCACTGATGAATATGTAAAAAAATACGGTGGAAAATGTATTCTTCGTTTTGATGATACTGACCCAAAAGTAAAGGTGCCGATTGAGGGGATAGAAAAAGAATTCATGCGAGACTTTGAGTGGCTTGGGATAAAATTTGATGAAGTTGCAAATGCATCCGATAGGCTCCAAAGGTATTATGAAATAATTGAGGAGCTAGTAAAGAAAGGAAACGCTTATGTTTGTTTTTGTGAATCAGAGAAGTGGCGCGAATTGATTTGGAAATCAAAGGAATGTCCGTGCAGAAAAAAAGACGCAAAAGCGCAGTTAATTGAATGGAAAAAAATGCTTGCACACGAAATCAAAGAAGAGCAGGCGGTTGTAAGACTTAAAACTGATTTAAAGAACAAGGACCCGTCAACACGCGACTATTGGCTAGCAAAAGTAGTGGATGAAGTAAATCACCCAAACGCAAAAGTTAGAGGTATGCATGTATGGCCCTCATATAATCTGGCAAGCGCGGTTGATGACCATGACATGGAAATAAATTTTGTTATACGCGGACAAGAACATGTGGGGAATGAGGAAAAACAAAAAGCGCTTTTCGAAATATTCAAATGGAAATATCCTCACACAGAATACTTTGGGAAAATATCTAAGATTGGCGATATGACTCTTTCAAAAAGCAAAATAAAAGAAATGATGGGCAAAGAGGGGATAGAACGATATGATGACCCAAGAATGGCAACAATAATGTCATTTCGCAGAAGAGGCTTTACTCCGGGGGCAATAAGAAAAGTAATAGTTGACTGCGGAGTATCCTTAAAAGAAGTAAAAATCTCTCTTGACGCATTCGCCGCCGCAAACAAAGCAATACTTGGCGAAGCAAAAGAATATCCTTTCTTTGAAGAAACTGTAAAAATGGATATTTTTAATTTAGCGTCCGGCGAAGGAGACTGCTATGGAGAGAAAATAAGATTTGATGACGGCGTTATGGAGTTCTTTGTTGATAAAAAAGAATTATTAAAATACTCAAAGAAAAAAGGCACAATGGTCCGATTCAAAAAAGCATTTAATGCGAGAATTGATGAAGCTAATGAGTTTAGCGGAAAAGCGACATTTGTTTCATATTCAAAAACAGATAACCCAATAATCTCCTGGGTAAATGAGTTAATTGATGTTGAAATACTAATGAGTGATGGCGTGGTAAAAAGAGGATTCTCTTCAACGAGCCTGCTTGAAGCAAACGGAGTAATACACTTTGAAGGAATGGGGTATGCTAATGTTGAAGCGAAAAAAGATGGAATAGTAAAATGTGTTTATTCTTACGAGTGAAAATTAATGCCTGCTTCTTTAAGAAAAAAACCAATTCCAAGGAAAGGAAAACTTGTAGCGGCGGGGTTCGCAAAAGAATTGCCTAATGAAGTAGGTTCAAATAAATGGGCTTTTTACAAAAGAAAACTCAAACATTCAAGCCGCAGAAAACTAAACGAAAAGGTAACTTTGGTAAAAAAACTTCCAACAAGACAAGCCGAGAGCGGGCTTGTAAGAATACTTAACAAAAGTGGAAAAACACTTGGCACAGCCACATTTATGTACATTCAAAAAGAAGGAAGAGAATATTTTCTTATAAGCGAAGTTGATGTTTTGGCGGGATACAAACACGAAGGATTTATGGGGCAAATGCTATCCGAGATAAGCCATATTGCAAAGAGAAGCAGAATTAAACGGCTAGAACTTGATGTTGATTCAAAGAACAGCGTTGCGATTGAAGCATATGCAAAATTTGGATTCAAAAAACAAAGCGAATACGTGGAAGAAGCAGAACCAAAAAGCACAATATGCCGTCTTGTGAAGATTCTTGAATAAGCAATCTTAATTTAAACAAACAATATTTTATACTTAAATTGAGTTACTTCTAAATTCAAAAAAGACTTAATTACCGCGCGCATGGGACGGAAATTGGGTGTGGTCGAAACTTTTTACCCTGTACTCAGCTGGCAATGAAAATTATTTCAAAACACAGAAGTTTTGTTTGTATAGAAAAATTAGCCTAATAAGCATGGCTTATGTCATGCAGCGAAAATCTTTTATAGTGGTATGCACTTAACTAGCATGACCTTTAGATGCCTGAAAACAGAAGTAACTTGTTTAGTTTACGGACCTACCTTCCAGCAAGTAATGCTGAGCCAAAGTTGGCGATGGACAAATCTTTATTTTTTAAGGAACAAAAGAATCATCCTGAAGTAAAAAAAATCAATATTGAAAAAGCACTCAAAAAAAGTTTATCCTTTAGAGTATTTGCCACGCTTGGGACATTTGCAGTAGCATTTGCTTTCACAGGAAATCCAATCGGCTCAGTAAGCATAGCAACCGCGCAGGCAATAACAAATACTACAATTTATTATTACCATGAAAAGTTCTGGGATAAAAAGAAGAACGCTGCTTAAATCAAACTAAGAAATTAGTTGAGGCTACTCAAACTGATTTAACAGAAGACCAAATCAATCGGGATTAAATTGCCTGTTTCAAAAGTTCTTTTAGTTCTCTGCTTTCAGAGAGTTTTTTTAACGAGCTTTCCAACAGATTATGAAAATCAAGCCTACTGATTCTTAGGTCCTTCATTATTCGGGCGTCAGAATATTTTCCAAGAATCCCCGCCTTCATCAGTAAAACATTTTGTTCATTTGAAGTTAATAAAACTTTAAAGATATTTCCAATTGCCTCTTGATGCACTTTTGAAGATAAAGCAAGAAAAGGGGTTTGGTTTGTGGCAAGAACATTAACTCTTATTGTATCCTTTCCTTTCTTTATCCACTCATCACCTACTTGCTGGTGATTTGCATCAAGCCGTCCATCAATAACCACACTTCTGGTTTCTAGGTCTCGTCTTATTCCTGCTGTTTGTTTTATTCGCTCTCCAAGTTTCCCGCTTAACTCACTAAGTCGTGCTTGAAACTGCGGTACTTTGTTTACACTCGAAGTATTCAACTGAAACAATCTCTGTTTGCCGACTTCGCGTGCTGCAAGTTTTTTCTCAGCAGCTTCTTTCTGCTCTTTTATTAGCAGTGCATAAAATATGAATAGTGTCTGGCGTAACTTTGGGTTTTTTATGAAGAGCTCTAATCTTCTGCGCTTCCAGTGCCCCTCAATTCCTTGTTTTAGTTTCTCCATATGCGCACCATTAGTATGAATCTCTTTCATGGCTCTGCTTGCTGCTTGAGAGATTGATTTCTTTTTAGTGGGGTCCGAATTCATCCTGCTTACACTTGCTGTTCCTCCCTCGCGAATTCTCATTGCGGTTGCCAATATTTGTCGCTTAGGCATAAGATTCGGCTGATCGACTAACTCAACAAGTCTCTTTGACCAACCGCCTTTTGGAGAATAAATCTTTGTGATTTCCTCTAAAGTATATTTTGGGAAGTATTTTTTGTGAAGTGCAGCAATTATCTGTTCTTTTGAAGCGCCTTTTTTTCTCAAATCCAAAGCGGTTTTTAGTGCCCGTGGATTAGAAAATGCCCCCTTACTCTTCTTAGCGCCATAACAAATTATTCTCTTCTTTTCCTTAAAAATAGTACTTTTTTTGGTATTTGCTTCTTGTTAGCCTTAATTGATTTTTGCCCCCAAATCACCTTTTTAAAGCTTTCTTGGGGGGATTACTTTAGTTATACTGGTTTCTGCCAATGAAACTGACGCCCTAAAAAGGCGGTTGAAGTGGAGGTGTTTTGAATGGCGGACTATATTAAGGTACAACTGACGGACGAGCTTAGGCAGCGGACCGTTGAAGTAGTTGAGAAGACTGCTAAGAAAGGAAAAATAAAGGCAGGCATAAACGAAGTTACTAAGGCAATCGAGAGAGGAACAGCTAAATTAGTTGTTATCGCTGAGGATGTTAGCCCAAAGGAAATAGTAATGCACTTGCCGGTATTGTGCGAGGAAAAAAATATCCCGTACAGCTATATCGCGACAAAGAAAGAACTTGGAGAAAAAGCTGCACTAAGAACAGCTACTGCTTCAATTGCAATAACTGAGTCAGGCGAAGAAGCTGAAATAAAGGACCTCGGCAAAAAAATTGCAGAGCTAAAAAAATAGGTGATATTTGATGGCTGACGAAAAAGGAACACCAGCGGAAGTAGTTGAAGTAGTAAAAAAAACTGGTGTACATGGAGAGGTAACGCAAATCCTCTGCAGAATCCTTGACGGACCAGAAAGGGGACGTGTAAAAAGAAGGAATGCGAGAGGAAGCGTGCAAAAAGGAGACGTGTTAATTTTGCTTGACACTGAAAGAGAAGCAAAAGAAATCAAGTAAAGGTTGATGAGTAAAGGAGAGGATAAAATGGTTAAGTGCAGTTTTTGCGGTAGCGACCTCCCAGTAGGCGGAGGAAAAATGTACGTAAAAAGAGAAGGCACGGTGTTTTACTTTTGCTCGAACAAATGCGAGAAGAATCAAGTAGCGCTTGGAAGAAAACCGGTTAAGACAAAATGGACCGAAGCGTACAACAAGCTAAAGAAAACATTATTGACTTCAAAAGAAAAAGAGGCTAAAGAAGGGAAGTGATGCGGATGATAGAAAAAACATTACTTCTCGTAAAGCCTGACGGCGTACAAAGAGGACTCACGGGAGAAATCCTAAAAAGATTTGAGAACGTGGGACTCAAAATAGTTGGAATGAAAATGGTTTGGGTGGATGAAGACTTTGGTGCAAAACACTATTCGGATATCAAAATCAGAAGAGGGGAAAAAGTATTCAAAGCGGTACTCGGATTAATCACAATGGGGCCTGTAGTTGCTTTAGTGCTTGAGGGAGTTGACGCAGTAGAAGTAGTAAGAAAAATTTGCGGACCAACAGAACCAAAAGCAGCACTCCCAGGAACAATACGCGGGGATTTCTCACACGTTAGCTTTGCATATTCTGATGTAGTGGACCAAGCAGTAAGAAATGTGGTGCATTCCTCAGGAACAAAAGAAGAAGCAAAGAACGAAATAGCTCTTTGGTTTAAGGATGAAGAAATACACAATTATCCATCAGTGCACGACATACACATACTGCACCATAAAGCAGAACACATAAAGCAAATGAGAAAAGCATTGCCAAAAGTATAAAGGTGAAGCAATGCTGCTCATTATAGCAAAACCCTCGGCAATAGCCCAGAATATGCTTGGAAAAATAATCCAAAGCATAGAAAAAGAAGGGTTGGTTGTTGCGGGAATGAAAATGCAAAGCATTGATATTCATTACCTGCAAAATAAACTCAACCGCGAGAAAAGAGAAGAAGCAAAAGCACAAATAATACTCGCAAAAAAAGTTCCTGCTGTATTAATTGCGGCATACGGGGAGAATGAGAGCAAAGCCTCAAAAAAACTTGAAGAAGAATATAAGTGGAAATTGCATGTATCTCAAAATGAGGAAGTTGCAAAGTATGAAATTGCGAGATTCTTTAAAGTTGAAGAAATATTTGAGTACGAGAAAAACGGATTAGGAAAAGCGTTTGAGAAAGAACAAAACGGAATAAAATTCTGGTCGGAGAACAAAACACGAAGCGTGGAAGAAATAGAAAAAGAAAGTAAAAAAGCGAAGAAATAACTTAAAAGAAATCATTTACATTTATTTTTATTAATTTTAATTTTTTATTGGTGAGAGAAGATGATTAGACAGCCTATAATAACGGTACTGGGGCATGTTGATCACGGCAAAACAAGCCTCCTTGATGCAATACGAAGCACAAATATTGTTACAAAAGAAGCGGGAGCAATCACCCAGCACATAGGGGCAACAGAAGTCCCAATTGAAATAATACAAACCCTTGCAGGACCGCTAATCAAAAAATTCGGATTTACACTTACAATACCCGGATTATTATTTATTGATACTCCGGGGCATGAAGCATTCACTAATCTACGCAAACGCGGAGGAGGAATTGCGGACCTTGCAATACTAGTAATTGATGCAATGCAGGGAATACAACCCCAAACCATAGAAGCGATTGAAATACTAAAGGCCTTTAAAGTACCGTTCATAATCGCGATGACAAAGATTGATATGCTGAATTTTTACTCCTCAAAAGAAGGAAGTTTTTTGGATAATCATGCAACACAAAACGAGAGAACAAAACAATTATTTGATGAAAAACTCTATACGCTTGTCGGGAAATTATACGAACACGGATTTGAAGGAGAACGGTTTGACAGATGCGCATTTGGAAAACAAATACCGATAGTTCCAGTTTCAGCAAGAACAAAAGAAGGATTACCTGAGTTACTGACACTGCTTTCAGGGCTCTCACAAAAATACCTTGAAAAGAAACTTGAAGTAAGCGCTGATGAAGTCGCAAAAGCGGCGGTGCTTGAATCAAAAGAAGAAAAGGGACTCGGAAAAACAATTGATGTAATCTTATATCAGGGAACACTGCACGTGAATGATGAAATCGCGGTACTTGGAAAAGCAGGGGTCGTTCAAACAAAAATACGCGCTCTACTTGAACCAAAACCACTACAAGAAATGAGAATGACAAAAGAAAAATTTAGTTCAGTAAAAAGCGTTACGGCTGCAACAGGGGTAAAAATATCCGCACCAAATCTTGATGATGTGCTTGCGGGCTCAACACTCACTGGAATAAAAACAGGAACAGAAATTGAGGAACTAAAAAAAGAGTTTAAGGAAGCACAATATGTTTCTGATAATAAGGGACTAATAATTAAGGCTGATGCCATCGGTTCGCTTGAAGCACTCATAAATTTATTAAAAAAAGAAGGATTTACTCTACGCAAAGCCGATATTGGGACAGTCACACGAAAAGATATTATGGAAGCGGCTTCTTTGCAATGCACAGACCCACTACTTGGAGTAATCTTAGGATTTAATGTAAGCGTGGATACTGATGCTTTGGCAGAAGCGGAGAAAAGAAATATTAGAATATTCTCTGAAAAAGTAATTTACCATTTAATTGAAAATTACAAAACATGGGTAGAGGACTGCAAGAAAAATGCGAAAGCAAATGAACTTGCGTGCCTTGTTTGGCCCGTTGAATTTGAGGTATTGCGCGGAAAAGTATTTAGAAACAATAAACCCGCAATTGTCGGAGTAAGAGTAAATACAGGGAGACTTCGCGATGGGTGGAAAGTAATGAACGCTGAAGGAAAATTAATCGGAGAAATAGAGGGAATCCAGCATGAAGGAAAAGCAGTAAAAGAAGCGAAGAAAGGAGATGAAATCGCGGTTTCAATTGAAGGAGCAAATGTCGGCAGAAACCTCTTTGAGGGAGATAAACTATACTGCTGCATCCCTGCGGGACAATACTGCAGCCTTGCTAAATATACTTGCGAATTCACTGAAGAAGAGAAAGAACTCTTTAATGATATTAAATCAAAGCAAAAAGATGATACTGAAGAATAAGGAAAATAAAGTGATTATTGAGAAGAAAATGGGAAATGTTTGGAAAAATAGAAGAATATGAAGGTAAATAGGGGAACCTGAAGAAAATAGAGGATATGGAAAAAATTGATTTTTAGTGCCGCAAAGCCATTTGAAACGCTTTAAATGGTTTCGCTAAGGCATTATTTCTAAGAGCATGGGTGATGAAATGAAATTCGTTGTAAGCGATCAAAAAACAGGTAAAGCCTATAATGCAAACTCTGACAAAGAGCTGTTTGTGGGCAAAAAGATAGGAGAAATAGTCAAACTAGATGAAGTTGGTCTAGTAGGCTATGAAGCAAAAATAACAGGGGGAAGCGATAAACAAGGATTCCCAATGAGCGCATCCTTAGTTGGTTCAGTAAGAAAAAAAATCTTTACTAGCGATGCGATGGGATTTAATGCTTCAAAAAAAGGAGAGAGAGGAAAAGTTACTGTAAGGGGCGGAACAGTAAGCAATGAAACCGCGCAATTAAATGTGGTAATAACAAAAGCAGGAGATATTGCAATTGATACAGTGCTGGCAAAGAAAGCTCCAAGCGAAGAAGATACACAAAGCGCAAAAGAAAGAATGATTAAGAAAAGCCTTGAAATGGCTGGAAGCGCTGAACTTGGAAGCGGAGTAAAGAAAGCAAAGCACTAAATTAAGGTGAAAATGAATGGCAAAAACGACTGCGGAGAAAGAGAAGAAAAAAAATTCTAAAGCGCAGCCGGACGAACCAAAAGTAAAAAAAACAAGTGCAAAGAAAAACGAAAAAATTTCAGAAACCCATTCTGAAGAAAAACAGCATGCAAAGCACGAGAAGGCCGAGCATGCTGCAAAAACCCATCATGAAGAGAAACATGCTGAACACACTGCTGAACAAAAAACTTCTGAAGAACATAAACACAAAATAAGCGAAGAACACAAACATAAGACAGGCGAAGAACATAAACCTAAAACAGCAGAAGAACACAAACACAAACCAAGCGAAGAACATCATGAAAAAAAACACAAAGAAATTATTCAGCCCGAAATAAATATCGGCATGATTGGACATGTTGACCATGGCAAAACAAGCCTAACAAAAGCCATTACTGGAAAATGGTGCGACACCCACAGCGAAGAAGTAAAAAGAGGAATCTCAATACGCCTCGGATATGCGGATGTTACTTTTTATAAATTAAAAACAAATTCTGGCGCAGCATATTGGAATGCACCTGAGTACCAAGGAAAGCCGGCTGAAGTGATGAGCAAAAGAATTGTAAGTTTTGTTGATGCCCCCGGACACGAAACACTAATGACAACAATGCTAAGCGGAGCAGCACTAATGAACGGAGCGGTACTGGTAATTGCGGCAAATGAGGTCTGTCCCCAGCCAAGAACAATAGAACACTTAATGGCGCTAAAATTCGCGGGCGTTGACAAAGTAGTTGTTGCGCAAAACAAAGTTGATCTTATTACAAAAGAACAGGCGATTGCAAACTACAAAGCGATAAGGGCATTTATGGATAGTTATGGCTATAAGGACGCGCCAATAATTCCAACCGCAGCAACATTCGGGGTAAATATTGATGCGTTAATTGAGGCAATAGAAACACACATTCCGACTCCGCACTTTGATGAATCAAAGCCTTTGAAAATGTTTGTTGCAAGAAGCTTTGATATTAATAAACCCGGAGCAAAAACAAAGGATTTGAAGGGCGCAATAATCGGGGGAAGCATTGCGGCAGGAACCGTAAGCGTTGGGGACGAAATTGAACTCTGCCCAGGACTTGGTGCTGGAAAAACAATCACCAAAGTGATGAGCATTGCTACTGATGCAGGGTTAATGCAAAAAGCGCACCCAGGCGGACTACTTGCAATCGGGACAACACTTGACCCAAGCATCGCACAAAACGACCAATTGCGCGGACAAATCGCCGCAAAACCAAATTCACTCCCCGCACCGGTAAAAGAATTACGCTTGAAGGTTTATATGTTTGAGAGAATGATTGAACAAAACGTGAAGGAAAAAACAATCATAAAAGTAACTGATGCATTAGTTGTAACAATCGGAACAAACACCGCAATAGGATTTGTGACAAAATCTGATTCAAAAGAAACCATACTTAACTTGAAGAACACTGTTGTTGCCGAGAAAGGAGAAAAAGTTGCGTTAAGCAAAAACATCGGCGGACAATGGAGACTAATCGCATACGCGGAAGTAATGTGAATATTATTTTGTGAATTAGCGGATTATATAAGCAAGTTGAAGGCGATGGATTGGCTGGAAAAATAAAGATAATGCTTGATACTAATTTTTTACTCACTATGGTGAGGCACAAGATACACGGCTTTGATGAAATCAAGGGAAAACTTCCTGCAGAGTTCTATACGCTTGGAAGAGTAGTGTATGAACTTAAAGCACTTGGAAAGAATGATAAGAAAATTGCTAATGAAGTACGCTTAGTTGAGGCAGTGCTCAAAGCGAATAATGTTAAAATAATTGACAGCACCATGGAGGACGTGGATAAGGAACTAATTTCTATCAGTGGTGAGTATGTTATCGCGACAAATGATCGGGAACTACGCAGAAAAGTCAAGGAAGCCGGCGGAAAAACAATTTTTATTAGAAGTTTAACGTACGTTGATGTAGAGGATTTGCTTGAGGAGTAAATTGAGTGAGATTTGACATTAAATTAAGTAAAACGAACTCAATTACCTGGACAAATTTTGGATTGAACGAGTGATTTTGAAGGAAAAAAGCATGGTTTTTAAACATGTGTTTTTGTTAATTAATTAATCCGGCCTTAGTGGTAAGGCTGGCTAAATTAGCTTGGTGTAAAGAGATTTATTGTTCTTAAAAGGTGAATAAATGTTCTATAAAACAAAGATAATTGATAAAGTTCGAGTCCCTCCAAAGAAATTAGGCACAAAAATCAAGGACTCGCTGCTTGATATATGCAGAGAAGACTACGAAGGAAGAATAAAAGATGAATATGGGGTTATTATTGCAATTACGGGTATTGGAGAAGTTGGAGTAGGACACGTAATACCGGGTGACGGAGCAGCATACTACGAAGCGGAAATAGAAATGCTTACCTATAAACCACATGTTCAAGAAATAACAAGAGGAACAATCACCGAAGCAACAGAATTTGGGGCATTTGTTAGAATAGGTCCAATAGAAGGACTCATACATGTAAGCCAAATAATGGATGATTACATTAATTATGATGCGAAGTTGCCAGGATTCTTAGGAAAGAAAACTGATAGAAAATTAATTCCAGAAGATAATGTTTTAGCGAGAATAGTTACAATCTCACTTAAGGGAGATACTTCAAGCTCAAAAATCGGGCTAACTATGAGACAGCCATTCTTAGGAAAATCTGATTGGGCAAAAGTAGATGAGAAGGGAGACAAGAAAGAAGCAAAAGGAAAAGGAAAAAAAGGCGCTGATAAAGAAGAAAAAGCAGAGAAGAAAGAAAGCAAAGCAAAAGAGGATAAAAAATAGTTCTTCCTAGTCTTCAGCGGGCAAAGGACATTAAAGAAATAAAATTTTTTGATTGGTGAAAAAATGTTAAAAGAAAAGGCATGCAGAAATTGCAGATTCATTGTAGAAGAAGGAAATACCTGCCCTAACTGCAACGAAACAGCATTCACTACATTTTGGCGAGGATATGTTGTAATAATTAATCCTGAACAATCAGAAATAGCAAAAAAGATGGGGATAACGAGAAAAGGGAAATTTGCTTTGAGATTAAGCAGGTAAATATTTGCAAATTGATTTTAAATTGAATTTTATTTGGGTGAACATATGGAACTAAAAATAATTGAAACAAAACAAAATAATCTTCTTAATAGAAAAGAAGTAAAAGCAGAAGTGAATGAGAAAACCATTCCATCAAAACAGCAAGTAAGGGAAAAAATGTCCGCAATGCTTAATACAAAGCCGGAAGAAATAGCGGTTGTTAAAACAGAGTCAAAATTCGGTTCCCCAAAAGCAGTTGTATTTGCAAGAGTATATGCTTCAAATGAAGCGTTAAAAAAAACCGAGCCAAAGTATATTCGAGAACGAAATTTTGGAAAAGAAAAGAAAGTAGAGGCGGCAAGCGGCGAAGCGGCACCCCCGGCGAACTTCAAAAAATAATTTTAAGTAGTGCTTAATGAAATGTAAAAATTATGGTGATAAAAAATGGCTGATTTGACAAAGAAAGAAAAGAAAGTTTCAAAATCAAAGAATTATGATGTTTCTAGCGGCGTACTAAAACGAAAAGCAAAGTTTTGCCCAAAGTGCGGACCAGGCGTATTCATGGCTGAACACAAAGACAGAGCATCCTGCGGCAAGTGCGGATACATGGAATCAAAGAGAAAGTAAATCTTTTTCATTTTCTTTGAAATAATTCCATTTGTAAATTCTATTTGTTTATTGTGTTAATTACGATTTGCGCAGCGGCTTTTTTGAATACAAACAATTAATAAAAACACAATGCATTAACACTAATTAAATGGCTGACTACTATCAATTGCTTTACTACTTGCTTTTAGGCATAATGATATTCTTGCCATTCTTTTGGCTTAGAATAGTAAAGAAACTCTCCTGGAAGAAACTACTTGCGCACTTATTTCCAAAACCAAAGAGCGCAAAGGAAGAAATATTTGGAACAATCAAACTACTTGTCCTGCTCTTAGTCGCTTTTGTCGTGATTTCTTCTCTAATTACTTTTGTTGCCGGTGCGTTAAACATGCCCCAAATTAATGATCTTGAAAAAGTTGGGCAGTCAATTGAGAATTATAAAGATAATATTTTGTTTTTTATCGCAATACTCTTCCCGCTGCTCTTACTTGAGGAATTCTTTTTCAGGGCATTTTTAGTTCCACGCATTGGGCCAATATTCTCTACGGTACTATTTGCGGGGGCGCATATAACTTATTGGTCAGTCGCGGAAGTGATTGGGGTATTTGCGCTTGGGTTAATACTTGCATACTGGTATAAAAAACACAATTCTTTACTCCAAAACTTTTTTGGACACTTATTGTATGATTTTGTCGCAATTGCAATATACTTGGTGGCTTAGTGATGAAAGAGATTATTTGCCTTGGAATAGAGAGCACTGCGCACACATTCGGGGCATCCGTTGTGAAAAGCAATCTGCTCTTAACAAATTATGAAAAAGCATCATGTGAAATACTCTCAAATGAAAAAGATTCTTATACAACAACAGAAGGGGGAATGATTCCGCGCGAACTTGCGGAGCACCACTATAAAGTAGCGCCAAATGTAGTTGCCAGCGCGCTAAAAAAAGCGGGGGTGACTATTAAGGACATTAATTTAGTTTCTTTCTCACAAGGGCCCGGAATAGGAAACGCGCTTCGTGCGGGAGCAATAACTGCAAGGCAAATTGCACTAAAAAATAAAATTCCAATTGTTGGGGTGAATCATTGCGTTGCGCACCTTGAGATTGGAAGAAAGCTTTGCGGGGCGATTGACCCTGTAATGCTTTATGCTTCTGGAGCAAATACGCAGGTAATTTGCTATGAAAATAATTATTACCGCGTATTTGGCGAAACACTTGATACTGGAATTGGCAATTTCTTGGACACTTTTGGACGTGCGCTGGGATTAGGATTTCCCGCGGGTCCGGTTTTGGACAAAATGTATTTTGAGGGGCGCAAGTTGATTGAATTACCCTATACCGTAAAAGGAATGGACCTTGCATTCTCCGGACTCCTTACCTCTGTAGAGAAGAAAATTGCGGAAATTGATGCGGGAAAACTGCGCAAAGAGGATTTAGTTTACTCCGCACTCCACAATGCATTTGCGATGCTCACAGAAGTAACCGAAAGAGCACTTGCGCACACCGAAAAAAAAGAAGTTATACTTGGCGGAGGAGTAGGCTGCTCAAAGGCACTGCAAGAAATGGTTGGGAGAATGTGCATAGAACGCGGAGCGAAATTATTCATTCCCCCGGCAGGCGTTATGGTGGATAATGCCGCAATGATAGCATGGCTTGGAATATTAATGCACTCAAAAGGCGCAAAACCTACTGGGGCCGGCACAGAAGTTCTACCAAAACAAAGAACGGATGATGTAAAGGTTAGTTGGAGAGAATAAGGGATATATGAACAATGGATTCTGCTTTATATTACTCAGCAGGTTTTTATTCACAAAAGAAGTAATACTTTTAGTGGTTTAATGCTTAATGATGAACGAGTAGAGGCACTGCTTGAGAAATATATTAAAGCAAATTCTGTTGTATCGCTTGGCACGGGCCCCACAAATGATGCCTTCTTAAAAAAACTCGCGCTTTACTCTTCAAATAATGATTTGAAGATAAGGGTTGTACCAACCTCCCACAACATGGCAATACTCTGTTCACAACTAAAAGTACCCACTGCCTCGCTTGAGGATGTGGAAGTGGATTTAGCATTTGATTTTGTTGACCAAGTGGATGAGGACTTTAATTATATCTCAAACGAAACAACTTCTTTGATTAGGGACAAGATGATTGCCCAGGACTCCGCAGAAATGGTGGTTGTGTGCGAAGAGAAAAATTTTGTTCCACGATTAAACGCTCCAATGTGCGTAGAGATAAGCACCTTCTCTCCAAAAAAAACTATTGCCCAATTAATGAACCTAGGAGAACCCTCTCTTCGTATGGCAAAAGGAAAACCAGTTATGAGCGAAACAGGACACTACTTTGTTGATTTAAAGTTTGATGAAATATATGAGCTTGAGGACATTGATTACCAGGCAAAAAGAATCCCTGGCGTACTTGAAACAAGCCTCTTTATCGGATACGCTGATAGAGTAGTACTCCACGGCTCAAATTTAATAGTAAAAAGCAGGCTCACTAATTTTGAGGCATGATTTTTTTAGAAGGCTTAATTTGGCTTTTAAATCTTTTCCACAGCTTCTTCTTTATTGACTCATAAGTTATTGTCGCCGAAGGTGTACAATAAAGCCAGAGTTTAGCAACCTGACACTAACATGACAGTGTGAGCGTTAGCGACCTAGCAAAGCAGAGCTTTGCGTGGCCCGTGAAAGCAACAGCTTTCACTTGGACCCAGCCACGAACCGGCCGAACGGTTCTGCCACTGTAGATCAGCAGTTAGATCGCCTGACTCATAATCAGGAGGTCGGCGGTGCGATTCCGCCCAGTGGCACTGCCCTTTTTTTCTTTTACAAAAGAAAAAAAGCACAAGTTGCGGAAAAAAAGAAAAGTGGCTTGTAATTGCATTAATAGCACTTTTATAATTATTTACTAATCTTTCTTCTTTACACTTATGTCTGACAGAATTTATGATAAGATACGCTTTGCTGTGGGGAAAGTTGTTGATGCGGGTGCGCACCTTAATGCGGCAAGCGCAGCGGAGACAATTGGTAAATCTCTTGGGTTAAGCGATGAATTAATTCAATTCACTCACATTGAATTAAGGAACTCTGTTTTTGAGCCCGAGTTTAAAAAAATTCCGTTCAAAGAGAGGGCATTATTTTTACCGCATTGCACAAGAAAATTACCCGGCTGTAAAGCAGCTTTTGACGAGGATGGGTACCACTGCAAGCACTGCGGCGCATGCGGGCTTGATAAGGCAACAAAAATGGCGGAGGATTTAGGGTACATGAATATATTTATTGTTCCCGGGGGAAGCCTTGTAAAAAAAATTATGCTAAAATATAAACCAAAAGCGGCTATCGGAGTTTGCTGTTTTAACGAAGCACTATTATCATTTGAAAATGTAAAAAGCACAAGAATAATTCCACAAGTAGTATTATTGCTCCGCGACGGGTGCAAGGACACGCTGATTAATTTAACTCTATTAGAAAAAAAACTCGCGCTAAAATAAAAGATTTAGCTGAGAATTGGGATTCGTTTTAGTTATAATTAATTTATGAAACGAGCGCAATAAATCTTTTTATCTCAGAAAAAGTCTTCGCAACAAAAATTGGATTATACTTTCTTAACTGATTCTCAGTGGAAATCCCCCCGATTTTTGCAACGAATTTAACTCCTAATCTCTGGCACATTAATGCGTCCTGCTCAGAGTCCCCAATAAAAATAACATCCTTGTTTTTTAATCCAAGAAGCTTAATTGCTTTCTCTAAAGGCTCAATATCGGGCTTCTTATGTTGAACATCATCACTTGTGATGATGAATTTTAAGCACGCAAAAGTTTTTTTATCAAAAACTGTTTGCACGAATTTGTGCCTTGAACCAGTGATTACCGCCATTGGCATTATACACGAAACTTCCATTAAAAATTCCTTTGAATCCTTAAACCAAAGCTTCTTTGCCTTGTGTTTTTTTAGTAATTTTACAAAAAGACTTCTTCTATACTCAATAAATTTGTATAAATCAATAACCCTTCTCGTTGAATCCATTAAATAATAAGCAATATCCCTTGAGTGAAGCTGAGAAAGCTCCCTAAGACGCTGATTTGTAACCCTAAACCCAAACTTTTGTATAGCCGCCTTATCACTCTTCATTATAAGCGGAATAGAATCAATAAGCGTCCCATCCAAATCACACAAAACAGCCTTAATTTTCATACACCAAAGAGTAAGCCAACAACCAATAAAAACTTAACCAAAGACACTTTATTTAGAAACTGCCTGCAAAGCAGGCAAACAAAAACAAAAATAACCGCCCCAATAGTGCAGCGGTCAAGCACAGTGCCTTCTCACCGCCCTTTTCTTTCTCTGCGATGTTGCGAATGGAATTCGCGACACCAGTAAAAGCGAAAGCTTTTGCTAGGGGAAAGAAAAGTGTAGGTTGCCCAAAAGAAAGAGGCAATAGCGAGAAATAG